>Ga0213864_10001198_pt1 | contig 11771 bp, 20 predicted proteins | sample PICome_5_FD_160078 | JGI IMG/M metagenome (GOLD analysis project Ga0213864, IMG submission 160078) | Coastal seawater microbial communities near Pivers Island, North Carolina, United States - PICO247 | ecosystem: Environmental > Aquatic > Marine > Coastal | place: USA: North Carolina... | reverse complement strand
AAACCCACTCGCTGCATTAACACCAAGACCAGTACCACTTGTGCTCCACGCAGTCGAAGTCGTACCAGTGGGTTCAATCAGCAGTTGAGGTTTAGTCGTGGTAGCAGTGCCACCAGTGAACCAAGAGCCAGTGAAGGAGACAGGAGGAGTTGATGCAGCACCTGCAAGGCTGATGTTGATCTCATCAGTGCTGCCGATGCTTACAGAGGTAAGACCAGCTTGAGCACCAGCATTGTTATAGGTAACTTGCCCACTAGACCCAGCAACTAATGCGACGGTGCCGGTGGCATCGGGGAAGCTGATCGTGCGGTTGGCAGTAGGTGTCACCACCTGCACGGTGGTTTCGTAGGTGCCGCCGTCATCGAGGTTGATGTCGCCGCCGACGCCCAGCTCTTTGGCGCTGTCGTCCCAGGTCAGATCAGAGCTAGCACCAAAATCACCGTTATCATTATATTGAATTTGGGTGTTTGAGCCAGCAACAACAAAAGGTCCAGAAGCATCTGCGAGTCCGCTTACGGTAACTTTTTTGGGCTGAGCATCTGCCGGAATCTCATTGACATTCAACAAAAAGAGAATGTCGTCGCCGCTAAGATCTCCAGAGTCAGCTCCCTGAAGGAGGTGGAGGCTCTGCATCGAGCGTCCGAACTCTCTAGCTGTACTCCAATCTCGCGACATCGTTAAAACTACTCTAGAAAAAGTCTAACCCAGAATCATTTTAGAGAAATACCATCAGTTCGGCGCGTAACGAATAAAATCCCAGCCTTTGAGTGAAGAATCTTTAGAGTCCTTCACAGCTTTAATGATATCTGGGAGCTCACGAGCTAGACGATACCCGATTGAACGAGCAATTTGACGATGCTCCTTCTGAGTATCTTCCTTGCCGCGTAAACCTACATAATGTATAAAACTACGCACTGTGCCGCTCATGTGCATACGGGTTGGTGTATATAAAGGAAGAATATTTCGAGCACACTCACGAGCCACGCCGGCATCAATCATTTCGTTGTATAAACCCTGGATCTGGCTATCGACGATTTCGAGTCGCTCCCAGAACGACTCACACATGTAGACCGGCAGCCTATCCACACTGCTCTGACGATTTTTCTGAGCTTGGAACCGGAGTTCAAATTGAAACGGTTTCTCTTCGAGATCTAGAGTTTCACTGGGCGCACAGTAACGTTGAGACAGTTCCTGAAATACAAACGAACGGTGCCTCAGTATTTGCGGCGAAATTGCCCTGGTAGTTGAAATCTCAAAGCTCGCCGAAGCTTGCTCGAAGACACTATTGTGACCATGTTTAATGCAATATACTAAAAGTTTTTCATACTCTTCACGATCAGGATTTTTTGTAGAAACTCTAGCGTGTCGCGCAATTACACGCTCAGCCTCTGGCGTTATCCAATCTAACTGAGCACTATGGAGTCGCATGAGTTGTCTGTATGCAGCTTTTGGGTCCTATTATAGTGCATCTATATCAATCCAATTAGCGTCCCAGGCGTCTTCGGAAAAATATTGAAGGACTCCTGCCCACCTGGCTTCGGCTGCTTCGCGAAGAGTGGAATACGTACCTAAATGATGCGTTATACGATTAACTTTTATTGAGACTTTATACTTTTTTTCTAGAGTGCTCCAATACACACCCCGCACTCCAGTTGTGTTGTTTTTATTGTGTTTTCTGTTTTGCATTTGTATAGCTTTATCAGAAACTCTTAGATTCTCAATCGCATTATATAGTGAGTTAACATTTATATGATCTATCTCTAAGGGGTACGAATCAACTCCATAAGACATAAAATAAATAACTCGTGCAACGTTTAATCTTTTACTATCTGCCAACACATACCATTTAGCATGTCCATGTTTGTTTGTGCTTATTGATCCAGCCCAATCTCCTATTTTGACTCGATTACTTGTACAAACTTTCCACCTTAAACCCGATTCTTTGTCGACTCGAAGCAAACAAGGTTTAGATATATCAAAAAGCTGGTGGCATCTTTCATAGCTTATATTTAAAGGTTTTATAGCGGCCATGAGGGGCCTCTGAGAAAAAATTTGAGTGTATCAGCTTTTAGGGAACGTTTGTTGGAATCGAAGTCTAGCTGTTATCTCGCTTGGATTCGAGACCACACGAGCCAAATCGGCAGGTCCCCACCCGAGCTTCATACCTGCCATACGAACATTATCAGCCTCCCGAGTCATCATTTTGCTGCGTTCGGAGGAAGCTGAAGAGGAAGCGTGCCTGGCGTGTTGTAGCTCATAGGCATCATCGCCATGCCAGGATCCGGAGCATTCAAGAAGTTCTGCTGAGGCATCGAGGTCAGAATCTTGAGCTGGTTACGTAACTCAGGATTCAGAGTGTTCTGAGTTTTAACCAGATACTCACCCTTGCTGAGGTCAGCTGCCTTATCAGGAATAACCAAGTTGTCGCGATGGTTGTAGCCAGCAGGCCCTGTTAACTGCTGACTGGGAACAATGTTCCCTGGTTGCATGTCAGTGGGACCCACGGCCTCACGAGTGTGTTCGCCGCGATCAACCTGATACTGCGAATAAACGCGATTAACGTTATCGAGTTGAGTGGCTCGGTTGAGCTCAATCATCTCGGGAGTATTCTGATATAGCGCCGGTACAGAGGTCGCTAAGCTACCAAGCGGCTTTACTCGCTCAGCCGTAGGGCCGAGACCGCCGGGACGCTGTAAAAAGTTTTGGCCGTTCATGAGTCTAGTTTAACTTAATCTGGGTTACGAGTACGATTTCGAGAAGCATCGATCGCTCTCAAATTACTCGGCGAATTGTTATGGGGATTCCCATCTTTATGGTCGACATCTTTACCATCTCCCTTACTGACCCTACCTTCACGCATCATAAAACGCCGAGCTTTATTGCGAGCAGCACGGCGCTTCTTTACTTTTTCTGTACCGTCGTAACGAATATACTCCCGGCGGTAATCACGTTCGTATGCCATACTCTATTTAATATGAGCCCAAGTCTTACCTGAAATTATATACGAAACAGCGGACTGAGTTATTCTAAAATCTTTAGCTATTTTCGTCTGCGTCAGACCTTGAGCGTAAAGTTCTTTAATAGCTACAACGTCTTCTGCTGTTACTTTAGAAAAGTTTGTATCTTCACCTTTCTTAGGTGAACCAGATAAATAATTATACTTATTAGTAGACTTTATGTACTCTGCGTGTACGTGCTTCCAGATTTTACCTAATACAATCGAGGATACTGCAGATTGAGAAAGTTTATACTTAAGAGCAATGTCTTTTTGTGTGGACCCAGACAAATATAATTTTCTAATTTTAAGAACAAGATCTTCGTTTATTTTCGATAAATGGCTTCTACTTCCTTGACTAGCTTGTGAACTATTTTTGGATTTACTCTCCCAGGAGCAGTTTCCTGGCTCGTAATCACCTTCATCATTGTGACGCGATATAGCCCAACCATCTTCAGGTTTTTCACCCATATCTTTAAGAAATCCTTCAAAGGTAAGCCACTGTGGGCAGACTTTAACTCCTAGGCCACCGTATCGATGGTAAGAAGGATGCTTAGGGTTCAAGCACCTTTGTTTCATATTCTCCCAACTACAGTAAGTTGAAGACCTTCGTTTCTTGCCATTTGCACGAGACGTGTGTTTATGTTTGACTGCCATACAAGCTCAAAGCTCCAAGCCAGCTCTAAACAACTCAGCTACTTCCACGCTGCGGAAGGTAACGAGGTGGCGGCAAAATTCGGCGATGTCCGACTGGAAACGTTTAAACAAGCCCGTATAACACCCAGTGCCCGGCGCATAGAACTCATACAAAGCATCTAAGAATTCAGCTTTGCTTTGCTCGTCGTCAACGTTCCAGTTCTCAAGAATTTTCTTGTAATCGAACTCAACCGACGACATGTGGAACTTGTTGGGGGTCTTACTCTAACTCACTCGGCCAGAATGATCCAGCCAGACTTGGGTCCTTCGACAAGAAAGCGAGGACCAAGATTTTTCTTGGGATACAAGCGGTACTTACCATCCGTAGAAACGTATCCGCCGCTGATCAAATTCATCTCACCAAACGGGTCGTGCACCCAAAGTTTGGTTTTATCGGCCGTGACGCCGACACAGCAAATCCAGTGTCCACCACCGGTCGGATTCGATACGGGGCCTTTATGGAGTACCCCCATAGGTACCGGGATGCCTTTCTTAAGTTGAGACTCAACTAAGCCCCAATCAGCATTTTGAATAAAACGAGCGTCGACTCCGAAGTGCTTCAAAGTCGCAAGCTGCGCAGAGGCTTCTGTAGTATCACCATATTTATACACTTCCTTGATATACTCATCGTCACCCTCAATGGCGTCAGGATCGAGTGTCGCTAAAAGCATTGCGCAGCTGCTGCTGAAGCAGGTACGCATGGGATCTTTCTTGTTATCCCGCTGACTGAAATAAGGAACAACAAGTTTTATTTCACCATCAGTTTTCGGCGGCCCTTCCTTAGGCTCAGTGTCGTTAATGATCTTCCAATGGTCCGGGAAAAACCACCACTCACGATCTGGTTGGGCTTCAAGAAAAACACGCTGATGCGTCTCGCCCGCGTACATCCTTATTTCGTCCCACTGCCACGCGCTGCCTTTTGGTACAAACAGCTTCTCCTCAGGCGCAAGCGTAGTCGAGTCGACAGGGCGCCGCTTGAGCCAAGTGTCCCGTTTAGCCAGAAGTGACTTACTCAAGAGTGGGTGCTTGATCTTTTCTAAAAATAGCGTCTTTTCCGCTTCTCGACGCCGCACAAGGCCAGGAACGGCTTGTTCGCCACCAGCCTTAACCCAACGCGCAAACTCACCTGCAACGATTTTGCGATCAGCGCCGTTATTTAAAAGTTTCAGTAGTGTGCTGTTTACAAAGGCTGTGGGACCGATGTTGAAAGTAAATGAAACTAAAGCATCGTACTCATTTTGATTTATTTTAGCTGTGACAAAACTACTTACAGTTTGCTGTGCGCTTTCGGTATCTTTCCACAAAAGCCTCTCAGCCTCCTCCTCAGTAATACGCATTCCAGATTTAACATCACTACCTGTGTGTCCGTAACCGATGGTTAAAACACCGGCGGGACAGACATAGGCAGTGAGGCGTAAACCCTCAAACTTTTTGATTAAATCTATACCCTTCTGCGAGACGCGCATCGGTCAAATCCTACCCTTAAATACTCTGACAGAATCTGACCGATTACGACGTGAAGTTTTAATTAAGCAACTAAAGCAGTAACGCGATACTCGCTCTCACTGCGTCCTTTGCGAAGCACGTAAACAGTTGCTGTATCACCAGAAGTCACTCCGTAACCTACACCAATACCGGTACGGCGGCTTGTTTTGGGGGCGTTGACCTCGCCTGCAAGGGTACCGTCAGACTTGTATACAGCGATGCCCGAAACACCAAAAGCTTCAGCATTCAACAGAATCGTTGCAGTCCCAGTCGATCCGTAGGTCAACTCGTAAACGTCAGCTAAACCGTAATTACCGTCAGCCGCGAACGAACGATAGCTATTAACAGTAACATCGAGCCCATCATCAGTACGAAACTGACCAAACCGAGTAATACCGGCGGGTGCTGCACCAAGTTCACGGTTGAAGGTAGCCTCGGCCATGGCTAGATTAAATCCACCTCGATATAAAGATTCTAAGACATGTACAACAAAACAAATGCTTTAATTTACGAGCTAATTACTTTGCTGTGCAGGTTTTACCCGCTCAAACAAAAACCATGGATAAGGCGAATACTCGACTACTGTCGCTCTGATTGGGCTGCGTTTAGAGCTGAAGTCACGATCAGGGAAGTCGACAAGCAAGTTGAAGACCTCCACGCGCAGTGGGCAAAAGAAGAAAAAATCGAGCACAAACCCGTCTACACAGAGTTGCCGCCAGACGGCTCGAAAGCTCAAGAAGTTCTAGGCGGCGAAATGAGGCTTACTGCTCCTTGGATGCGCGATAAGCGCGAGCCTTTCGACTAGCTCGTTTGGCTGCTTCTGTATTTTCGATGTGTGTATTAACAGGTTTACCTTTTGTGGCTTGTTTTTTCTTTTCATCTGTTGCACGACGCTCCTCAGCAGACATCGCTGCCCAAGCTGCCTTAGGTAAATAGCGTTCTGTGCGCCCTTTTTCGCGTGCTAGATCGGCCATTAGCGGATAGGACCTCCATGAAGCCACGCGTCACAGGTGCGTCGTGAGGCGCACTTAAATTTAAATAGTTGACAGTAGCCTAAATCTGCCAGTTCTTGCACATCATGCGGATCAGCAGCTTTGGTTTCATTAATACCTTGGATAATACAGCCCAAAACTCGTTCAGATTGATCAAACGCCGCGCAGTTGCCGCAAAGAGCTGTTTGAGCGTGCTCAACGTCCGTATGCCAGGTCTCGGCTTTTTTCTCCCAGAAACCGGGATCTGGGTAATCCGGGTTTAAAGGACCATATCCAAAGTTATTGACGGTCCAATTCCGATTTTTGACATTTTCTTCGATATCTAATGTAGCACTAGGGCAACTGTCAGACGTAGATGTAATCTCTTTCTCAAGAAATACCTGAGAACGAATAGGAGTACTAGGTTCCATAATTATTTACCTTTTTCGTATTCTTCACGAGTCTGCCAATCTTCTTTAGACCACTTACTTAAGCGATTTTCAGACGATTTTTTACCCTCGTAGCGTCCGCCTGACTCTTTGTAGTATTTCGTGGCGAGTTGCATCGCACGCGCCGAATGACCGCCGAGCTTTTTACGAGCTTTAGCCTTGGCCCGAGCCCACTTTTCAGGATCTCGTTTTTTAGCGACTTCGGCCATCAGTTGCGACCCTCAGTACTCCGCTTGAACTTGCGCCCAGCCTTACGTTCTTCTTTATATTTCTTAGCCCGAGTTTTAGCCCTGGCGGCGGAGCTCATCTCGCCCCGACTAGCGCCTTTTTTAGTCGGCTCCTGAGTGCCTTCTTTCAAGTCGCCAGATTTCTGCAGCTGTTTAGTAGCAATCGCGTAAGCCGAAGATTTACTCATCTTCGGATTTTCTTTCATAATCGACTTGACGGCGTCGTCGAGTATTGCCGGCATAAAATTACGAATGCTCTTAGAATTCTACTAGCTGAGGTAACCCCATGATTCACTATTTAACCGAAAATTGGTCTGAAGTTGCCGGTATTCTGGCTGCTCTGCATGTGCTGGCTCTGGCTGTGGTAAACGCCACGCCGACTCCTAAAGACGACGAAATCTACGGCAAGCTTTACAAAGTTATCGAAGTGATCGCCGGTATCGTCACCAAGACCGCTAAAAAATAACTAAGCAGCTATAGCGGCTGCCTTCCAGTAAACAGGAACCAAAGAAAGAGGATCGGCATCTGACTGGTTTACCCAGCGCAGAATCCGATCCTCTCTTTCTGGTGTCCAAAAATCTTGAGACCTAAACCAGGAATACCAGTCTTCGGACGATTTAAGAATGTTGCAGTCGCCACAGGCTGCGATTAGGTTTTTTCGAGTTGTAGGCCCTCCTTGAGCCTTGGGAACAACGTGATCTAACGTCGTTGGGTTCTCCTTACCGCAGTAAGCACAGCACCCCCAGTCTTCAAATATCTGTTTACGGAATCGTTTTTTCGCAAACCTCTTCTGTAAACAGCTGAGGTCAAAAAGTAAATCCCGTTCGCTCACGAATGTGAGTGCGGCTGTGTCTATTTTAAGTCAGGGTTTCGCTATATCTGACGTAAAATCAAAGGGGATTCAAAAGAAGTAATCCAGAAGACGATACAGCTTTACCAACAGGACCCCAGTAATAAGCGCCAGACCATGTCGGCGGTTGTCCAGAGGCAGTTGTAAATCCGCTGGTCGTAGGGTCTACGTAATAAAAAGAGCCTTTCGATAAGCCAGTTTGGTTTTGATCGATGGAGAGAGGCAGTGAGACTTTAAACGTTTCTCCACTGGCAGCAGCCGTTTGAGCTACTCCAAAAAAATTATTTCGGCCGCTGATTGTGGGACTATTGGTGAGTACAACTTGTGCTCGACCTGTGTCGTCCACGCCTACAGGGTTGCCCACCTGGACGGTGGAAGCGGCAGTCAGGGTTATCGAGCGAAGAGCAACGTTACTCGCGTTATTTAAAGCAGCATTACCTGAGGCGAGAGCAGTTTCAGCCTCGCTTTGAGCGACTGTACCGCTAGAGAGTGCGGCCGTCCCTAAAACTAGGCCGGCGTTACCGGAAGCTAGGGCAGAGGTAGCTGTGACTTGAGCGGTGCCGTCCAAACCGATGGCGGTCCCGACAAAGAACAGGCCGCTAGCGGAAACCGCCAAGGCAACATCGAGTCGTTTGTCTCCTGTGTCGAGGGTGCCTCCGCCGACTAAACCGCTCCCCGCGATAATCGTGCCGACGCTAGCACCATCAAGGGAATCACCCGGTGGAAGCTGGCTGAGTCTTCCATCCACATAAACCAGAGGACGTTTCTCAGCCATCTCTACCGCCTAGTTAACTTTATTTTATCCGATCCGATCAGACTTAGGTGCGCGGATCGACCCAGGTGGGGTTCAGCTCCCAACCAGCACCATCAGTATAGGTGTACTTCCAACCATACCAATCACCAGGGTCGGTAACACCCTCCTTGAGTACGCAGCAGTGAGAACTGCAATCCATGATTATCATGTCAGGGTTAGCAGGATCTCCCACCACGGTGCGGTCGGCTTCAACCGACACTGGCTTATTGTCTTCAAATAGGTAAAGGCTGATGTTCGGGGTGTCAGAGTCGGCCAGCCGGCAAATAGTTTTCATAGCACTCGACGGAACCAAGATAGTTTAGTTGATTAAACCATAGCAGTCAGTATTAATGTGGTCGAATTAAGTGCCCAACCGATTGGCGCCCAACTTACGGCACCAGACCATGCTGGAGGCTGACCCGAGGTTGTAGTAAATCCGCTCGTTGTAGGATCAACATAATAAACAGCACCAGGAGTCAAACTGGTGTTGCTCCGGTCGTATGTTCCGGGCAGACGTACTTGAACGCCTAAGCCACTAGATGCTGCGGTTTGAGCAATACCAATGAAATTAGTTTTAGTTGAAACAGTTGGGTAGATAACACCTGCTGTAATTCGAACACTCTGAACTCTTCCTGCATCATCTAAGCCCACCGCGTAACCGGGCGAAATCGCGCCTGCAGCTGTAAAAGTTTTAACTGTATCGCCGGCGGCATTGATGCCCGCCAATGCGGCGTTCCCACTAGCCTGTGCTGTACCGGCAAGAGTGCTTCCAGCAACGCCACTTGCTAATGCAGTAGAGCCAACGGACAAGGCGTAATTACCACTCGCTAAGGCAGACTCGCCAAGACGCTGCGCTGCCCCATCGTCTGCCAGATATTTGTTGTCTACAAAGCCCAACCCACTAGGGTTTGGTGCTAGTAATACGTTGATTGTGGTTTCGGTCGGCAACGTGCCGCCACCATCTAAGCCGCTTCCGGCAGTTATAGAACCTACGACCCCAGCGTCGATCGTATCACCAATGGGTATCTCAGTCTCCTGACCGCTAATAAGAACGATCGAGCGACGAATTGCCATGATAAATCTGCCCTTAACACCACTTTAGCCGGTTCAAATAGACTTCAATAACATCAAACCGCTGGAGGTTACAGCGCGGCCAATGTAATTCCAAGGGACATCGCCATTCCATTGTGTAGGTTGTCCTGACGTCACTGTGATACCACTGGTGGTCGGATTCGGATAGTAAAACGCCCCAAGGGTCAAACTCGCAGTGGGGTCGTTATATAGGGTCCCTGGCAGATTCACAGCGCAGGTCTCACCACTAGCCACGGTGGATTGGGATATGCCGAGGACATTCGGGCGCGAGTTTAGGGTCGGAAAGTAGGAGTATGTTATAAGGGTGTCAGCAACTATGCTGGTGCCTGCCTTAGTGTTGCCGTTGTCTTGATAAGAAATAACGATTTTTTTATTAACGGAATCATAGGCGATAGATATTCTTGCAGCATTAGCACTTTCAAAAACTGATGCGGAGCCAAAAGATATAGATGTGCCCGAGACAGTGCCGGCAATGGCAGTGCCATAGTTAGAATTGCCGCCATCCCTATAGGCAAAAACAACTCGGTTACTGTCGGGGTCGTACAAGGAAGCTGGGTTGCTAGCAGAAGCAGCTTCAAAAAGGACCTGAGTACCGAAAGATATAGAAGTACCTGAGACAGTGCCAACGATACCATAACTATAACCATCAACTCCGCTTTTCCATCCAACAACAATTCGAGCATTGGTGGAGTCGTACGCAGTAGTGGTCTCAGCAACATTAGAGGAGTCAAAAACAACAGCAGTGCCGTAAGATATAGATGTGCCGGATACGGTACCTATGATTGTAGTACCATAGCCGCTGCCGCCGGCATCTTTATAAGAAACTACAACTCGACTATTGGAGGAGTCAAAAGCGCTAGATAGGTTAGCAGCGTTGCCACCTGTAAAATAAGCTATAGCGCCGAAAGATATAGACGTGCCAGAGACGGTGCCGACAATTCCGGTTCCTTTGTTACTACCGGTACTCCTATAGATGAGGACAATTCGACCGTTGGTAGAGTCGTAGACGCCGGCTATATCTGAAGTAGCACTACTATCAAATTCAACTGCAGTACCAAAAGATATGGATGTGCCTGATACAGTACCAACGACAGCTTTCCCCTTACTGCCATCACTTTGATCTGAATAAGCTACTACGACTTTGCTGTTACTTGCGTCGTAAATAGCGCGGGGGTTCTGTGCGTTGGCAGAAGCAAAGACAACCGGAGTACCAAAAGAAATAGACGTACCCGACACGGTACCGACAATAGCAGTGCCATAATTAGAGTTATCAAGATCTCGATACGTGATTACAATGTTTCCGCTAGAAACGTCGTAAACGGAGGAGACAAGATCATCACCTACACCGGTGCCAGCTTTAAAAACGACAGCACTGCTAGGAAAACTAATTGGATTTGAGTTATCTGTGACCACGGATCGGACACTGCTTGCCTTACCTTGGTCGTCGAGGCCGATCACATATCCAGACACAACGGCACTGGATGTTGTGAAGTAAGCGGTTAGCCCTGTATTAATACTTAAAGTTGGTATAAGCGTAAGTGCAGCGTTACCTGAGGCACTTGCAGCGTTGGCTGTCACAAGCGATGCGTTACCGCTCGCCAAGGCCGAATCAGCGAGACTTGCCGCAGCGGAACCACTCGCTAAAGCTGAGCTCGCGGTAACTTGAGCTGAGCCATCAAGACCCAGCGCATCCCCGACAAAGATAATGCCGCTCGGGTTCGTTGCCAGTGCTAGATCGAGCCGAGGATTCGATGAAACTGGACCCCCACCTACCAGGCCACTACCAGCAATGGCTTGATTCGGCAGTGTGCCGAAGCTTACCGTAATCCCACTAGGGAGCTCAGCGGTAGAACCATCCTGAAGAACAAGCGGGCGACGGGTGACCATGTCAGAACCTCAGTAATAAAGAGACTTAGCTGTAAAGGTCCACGGCGGGCTGGATCTCGACATGCAGCTCAGTGGTGCTGAGTGCTAAACCAAGATTGACAAGGGCTGCGTAACCGCTAGCGGCGGTAACCGTGCCAGATGCGGTGCTATAGCGAGTTATCTGGCCTTCGTACTGCGAGAGGTAATAATAGCTCCCAGGTACCAGAACGCTATCAGCGGTAATGTTAACGTCACTAACAACAGCGATATCATCTAAGTTTACAGGGACACTCGAACCGTTTAGAGCGGCCTCAGTAGCTATACCAATCGCTTGATACTGCGTTGAA
>Ga0213864_10001196_pt1 | contig 11772 bp, 9 predicted proteins | sample PICome_5_FD_160078 | JGI IMG/M metagenome (GOLD analysis project Ga0213864, IMG submission 160078) | Coastal seawater microbial communities near Pivers Island, North Carolina, United States - PICO247 | ecosystem: Environmental > Aquatic > Marine > Coastal | place: USA: North Carolina | collected... | reverse complement strand
CGCCCTTCTCGGAATGCGCCAACACCTGCACGCTCGAGCCCAAGTACGAGACCACGTGTCGCGACGGCGGGTACGGCAGCTACTTCCCGTCAATGTGCGCGTACTCGACCTGGTGCAAAATCTGCGGTCCCCGGTACGACACAGACGTGGTGACGCAGGACGACAGCTGCGCCACGAGCGGGAACGGGATCTGCGAGGACGGTGGAGAGGGCTCCTTGTACTTTGCCGACTCCGACGGGGGGCAAACGCACCTGTGCGGGTACGGCACCGATTTTACGGACTGCGCCGCCTTTGGAGAGCGTACGATCACGACCAGGTCGGAAGGGACCTACGCCGGGACCACAAACGTCACGCGGCCAACCCCGCCGCCGCCGCAGCCCGCCCCGCCGACACCCCCAAGCCCGCCTCCCGTGGTCGAGACGTTCAACCCGTGCGTCACCGACCCCGCCGACATCTGTCACGCTTTCTTTGACAACGACAACAATCTGCTTTGCTCTGGTACGATCGCTCAGATTGACGCCAAGTTTGCCGCGGGCGTCTGCACGGGGGACTACGGATTCTACGCCAACCAGCAGGCCTACACGGACCAGTGCTCCGACGGAGGCTACTACTCACTCGTGATTAAGCGCAAGGACACACCGTACGAGGCGTCGACGTTTGCGTGCAACTATGGATCTCAATGCGCCCAATGCGGGGCGCGGCCCAAGAAGGAGATCATGGACTGCGAGGACACGTGCGGTTTGGACAGCCCGGCGGCGGCGGCCTTTCGAGCGAGCTACGGGACGCTGCCAGAAGTCATCGGAACGGCGTCTGGACTCGGCGCAAGCTCGCCACCTGCCCCACCCAACAACATCATGTGTCGCGACGGCGGAACTGGATCCGAGTCGGCGCACTGCCCCTTTGGCAGTCAGTGTCTTCGCTGCGGCGCCCGGCGCGTCGTCTTCCACTCAGTCGAGCCCTACCGCGGCATAGAATCTATTGTCGTGCCTCCTCCGCCTAGTCCCCCGCCTCCACCACCTTCTCCGCCACCTCCGATCTACCGCCAGCGGCGCCTCACGGCCTCCGAGAATCTCAAAAAGGCACAGGACGTGATCTCCCAGATCTCGAGCATGATGGAGCGGTTTGGGCTCGGTGGGCGCGACCGCCGGCGTGCCCAGACCGGGGACTCTGTGGGAGCTCAACCCCCGCCCCCGCCGTCGCCGCCGCCTCCCCCGCCGGTGCTTTTGGGCCAAGTTGTCATGGAGCAAGCGTTGTCTCCATCCCCGCCTCCTGAGCCCGTGCCTCCGCCTCCACCTCCACGGTTCCCGCCTCCGCAGCCTCCGCCTTCGCCCAACCCGCCACCGTACCCTCCGGGGTCGTACCAGGCCGGGCGCTGCAGCTGCTTCACGGAAGAAGAGGATGATACCAGCTGGTCGGACATCGAAATCCGGGCGAAAAGCGAGTATGTGGAGAGCTCGGCGGTGCGCTGCCATTCGATTCAAACCCTCGAACTTGTGTAGGGTGAGCAATCAAAGAAGTAGATCTGGCCAGTTGGATTACGCAATGCCTTCTCGACGATTGTCGTGCGCTTGTCTGAATTCTTGAATGCCTGGTTTGCCAACCCTGATATAGGTGACATACGCGGCGCGATCGCTGATCACACGGGGCAAGTCGTTCGACTCCGAGCCCCGGCTGTGGATTCAAGGGCAGCCGTTCCCCAACCACGTGGATCGCTGGGTGCACTCCGAGGCGGTCGCCGCGGAGGTTGCCCACATCGTCGACGGATTCACACACGACAACCGGGCCGACTCAGTGCTCGGCTCCTACATTTTGGACGCCTACATGGGCGAGCGGCCGAGCTGGTGGCCAGCCGGCAACGAGGAGTGGCGCCGCTCGCCAAACAACACGATGGACACCGACTTCTGGGCCTCGGTCTGCGCCTCAATCTGCGTGCAACGGCACCGCCAGGACGCGGAGATTATCCAGATTGACCTCCTCTCGCGCCCCGCCAAGTGTCACTGCTACGCCTATACCTCCCCTGAGGGCAACGACCACAACATCTCCCACACCTCCCCGTCCGACACGCAGCTCATGCGGTGGCTCCACGGCTCGACGCGCCTCGTCACGCCGGCCAACAGAACCTGGCTAAAAACGTACGCGATTCACCCGAAGCTGGGGGAGTCGCGCTTTGTGGCCGGGGTGCTTTCGACAATCTTTTACGCCGAGCTGCTTCCTTCGGACTACTACTTGATGGATACGAACCGAGTGATCAGCTACTCGAGCCACGCAGCGACCCTAGGGGACTGCATCGACGAGGCAGCAGTTCAGGTGGGGAGCGGACTTCAGTACGTGCGGTACGCTCCGATCGCTCCGGGGTTTGCCGTGGCTGTATGCGAGGCGGGGACGATCGACTACACGCGCTCCGAGGCGGGGCTTCTCTGGGTTCCCTCGGACCACGTGGCGGGCCTGCAGGAGTCGACCTTCTATCACGTGCGGTATTGCGCCAACGTCCGCGGGGGCTCCGAGAGATCCTTGGTCTGGGACAAGGCGACCGATCGCTTTTGCAACGGCGACCCGGTGTGACGCCCATGCCATCCAAAGGGCCTTCTACCATTCCTTGACACGTTACTGCCCACTCCGCAGGTCAAACCGGGGTACGTGCTGGGCACCCACTCATTGCTCTCCGCGGCCACCTCGGAGGCCGACACGGCCTCCACGCCGTTCGACGTTCGCTGCAAGAAGCTCTGCATGGCCGAGCCCGATTGCGCTGTAGCACATGTGTTTGCCGCAACCTTCCAGTACCACGACCTCGCTCTTCGATCGCCACCCCCACCCTCCCCGCCAAGTCCTCCGACCCCTCCCCCGCCGACGTTTCCACCCTACCCGCCACTCCCGCCCGTGCCACCGCCGGACGAGTTTTCGGGGTATCGCGTGTGGCGCCCCGGAGTGCTGGACGTGCCGGAATACGACGACGATCTGGAAGCATTCAAGATCACGTGCCGGGTTGCCCGGTGCGGCCAGCCGCACTTGGTTTACGCCTCCGGGTCTCAGCTCGCGGCCCACTCGTTTGTGCGCGAGCTCATCGAGAATGGCGTCTACTCGCGCTCGCTTTGCCCCTACGAATGCCAGCGCGTGGTGCGCTCGCATGGTCTGTCGGACGAAGACGAAGCGGCGATCCGGGACGGCGTGGGCTCACAGACGGCCGCAGTGCAGTACCCGGGGTACCTCGACGACCCCGTCAACGGCCTTGCGACGTACGCCCACAAGGCGACGGCAGCCGCCTTTGCGCAGACCGCCATGCCCATCTACAAGCGATCCGGACTGACAATGGCGCAGTGCGGCAAGGAGATGCACGATCACAAGATTCTCGCCATGCACGGGCTGTGGGTCTACAACCACACCACGCCGCTCGCGGCCCGGGTCGGCGAGTGCGCATTCTATCTTGTCGCGCGCAGCACGCTGCAGCTCAACGTCTGGAAGGGCTTCACCGAGTACGCCAAAGAGATCTTGGACTTGGCGCACATGCGCGCTCGCGTCCCGGAGCAGCTCATCAGTGCCGTCGCGGCCCCGTCCAAGTCCCTCTCCTGCGACGAGGGCACGAGCAAAGTCTGCATGTTCTGGTCCGAGTTTGACCTCGACCACAAGACGGAGATTGGGTGCTTCCCCGCGGTGGACGGGAGCAACATTGCGACACCGACGGTGCTGCTAACAGAGCTCGGGTCCGCGGGGATTGCGTGTAAGCCGCCTGGTGTCGAACCTTGCCCTTTTAGATGCAGACTTAGTTTGAACCCCGTGTGTGCGCAGATCCGCCTCCAACGCCTCCGCCGCCGACTCCGCCTACACCGCCCCCGGTCCCCGTGTCGCCTCTGGCGCCCGGCGATGCCTACGTCTGCAACCCCCGGTCGTTGCCCTCTGCAAAGTACGTCCGGGACACGTCCAATCTCGTCTACTCGCCGCCCCCTCCGCCCGGGGGAGCAATCGGCCCCGCCTCGGCTGAGAACCACCCCGTGCTCATCGACAACCGCAAAGTGGTCTGCTGGCGCTGGGACCAGGCCGGGCTCTGGCCCCCGGTCAACGCGCACCAGGACGCCTACCAGTCCCAGGAAGTCTGCGGCGGGATCAACTCTCGCCAAGTGCGCTGGGAGGACGACTTCCGCCAGTCAAAGCTCAAAGACATCTACCGCAGCAAACTCAACGACAACACCTGCCGCTCGGCCAACAACGGCCAGTGCGAAGACGGGGGCAAGGGTGACAGCACCAACTACCAACACTATTTGTGGAAGTCCAACGGTGTCTCTATGACAAATTTTGGGACATATTCCGAATGGGGATTCAATCGAATGGAGTACACGCACATCAAGCCTGCTACTGGACAGTTTGTATATGTTCACAGCTGGCAAACAGAGCCCAATTCCGGTTGCTACAAGGTAGACAGTTCATGCTTCAGTGGCGACTTCGCAACAGATCATTGGCTTTACAAAGATTCGCGTCCAGGTAGACTCACAGTTACGTCATCGGGTACCTTAACGTCAACGGGTATGAACGCCGATGGTCAGGAGCGTCCCTACTTTGTGGCAAAATCCATGACCTCTGCAGAAGCCGGACGTAACACCGCATACTGTCCTGCTCCAAGCACTGCAGCATGTTCCACGGTGGCCTTGGGTTGTCCAACAGAAGATTTTGCCTTCCCATATCCTTGCTCCGAGAACATTTGGGCCCTGGGCGCCAGCGAGGGGACGCCGACTTGCGACTACGGGACCGAGTACGCTGAGCTTCACTCGAACTCACGCCTTTGTTTCAATTTCCCGTAGATGCCCGTAGTTGCCCAATCTTCTGCAACTATTGGAATCCATTCTTCACTGGCAATGAAATGGTCAGCTGATTGGTGATCTCTGAATTCGTATCTGCCATGCGTCCCCGGGGTGGTTTTCAGCCTATTATTTGGATTACAACATAATCTCACGCTTTCTTCCCCGCCGCGTTCACAGTCGCTCAGATTGCGGAGATCGGTACGACATCGTCGTGTGGGGCTACTCGGCGGCCGACATTTGCTTCCAGGAACACCGCTACCGGGGAGATCGCTTTTCGACGGAGCCGCAGCTGCACTGGTCGCTCACGCAGGGGTTTGCGCTCTACAAGGACGGAAACTGTGCGCACGCCTTAGAATCTGCTCTGTGGATCGCCCTGACGGGTTGTGATTCTGCTCGCAGGCAACGATGGGGGCGCTTCCATCTTCATCCCGCCCCGGTGCCCATTCGGAGCGGAGTAAGTCAATCTCCATTCGAACCCACGGCATCCCCGGGGTCTGTCTGACCAAAGCCATCCCCGTCCTTGGTTTCAGTACGTCGGACTGCGGGGAGCGTCGGCTGGCGCTTCCGAGTTCGCACGCGGGGCCGACGACCCCGGGCGATACGTGCAAGAGTGCCCGAAACGGGCGATGTACGCCGCGAGATTCTAACCCCGTTTGTGCCCCCCCGGTGTCCAACCACCGCGCGGTGCTCTGCAGGCGAGGACCAGCTCTACTTTTCGCTGTGGAACCCGAACGACGCCACGTATCAGGACGAGACCCCGTACACGTCCCCGTACGTCTCGATGTGCGAGCCCAACACGGAGTGCGCCCGGCTAAAACTCGAACTCTGCGCGTGTTTCCGTCCTGCCTGACTAAGCTCCGTCGCTGCTCCCGCCCCCTCGTTCGCAGCTTGTCCGACTGCGGCTGGCGCTCCCCTCCCCGGAGCCACAACCAGCGCGTCGCCCGCTCCAACGACTGCAAGATCAACGGCTTCAAGGCCACCCTCGACAAGAACGACTCTCTGTTCAACACATGCCTCGACTTCTCGGACTACTACTCTCCAAAGGAAGAGAGCATCGCCGCACTCGAGGCTCTGATTCCCGGAGATCGCACCACCACCCCGGCTTCGGAGTTTTCGTGTGGGCGCGGAACGGATACAGACGCGTGCGGGGAGAAGCCCATCTACATCGCCCCGGACGCCCCCGGCGGCTGCCAGGAGACCTGCGACCTCACCCTGCTGCTGCCCTTCCTGGACCCGGCCGACTTTGACAAGTTCCAGACGTGCTCCGATGGGGGCGAGGGGAGCGTCCGCATTCGCTTCAAGATGCCAAAGCAGACCGTTTACACGTGGGGCGAAACCAACGGCGTTGGGCAGTTTACCACGACCGAGTTTGCCGAGGCACGGCACTTCCAGACGGGCATGCTGACCGCCGACGTCGTAGACTCGAACAACGGCCAAAACGGGGAACTGGCGATGCCTCAATCGTGGCGCGACGTTGCCACCAACAAGGCCAGCAACTACTACTACTGGGACTTTGCATGTGAGCCGCTGCCGCCCTCTAATTTTCCCTAGGCAGATCCCACGCTCTCGTGCGACTGCCCTCGCAGGCCCGTACGGAACGCAGTGCCACGCCTGCGGCCCCCGGGAGCTCAACAACCTTCGCGAGGTCGAGGACGAGATTGCCAAACCGACCGGGCCGTTGTTCACCGACTGCGATGCGGCGGCGGACGCTGAGTGCTGCCGCCAGCTGCACTACTTCCCGGTGGAGGCCTCGACCTACTTCAGCGACTCGGTGACGGGCTGCGCGGATGTCTGCCTGGCCCTGGGACGGCTCGGCGAGGACGGTTCGTGCATGCCGAATGACCCGGAGTGCGCCCACAAAATCGAACAAAGACGTGTCGGTTGCATGTCCAAGTGAGTGTTGCGTTTCTTGGCAGGTGCATCAACTGGCAAACTCAAGAGAACTGGCCCAAGAAGGGCGACGGGCAGAGCCGCGTGATGTCGGTGGGCGCCTACTGTTTGTGTGGCCCACTGGACCGTTCGAAGCTGGAGGAGCAGTCGGCTCGGATCGTCCAGGGGGCCGTGCGCCCGGCCGACACTACCACGACGTCCATCAGTGACGTGGCTGGGTTTGACACGTCGGGTCGGCGGCTGTGGTCCGGGGTCAATTCGTCGTACGTTGCCGAGCGCGACGCCAGGCGGTTGATGGAGTACTACTACAAGAAGAACGGTGAGCGCAGGAGATCGCTGCAGGCGGTCTCGACGCTCAACGTGGAGACGGACATCATCTCCACGGGGACGGACACGAGCACTTGGACGTGGGACCAGCCGTCAATGTGCGCACGCCATTCGAATTAAGAGCCCGCACGAAGCGATGCATACTCCCCGCTTGTGTAATGGGAGCCTTTGGAAAGACGATGGATGGCTGCGCCTCGCCTATCAATTGCAACGGTGACTTTGTCTTTCAGCCACTCTTCCCACGGTATCGCCGATCTGATCACGGATGCTTCTATACGAAGCATGGTAATGAAATGGTCTGCTGCGTACTTTTCCTTCTTCAAGTCGTGCTCGATCGTATGCGAATCGGTGCCCCAGAAACCTCGGATGAAATGGTGCGGGCCGTCGATCTCGACAAAAACCATCGGATGTCCGACTTTGTCAACGATTGCAATGTCAAAACGGAGCGGGTTTCCTCCAATCCCTTTCAGCAGTGGGTCCTTGAACTCGGTGACAAGATCCAGTTCTTTCTCCGGAAACATTTTGAGGATTGAGGCTAACTCCCAGCACGCCTTCATCTCGGACGTCCTCGAACAAGAACAGCCAGTGTGATCTCTGATTAGGTCCTGGATAGACGACGTCACTGTTTGTTTGCAATCGGTGCACTTCAACTTCAATTGGAATCTCAATTTGAAGCTTGAATTAATGAAAGGCGGAAGAGGTTCAAGGAGATCGAATCTCGATTTCTCGATGGCTTCAATAAGACGTTCTCTCCCCTGGGCACTGTCCCATGTTGGAACCTTGTTGCAAGCGCAAGCAAACTTTCCCCTTTTTACGCGCTGAAGCCAAAAGCAGTTGCGCTCGCTACAATGCAAACACTCGACCACCGCGTGTCGACCACCTGGCTTTCTACACGTCTTGACAAGCCGGAAGCCGTGATCTTCAACAATTGATCTGATGTTGTCCTCTCCGGCCTGAGATGTGGACCTGAGGTTTCCTCTACACGAACATCCGGGGAAGTACCCGCGCTTCATGTTGTCTACAAAAGAAGAAAGTTGGTCTCCACAGCTCTGGCATTCGATTATAGGCTTGCTTTTTGCTGTCAACTTCTCCCCGGGAATGGATACAAGACAAAACCCATTGTCTTCCAAAATGTTTAAGAATTGTGCATGACCTTCCTTTGTTGTCCATCTGACGCTTGGAGATTTTCTTGCTTTCGTGCCGGTCACAGTCCCCGACTGTGCTTGCATGTGCTCCATTTTTGACAAACACACAAGAAGGCACCTGTCTGACCAAAGCCGCTGTTGTGTGCAGATCCGCGGGGATCGACAGCTACCACGGGGACCACCTGACCATCTCGGACACGTGCATGGACGACAGCTACAGCTGGAAGCTGCAGCACCTCCGACAGGACTTTAGGTGCGCCCCCCTGATACCCTCCGGGAAAGTTCAATCTCACACAATCTCGTCCACCCTCACTTCTTAGGTGCAACGACTACGACCGCATCCTGCGGCCCCCGGTGAGCAACTGGTCGTCCGAGGTCAACTATGGCATCGGCGACTGTCGGGCCGGTTCGGGAGAAGACTCAGATTCTTGTTGCATGCAGCCTAAGAGCACCGTCTCGGCGTCTCGCATCTACCTCCAGACGGGGCTCGGCAACGTGCGTTCGTTTGTAGAGGCCTTTGGCGCGAGCTACCCTATTGGCACACGGGTCTATCCGCACCGCGCCATTGCGGTGGGTGACTTTGACGGAGACCTCGTGGAGGATGTGATCATGGGCAACAAGATTTTCATGAGCTCCCAAGACCGAACGTTCAAGGGCGGGCGGCCGTACCCGCCCTATGGCGATTTTTCAAAGGTTGACGGTTTGGAGATTGGGAACCGTGAGTTTGTAATGGCCTGGGCCGGGGATGTGGACGGCATCCGGCCAAACGACCTGGTTGTCAAGTACAAGGACGGGAGCGTCGGCGTCTTCATGACGACGCACGATCTTTCTGCCCGCGTTCCCGGCGGTACCGGGGTGGGCTTCCGATGGGCTGGTGAGCTGGTGAAGCCCAACACGGTGGACGTGACGACGGTGCAGTTTGTGAAGACGGTTGAGGGGTTTGGAACTGACTGCAGGAACACCATAGACGGTCGGTACGACTGCGAGAGCGAGCACAGGGCCATCTTTCTGGGCACGTCGGACGGCGAGGATTTGATCTGGACGTCGGCGAATACGTACCAGCCGACCTCCTCTGGGGTCCGTGCCTACTATCCAAACGCGTGCCCGACGACCGATCGAGGGGGTGTTACGCTCCCAATCCGCAGCCAGTACACATGCGAGTCGGTTTCCAACGAGATGGGCCTGGGCAACCTTTACGTGGTCAACAGGCCCGATCTTCCGAAGCACACGTGCTTCTGGACCAGCCGCTTTGTGGTGAACACCCAGGGTGGCCAAACAAGTAACAGACAGGGACAGGAGATGTCGGCCACCTTTTGGAACCAGGGCTCCGACAGTCTTGAGTGGTTTCAGCACCCGCTCAGTCTCTCCGCCGTTTCCAGCACGACGTTGGCGGAGTTTCCCGAGCTGGCCGTGCTCTGCAAGGTCCCGCTCTCCGAGTTTCGCGATGAGACGCCGCCGTCGCCGCCCGCCTCGGGCACCGGGGCACGGTACACATTCTTGGACCCTAGTATGGGCTGCGGAGACGTTGCAGATCCTTGCCAGTGCTGCACGTCGCAAGAGTGGCGCACCGGGGCGTCGGGGGGCACCGACTGCGTCCCGGCGGGACGAGGCAAGTTGTTTGACGCAAGCATCTCACCCAACCGAATCTGCGCCTCTCAGACTGACATTGACAAAAACACATCGACGGGCATCGAGATTGAGGTTGGCCTGTGCGAGGAGATTCGTCCGTTTTGTTACCCGTCAAGCAAGTCGGTCGTCTTCTCCCCGCTCGCCGGCTCGGTGCACCACACGCGCTCCTCGGCCACGTTCTTTTTGGACATATACAATCGCTTCCAGGGCATCGTGGTGGGCACCGCCGCGGGCTCACAGAATGCGCTTGTCTACCTGTCCCGTTCCGACGTGGTGCACCGCCCGCTGGGCGGGGACGCGTCGGAGGACGCGGTGGCGGTGGCGACGGCACGCATCGCTGGGGCGGCGCAGCTCATCTGCTTTGCCAACAGCAACGCAAGGGTGCGCGCGAACGCCTCAGCATCTCAGCACCTCAGTACCGTGCCGCGTCGTTGAACTTTCTGGAGTGCCATGGCACCCCGGACACTTCAATGAACCTCCTGACCTCCGCACCTGTGCTCGCAGAATCGTTGCTACCGCCTGACCCTGGACACGCAGTGGCCGAGCTTCGTGCAGGACCTGACCACGGCGTCTACGGCCACTCAGATCCGTCGCCGCGCGCAGGCTCTCAACAGCCAGCCGCCCCCTCCCCCGCCTCCGCCGTCACATGAGTGCACATTTACGGAACTTCCTAACTGGGAAGACAATCCGCGCAAGCAGTTTGATATCAACTCCGCCCCGTTGTGGCCTTATCCGGAGGCTATGCCGTTGCAATCTGAGGGGCAGATCCAAGGGACACAGACCTGGGAGGAATGTGTCGAACTCTGCAAAAAAACCCCAGGGTGTGTCTATGTCTACCGCCCGGGGGCGTGTTTCAAGCCCGGCAACACGCAGACCTCCCGTTTGCGAACCAAGTGGACGGGCGGAGATCCGCGGTACAACTTTGCCCGTATGTGCTTCATGTACAACAACTACAACCCGTACACCGGTACCATGACACCGCCACCGCCACATCCGCCTCCCCCACCGCCGGTGGGGCTCGTCGTCAGCGACGCGGCGCGGCACATGTGCTACAACGGTATCAGAACTTTTGACTCCAGTTTTACCGGGGAGTATGTCCAGAATGTACTCGACAGAGCCACTACTAAACAGTACGGCGCTTACAACTGGATCTCCAAAGGAATGTGCAAGGAAGCACAAAACCAGGGCGGGTGCTGTTTCGACAACGACCAAGGGTGTCGAGAGTCTGGCCAGTGTGCCACGTGCGACGCTGCCTGCGACTTGGCGTGGAGTGAGTACCTCGGGGCATGCGTTGACAACCGGGGTCAGGTGGCGCAATCCCTTGTAGGGCTACCTGAACTGAGTCACACCAACGAGGGAAGCTGTCGCACAGGATGCTGCTACTACACAGTCTGCTCGGCAATGGGCCTCACATCTGACGAGTGTGTTGCGTGCCAAACGGGTTGCACGGTGCACTATACGTCGATTGCACCTACACTATCAAACTTGAGCTCGAACAGCGCACAATACTTTGTAAACGCTCCGCCGACGACGCCGCCGTCGCCGTTGTCTCCCGGAGGAGAGGCCATGCACTGGATGAGCGACGAGTGGTGTCCTGGGACAACTACGTCGGCCTTTAAGGGTCTGGGAGACAGCTACCAGCACGCCTATTCGAGTTGCCACGATTCAACGTTTGCAATCCAGACACACAGCTTCGGGCACACGGACGAGTCGACAACGGGAATCGCTGTCAACGACATAAACCGTGACGGATATTACGACTTGATCACAATCAGTGCTTACAGTTACATCCGTATATAGCGTGGCACAACGCGTACACAAGCCACCGGAAACTTTGGAGCAATAATCCCTGAGACGGTCAAAGTCAGCTACAGCTCTCAAGAGGCGGCCGTGCAGCTAATATTCCCAAGCCCTCCTGCGTCACCGGATCCACCCCCGCCTCCCCCACCGCCAAACCCTCCCCCACCGTCGCCCGGAAGCCCCCCGCCATC
>Ga0213864_10001195_pt1 | contig 11780 bp, 10 predicted proteins | sample PICome_5_FD_160078 | JGI IMG/M metagenome (GOLD analysis project Ga0213864, IMG submission 160078) | Coastal seawater microbial communities near Pivers Island, North Carolina, United States - PICO247 | ecosystem: Environmental > Aquatic > Marine > Coastal | place: USA: North Carolina... | reverse complement strand
AGCATTTTATCGGCAGTTCCGGCAATGACACCATCACCACAGGCGAGACGCATGACCGGCTTGAAGGCGGTGCGGGCAATGATGTGCTGTCCAGCGGGCGCGGCCTTGATGTGCTGCTGGGTGGGGTTGGCAATGATGTGCTGAGCAGCGGGCGCGGTGCGGATACAATGACCGGTGGCGTCGGCCATGACATATTCGTGCTGGATTTGGCCAGCGGTGGCGCCAAGGACGCGGTGACCGATTTCGCCAAGGGCGACAGGATTCGCGTGGATACTGCCAATGGCAATGAAACCAGCCTGTCAGCGATTAAAACCGCGCTTAATATAGACTTGCTGTTGACCAATAATCAGGCGACCGGCGACAGCAATGATGCCACGCTGAAAGATGTCCTGTTTTTTGAGCTTGGCGATGATGGCGCGCTGGGCGGCACGGGCATCAATGAAGATACGGTTATTCTGGTGTTGGAAGATTATGGCGACAGCACGATTCAGGCGACGCCATTGAGCTTTGCCGATTTTGAGGTGGTCTGAGCCTGTCAGCTGCCCATTAGTCACCATCCAGGCCAAGTGTGACGGCTTGCAGCTTGGCGCGTATCGCGTCTGACCAAGCGGTTGCGCGGCGCGTCTCAAGGTCAAAATGCACAGTGATGGCGGTCACTTGCGCGGCCAATGCGCCGGTCTCGACATTGAACAGGCGATGTTCAAATTGCGCTGTCTTTTCATTGACTTGCCGCATGGCTGTCCATGTTTCGACCATTTCGCCTTCCAGCAATTCGCCGACATAATTGACGCACATTTCGCCAACCGCAAAACCGCGTTGCGCCGACAGGGTTTGTTTCAGGTCAATACCGGCATGATGCCAGAAATGCGGCACTGCCTCGGTCAGGCGGCGGACGTAAAACATGGTGTTCATATGGCCGAACTGGTCACATTCCCAGCTATTGACGGCGGTGGCACCGAGCCGGACAAAGCCTTCCGCTTGGCTTTGCGCGCGCGTGGTGTCATCCGGTTTGCCACTGGCCGGCAGAAATTTCGGCGCGGCATGTGGCGGCAGGTCAATCAGCATATTTTCTGCCTTTTCCAATGTCGCCTCCGGCCAAGGCAAAAGCTTGCGCGCTGCCGTATCGAAAAAGCCAATCACGGTCTTGAAACAGGTCAGCAAATTATCGTCAATGTCACGAAACTCCTGACAGACGGTCATGGTGCGTTGGTTGATTTCAACCGGCGCCGAACGGCCAATCATCAACCCACCGGCCGGCACTTCGCGGTGAAAACGCACATGCTCCTGCAAGGCCACCGTGCCGCGATTTTCCGCCACCAGATAGCTGGGTGACAGGCCAAGCGCATGGCGCATGAAAAACGCCTGATCGGATGAGCGCCCGAAATAATGCGACACATTCAAATGCCCCATCAGGTCACATTCCCAAGCCTGCGCCAAGCCGCGATAGCCGAAAATCATATTGGGGTGGGGTTTGTTATTGTCTGTCATGGCGCGCCTTTCTCGTGATGGCGCAGCTTGCCGAAAAATCACCGGCGAGACAAGCGGCAGTTTGTCAGCGCGCTATTTGCCCGAAAGCCGGTAAAAAAGCGCCATAGCCCTGTTCGGCCATATCTTCCAATGGCACAAAACGCAAAGCCGCCGAATTGATGCAATAGCGCAGGCCGGTCGGTGCCGGGCCATCGTCAAAAACATGCCCCAAATGGCTGTCGGCATGAAGCGAACGCACTTCCGTGCGCGGCAATATCATTTTGAAATCGGCTTTTTCAACAATGGTGACGCCGGGCAGGGCTTGGGTGAAAGACGGCCAGCCCGTGCCGCTGTCATATTTATCGCGCGAGGAGAATAACGGCTCACCGGAGACAATATCGACATAAATGCCGTCGGCTTTGGAGTTCCAATAGCGATTGCGATAGGGCGGCTCGGTTTTGTCTTTTTGCGTCACCGCATATTGCAGCGCGGTCAGCCGGTTTTGCAATTCGTCCTTGGAAGGCTTGGTGTATGTGGCCGCATCAAAAGCGGCGGCGGGCGCAAGCGCCAGGCAAAACAGCAGCATCATGACCGGCAGGGCAGGGTTGAATAACCGCAGATGACGCATTTCGGCTCCTTTACTTGCCCCTCTCAAAGGGGTGCGCGAACAGGCTGTCGAAATAATATAGGGCAAAAATTGCGGCGGAATGATGACTATCGCTTTCGGTGCGCTTTTATTTGAATGGGCGTCGCTTATTCTTCTTCTTATGCCTTGTTGTTTTTGGCGCGACAGGCCGAGTTTTGCCCGATGCAGGCTAAATTTTCGTAAACAGACCGGCGCTTCGGGCAGATTTCCGAAATAATGTTTGAAATAGCGGGGCGGATGCACCACAATCGCGCCAAACCTGAAGATTGATGAAGGGAGAACCACATGACCAGGGAAGCAGTAATTGTATCATCGGCACGCACCGGTTTGGCCAAATCCGGCCGTGGCGGCTTTAACATGACCCATGGCGCCGCAATGGGCGGCCATGCCATCAAGCACGCGATTGAGCGCGCCGGTATTGAGCCGGGTGATGTTGAAGACGTTATTATGGGCTGTGGCACGCCGGAAGGCGCAACCGGCCAGAATGTCGGTCGCTTGTCAGCGATTTGGGCCGGTTGCCCGGTCTCGACATCGGGCGTGACGGTGAACCGCTTTTGCTCATCCGGCCTGCAAACCATCGCTATGGCCGCCGGTCGCGTTTTGAACGAAAATGTGCCGGTCATGGTCGGCGCCGGTGTGGAAAGCATTTCGCTGGTGCAAATGCAGGGTGCCAATCACAAAAACATCACGGAAGACAAATTGCTGGAAAGCTATCCGGCGCTTTGGATGCCAATGATTGAGACCGCCGATATTGTGGCCGACCGCTATAATGTGTCGCGCGAGGCGCAGGACGAATATGCGCTGCAAAGCCAGCAACGCATGGCCGCCGCCCAAGATGCCAATCTGTTTGCCGATGAAATCGTGCCAATGCAGACAAAAATGAAGCAGGTCAATAAGGAAACCGGCGAGGAAACCATTGTCGATTACACAGTTGACCGCGATGAGTGCAATCGCCCGCAAACCACGCTGGAAGGGTTGAACAGACTGGCGCCGGTGCGCGGTGAAGACCAGTTTGTGACCGCCGGTAATGCTTCGCAATTGTCAGATGGCGCGGCGGCTGTTGTTGTGATGGAAGGCAAGGAAGCCGAGCGTCGCGGGCTTGAGCCGCTGGGCGCTTTCAAAGGCTTTGCGGTTGCCGGTTGTGAGCCGGACGAAATGGGCATTGGCCCGGTTTTCGCCGTGCCGCGCCTGCTGGAGCGTCATGGTCTGAGCGTTGATGATATTGATTTGTGGGAGCTGAATGAGGCATTTGCCAGCCAAGCGCTGTATTGCCGCGACCGCCTCGGCATTGACAATGAGAAATATAATGTCAATGGCGGCTCAATCGCCATTGGCCACCCTTATGGCATGACCGGCGCGCGTCTGGTTGGCCATGCGCTGATGGAAGGCAAGCGTCGCAATGCGAAAAATGTTGTTGTGACCATGTGCATTGGCGGTGGCATGGGTGCTGCCGGCCTGTTTGAAGTGCTGTAACAGCGCTTGAAACTTGCTAATCTGAACCCGCGATGGCTGAGAGGCTGTCGCGGGTTTTTTGCGCGCATATTGGGAGATGAGACATGAACAGATTACAAATTGCGCTGGGATTGGCCGGGCTGGTTTTTATCGGCTTTTGTGCGCTGGCCTATAATCGCGTCGGATTGACCGGATTTGACCGCGTGATTGCCGAGCCTTGGGGCTTGGTGACGGCGCTGGATGTCATGCTTGGCGGAGTGGCGGTGAGCGCGGTGATATTTTTGACCGAAAAAGACTGGCGCGTGGCGCTGGCCTGGTCAGCTCCGATATTTCTGCTCGGCCATGTCGTTAGTATTGGCTGGCTGGTCGTCCGAATGATTCCCCTTTACCGGCAAAAATAGCCGCCTTTGAAGGGTGATTTGCTGCTTGTGGATAAACTTGTGCAAAACTTTTTGCCTGCCACAAAGCCATGCGCCTTTGGTCGCGCCTGATTAGTGATTGAAATTAAACAGTTTTTCGCCGCCGGCAAAAAAAATCATTTTTTTGTGCAACTATCTGTTGACCTTGGGGGCGGCTTTAGCCACTATATCTAGTGTCTGGTGCTTCTGATTTGGTCAACAGCGAAACGCGCGACCGACACAGAATCCGCCAACTGCATGAAACAGGCCGTGATAGTCTTTCACCGGCGCGACATGTCGCGCGCTGACAGGGAAGGTGTCTTTAGGGGAAACGAACTCTTCGGTCTTTCAGCCAGGGCAAGCCAGACAAAACGACCCGTATTTCAAGGGGTTAGAGTATGGGCGCCGCATTTTAAGGTGCTTTTGGTTTGGGTAGCAGGCGGGAAGGGCTGAATATGTTTAGAGAATCAGTGTCGGGAATAAATGATGCAAAACAGCAGGATCATCAGGGAGACGCGGCGCTGGAGACAGGCAAGGCTTTTGACGGTTTGACACAGGAAGAAGTAAAAGAACTGACGGGTATGGGTCACCAGCTGCGGCGCGCCGAGGGACATCCCGGCGACAGCGAGCCGCGCATGGATTTCGACCGCCAAGACCAAGCGGTGCAATTTATCTCGCGCCCGCGGGTGAAAACCGACCCGGCGCGTGACGCCCTGCTGACCGCTTTCGGCAAGGCCACGCTGACCGACCGCTATTTGATGCCCGGCGAGACTTTTCAAGATTTATTTGCCCGCGTTGCCTCTTATTATGGCGATGATGAGGCACATGCCCAGCGCCTTTATGATTATATTTCAAAGCTTTGGTTTATGCCTGCCACGCCGGTTCTGTCGAATGGCGGCACGGATCGCGGCCTGCCGATTTCTTGCTTTCTGAACGAGGCCAATGACAGCCTTGGCGATATTGTCAATCTTTGGAATGAGAATGTCTGGCTGGCGGCGCGCGGCGGCGGCATTGGCAGCTATTGGGGCAATTTGCGCTCAATCGGTGAGCGTGTTGGACAAAATGGCAAAACCAGCGGTATTGTGCCATTCATCCGCGTGATGGACAGTCTGACATTGGCGATTTCGCAAGGCTCGCTGCGGCGCGGCTCGGCGGCGGTTTATCTGCCGGTTGACCATCCCGAAATTGAGGAGTTTACCGAAATTCGCCGCCCGACCGGTGGCGACCCGAATCGCAAGGCGCTGAACCTGCATCATGGTGTGCTGATTTCCGATGCCTTTATGCGCGCCGTTGAGGCCGATGAGGATTGGGCGTTACGCAGCCCGAAAGACGGCTCGGTGCAGGCCACGTTGAAAGCGCGCGATTTGTGGATTCGTATGCTGACCACGCGGATTGAAACCGGTGAACCCTATATGGTGTTCAAGGACACGGTGAATAATACGCGGCCCGAACAGCAAAAATTGCTCAATCTGGAAATTAAAACCTCCAATCTTTGTTCGGAAATCACCTTGCCGACAGGTGAAGACCATCTTGGTCAGCAACGCACGGCTGTCTGCTGCCTGTCCTCGCTGAATGCCGAGAAATTTATGGAATGGTCGAAGGATGAGCAATTCATCCCCGATGTCATGCGTTTCCTTGACAATGTGCTGGAAGATTTCATCCAGCGCGCGCCCGATGAAATGGCAAAAGCGAAATACTCCGCACAGCGCGAGCGCAGTGTCGGGCTGGGCGTGATGGGTTTCCATTCCTTTTTGCAGGCCAATATGATTCCGTGGGAATCGGTAATGGCGAAAGTCTGGAACAAGCGTATTTTCACCCATATTAAAACCCATGCTGACGAAGCCTCGCGGCAATTAGCCAATGAGCGTGGCCCCTGTCTGGACGCTGCCGAATGTGGCATTAATGAGCGCTTCTCCAATAAGACGGCGATTGCGCCGACCGCCTCTATTTCAATTATTTGCGGCGGCACAAGCCCCGGTATTGAGCCGATTGCGGGCAATAGCTTTACCCATAAAACCCTGTCCGGCTCGTTCAATGTGCGTAACCGCCATCTTGATAAATTGCTCAGCGAAAAGGGTCAAAACACGGATGAGATTTGGTCATCTATCGTAACATCCGGCGGCTCGGTGCAGCAGCTTGATTTCCTCAGCGATGATGAAAAAGCCGTGTTCAAAACCGCTTTTGAAATTGACCAACGCTGGCTGATTGATTTGGCAGGCGACCGCGCCGATTTGATTGACCAAGCGCAATCGCTGAATGTGTTTCTGCCCGCCAATATCCATAAGCGCGATTTGCACCAAATCCATTATCAGGCGTGGAAAAAAGGCGTTAAAAGCCTGTATTACTGCCGTTCGCTGTCGATTCAGCGGGCTGAAAAAGACGCCACCAAAGAGGCGGCAGCCGCTATGGCGAATGCTGCCGAGGCCAATGATTTTGAAGAATGTCTGTCATGCCAATAAGGGCAGGGCAGGGCAGAAAACAGCGCGGAATATCAGCGCTTGCAGGTAAGTAAGAAAGGGTAAGCACATGTCATTGCTTGAAGAACGCATCGTTTATAAACCTTTTCGCTATCCGTGGGCCTATGATGCATGGCTGACGCAACAGCGGATTCACTGGTTGCCGGAAGAAGTGCCGCTGGCCGAAGATGTTAAGGATTGGCACAAAAAGCTGACCGGCGCCGAGCGCAATTTGCTGACGCAGATTTTCCGCTTTTTCGTGCAGGCCGATGTTGAGGTGAATAATTGCTATATGAAGCATTATTCGCAAGTCTTCAAACCAACCGAAGTGCAAATGATGTTGGCTGCCTTTTCCAATATGGAAACGATTCACATTGCCGCTTATTCGCATTTGCTCGACACAATCGGCATGCCCGAAGTCGAGTATGAAGCGTTTATGAAATATGGCGAGATGAAAGACAAATATGACTATATGCAGGAATGGGGTGTCGAGACCAAAGAAGACATTGCCAAGACGCTGGCCGTATTTGGCGGCTTTACCGAGGGCTTGCAATTATTTGCCAGCTTCGCGATTTTGATGAATTTCCCGCGCTTCAACAAAATGAAGGGCATGGGGCAAATCGTGACATGGTCGGCGCGTGATGAAACGCTGCACACCAATTCCACCGTGCAATTATTCAACACATTCATTCAGGAAAACCCTGAAATATGGAACGAAAAAATGCAGCGTGACCTTTATAAAGCCTGCGAAACCGTGGTGACGCATGAGGATGCCTTTATTGATTTGGCGTTTGAAATGGGCGGTGTGGAAGGCTTGGAGCCGCAGGAAGTGAAGGATTATATCCGCTTTATCGGCAATCGGCGGTTGAGCCAGCTTGGGCTGAACCCGATTTACGATATTGAGAAAAACCCGCTGCCTTGGATGGATGAAATGCTCAATGGCATTGAACACATGAATTTCTTTGAAGGCCGCGCCACTGAATATGCCAAAGCGGCGACCACCGGCACTTGGGACGAAGCCTTCGAGTAAGTTCCGACGCCAGTCAAAAATATGAAACAGCCCGCTTTGTCGGGCTGTTTTTTATTGGAGGCCACTGCCCCGCCTGCTATGTTGCGCGCCGCACAAGCAAGAAAAAGGAGTGCGCTATGCGATATGTTCATCTGTTATTTGTTGGGTTTGCGTTTGGGTTTTTGTTCATGCCAGCACCGGCACAGGCCGACAGCCGAATGGACAATACCTATCTTTCCGTTGCGGCCATTGCCAGCAGCGATTTTGAGTTTGCCGGTGATATTAACCGCGAGCAGGAAGAGGGCAGCGGCTATATGCTCGGTGTCGGCTATCGCCAGAGCAAGCAGCTCAGCTATGAGCTGGCTTACACACAGGCCAATGATTACGCCAATGACCAAGGGTCATATTCCAAAGTCTATCATTGGGAGGCGGTGGCGCTGTTGCATCCGGCCGGTGCGCATGCGGTTTCGCCCTATTTGCGGGCCGGCGCCTATCACGCCAGAAGCCTCAGCAATCTCTTTATCAATGGCGTCAGCACAGTCAGCGGCACGCGAGATAAAACCGAAGCCTTGATTGGCGCGGGGGTGGATTATCGCCTTGCGCCGGGACGGCTGGTGCGGCTTGATTTCACCCGTGGCGGGTTGAAAGCAGAAGACCGGCTCGACCGGTTAAGCCTTGGGCTGGTTATGTATTTCGGCGGCGAGTAAGCGTAACCGGCTGATATGGCGGCAAGATTGCCGCTTTATCGCCCTTGCGCGGTGGCGGGGCATAATGGCCGCTATGTGGTCATTCCTGAAACGCCCCGCCGCCCAGCCGGTTGAAGCCATTGGCAATGTGCTGGACGCGCTGTTCACCTCCGATGAAGAACGGCTCGACAAACAAGCCATGCTGGCACGCATTGCCCAGCAACCGGCGCTGGTGCAGACCGAGATAAACCGCGTTGAGGCGGCGCATAAATCGGTTTTTGTGGCCGGTTGGCGGCCATTTATTGGCTGGGTGTGAAGCATGGCACTGTTCTATAATTTCGTGCTGCGCGATATGCTGCTCTGGCTGGCGGCGCTGGCCGGGGCGGAAAACCTTGCCCCACCGGCGCTGCAACTCGATGTGCTGACCACCATACTCTAAGCCCTGCTCGGCCTTGGCGGCTTGCGGACATTTGAAAAAATCCAAGGCCGCACGAAATAACCCACCGTTAGCAAAATTTTTGGGTTTGTCCGGCGGAGCAAATAGCTTGCTCCGCGTCGGGTGATTTGGTCTGCTTGAACAAGAAATAGTTTGAGGAGGTCTGCCATGTCCGAGATAGTGCCAGTGCCAATTGCCGAAAGGCCAAGCAATGAGGCCGCCCGCGCCGCCAAAGTCGAGCGTATGGGGATTGCCGGATTGGATAAAAATCAGGATTTGACGGTGTTTGGCGAGGTTGCCAAATCAATTGTCGGCTGTGATTTTGTGTTCATCAATGTCAGTGACGCGGAAAATCAATACACCACATGCAGCGTCGGTCTGGCCTTTGACCCGACTGAGGGCAAGCCGCGCGAGGAAACCATTTGCCAATGGGCGATGTGCTCCAATGAGCCGATGGTCGTGCCGGATTTGAACGAGGATGAACGCTTTGCCGGCACTGAATCGGCGGTGGTGATGGGCGTGAAATTCTATGCCGGTTTTCCCCTTGTCACGCCGGAAGGCTTTCACCTTGGCGTGATGTGCCTTGTCGGCCTGCAAAGGGTGGATATGAGCGATGAGCAAATCCGCCTGATGAAAAATCTGGCGCGCGCCGTGACCACGCAATTGCTCAGCTATGGCGATTTGAACGAGGTCAATGCCGGGCGCTTTTCCAATGCGATGGTGAAGTTCAAAAACCGCGTTGAGGGCGCAACGCTGGATGATTTGTCGGCCTTTTTGGCGTTTTGCAATACCGGTGCGGCCAGCGCCGAGGCGATTTCCCGTCTCAGCGAAAAAGGCCTGCTTGAGGAAGGCGCAAGCGGCACAGTGCTGTCGCAGCAGGGGCGCAATCTGCAAAAGGATATGAATATATCCAATGAATCGCTGCGTATCATTACCAGCCCGATTTCCTCAAATTCCAATGAAATTGATGATTTATTGTCCAGCCTGGAGGATATGTAATGTTTGCGTCGGTTATGCAGTTCAAATTTTCCTCTTTGTCCGAGGCCAAAATCGCCGCCGGTTTCTTCTCCGAAGGGCTGGGCGGCAAAATCGCCGATTATGATTTTCACGGGCTGAACATTATGCTCGGCAAGGATGGCGAAGTGACCGTCGCCGTGCGTTTTGAAGATGCGCTGATGCTGAAAAAATTTGAAAAAGAAAGCCCGCAGCTTATCGAGGAAATCAAATCGGCCTTTGCCTGCAAGCAGTCGAAATTTTCCGGCGTGTGCATATACAGCTTTGAGCGCGAGGCGGTCTCCAGCGCCATTCCGACCGGCGATCCGGTGCATATCGTCACCCAATAGCGTTTGTCGGAAAATGGTGCTGCCGGGTGGAATTGAACCACCGGCCTCTCCCTTACCAAGGGAGTGCTCTACCCCTGAGCTACGGCAGCCAGCCCGCGTGTTCTTGCCACGGCCACGGCGCAGATGCAAGGGCAGATTTGCCTTTGTCGCGCATGGCGGCTAGTATGTTCCTATATTGTTCTTTAGTTGTTGCGTTGGGGTTGTCTGTTGCGGGGCGTGGAGCGGGAACAGCCGGTGCGCCTGTCTTGGCTGGTGCTAAAAGGGCTGAATGTTTGGCTGTGGTGCGAGGCGTGCAGCCATCATGCCAGCCTGCCCGTGCCGCCGATTATGGCGCGGCATGGCGATATTACATTGGGCGCATTGCGAGGCAAATCGCGCTGCTCCAAATGCCGGTCGCAGCAGGTTTTTGTGCGCCCCGATTGGCCGCGGCGCGGCGTGGTTTCGCGCCATGACAGCCTGCCCGAATAGCGGCGATTTCCCTTGACCGCAACCGGTATAGGGGGCAAACAGACACAATGGAAAAGGGCGGAAAATCAGCCAAACAAGACCGTCAGGCGCGACTGGCAGAGGCTTTGCGCGCCAATTTGCAGCGCCGCAAGGCAGGCCGTCATGCCGCCCGTGCCGAAAATGCCAAGCAGCCGAAATCAGCCCAAAAATCCGAAAGGGCAGGAGACTAGCCGGATGGATCGTATTCTGATTGAAGGCGGTGTGCCATTGCATGGTGAGCTGGCTATTTCGGGGTCAAAAAACGCCGTCTTGCCGCTGATGGTGGCGGCGCTGTTAAGCGAAGAAAAACTGGTTTTGCGCGGCACACCGCGATTGGCCGATACGCGCACGCTGGCGCAAGTGCTGGAAGGTCTGGGCGCGACAGTGGAAGAGTTTGGCAATGGCCCCGGCGAGGGTGTGAGCGTGCAGGCAGCCAAACTGACCTCAACCCGCGCGCCTTATGAGCTGGTCTCCAAAATGCGCGCCAGTTTCTGGGTTATCGGGCCTTTATTGGCGCGCGCCGGACAGGCGCAAGTCTCATTGCCGGGCGGCTGCGCGATTGGCACACGACCGGTCGATTTATATCTGAAAGGGCTGGAAGCGCTCGGTGCTGATATTGATGTCAGCGGCGGTTATGTCAATGCCGCCGCGCCGCACGGGCTGACCGGCGGGCGCATTGATTTGCCCTTTGTGTCGGTCGGCGCAACCCATGTGCTGATGATGGCCGCCGCGCTGGCCAAGGGCGAAACGCTTATCACCAATGCCGCCACCGAGCCGGAAGTGGTTGATGTCGGCCATTGCCTGCAAGCTATGGGCGCGCAGATTGACGGGCTTGGCACGCGCACGCTGCATATCAGGGGTGTGGCACGGCTTGGCGGGGCTGACCATCAGGTAATACGCGACCGCATCGAGGCCGGTGCATTTGCGCTGGCCGTGGCGGCCAGTGGCGGCAAGGCGACGCTGACCGGTATTGGCGCGGCGGATATTGGCGCTTTGGCATCTTCCTTGCGGCTGGCCGGGGTGGATTTGGCCGAAACCGGCACACAGGGCTTGCAGATTTGTGCGCCGGATGGGCGACCCAAAGCGACCCATATCACGACCGAAGCCTATCCCGGCTTTGCCACGGATTTGCAAGCGCCTTTTATGGGGCTGATGTGCTGCGCCGAAGGGGTCAGCCGGATTCGCGAGACGATATTTGAAAACCGCTTCATGCATGTGCAGGAATTGGTACGGCTGGGGGCGGATATTTCGCTTGAGGGCGATACGGCGATTGTCACCGGTGTTGAGAAATTACACGCCGCGCCGGTCATGGCAACCGATTTGCGCGCTTCCGTGACTTTGGTGATTGCCGGGCTGATGGCCGAAGGTGTGACCGAGATTAACCGCGTGTATCATCTTGAC
>Ga0213864_10001194_pt1 | contig 11788 bp, 23 predicted proteins | sample PICome_5_FD_160078 | JGI IMG/M metagenome (GOLD analysis project Ga0213864, IMG submission 160078) | Coastal seawater microbial communities near Pivers Island, North Carolina, United States - PICO247 | ecosystem: Environmental > Aquatic > Marine > Coastal | place: USA: North Carolina... | reverse complement strand
ATAAAAAATCTCACCCCCCATAACTCCCATCATTACTTCTAACCACAAAATTCACATTAATCTTGCAGTCCATATCCCCATCAAACCTTAATTGGTCATCTGCATCGATATTCGCGGCCAATTGTCTATTTATTTGATTTTTAGTGGTCATGTCAACACTCACACTCGTCCCCAATATTGGACTGCCTCCATCAACTTTAACCGCCATATTCCGATATGTCATACCATATACTACACTTTTTTTTGAGTTTTTATATTTTTACTTAGATCTTTAAGGACCACGTTTGTTATTAATGGGTGGGGTGTTGTTGATAAATTGAAAAAATACTCCCCCCGCGATTTTGCAGGGTAACGTGTCAAGTGTTTTTTAAATTAATCGGGGGGGTCATCGATCTGGCTTATATCTAATATAACATTTTTTTTGATACTTTTATCTTCCATTTTTGCGAGAATCTGTCATAATGCATTCATGCAAAACGATAAAGCTACTACGCAGTTGGTCGATCTTTCTAAGCTCGAAGGTATCTCTCCAAGTCAGGTCGAGGATCTCGACTTCATCGAAATCGTCGATGAACTCGAACCGGGGCAATGGGTCGTGTGGCACGTTGAGTTCTCATACCAAGGTGTCGAGTTGCAAGGTAACTTGCAAGGTTGCCCTCAACACCCTGAAAGCTTCATGGACGATTCTATCGACTATGTAGAACTCCTAGAGGAGTAAAATAAATTCTTTTTTTCTTTACCACCAACCAGTTTTTTGTAGAATACGCACATGACAAACCCACTCACTATCCAAAAGACTAGCGATTCGAATCTCTATGATAATAAGAACATCTCGCTTCGCATCCGTAAGAAGCATAGCATCAGCTCTAGCTACGCCATCGTCAAGGTTGGCATTGGCAACTGGGCTGCGGTCGATGTGAGTCGCCGTGATGCCAAGATGCTTCTCCTCAAAATGCGAGAGGAGAATAAGCAAAAATAATTCTTTACAACCCCCAAAATCTTTTAGTAGAATACTCTCATGATCAAACTACACCAAGCAATTCCCACCCTAGCATTCACCTTCCTTGCCTTCTACTTGTATGGGCCAGAGATCCACAATGCAGCTCTTGAGTCGGTTAAGACCGTTTGCAAAATCATCATCGCCACAAAATAATCCTTTACAACTAACACTAAATCACTAAACTACTACCACTATGACAACACTAGATATCAATCCGTTCGGCCCTATCACCCTGTTCTTCATCGGCGTGTTCTTCGCTATGCTTGCTCAGACTATCTGGGCAGCAGTCTCACCCAAGATCCTTGCTTGGCTTGACAAGCGTTCGCTCGTTGACATTGGCGAACTCTATACGATGGAGAGTGACAAACTGTGTAAGCTGGTCGCTGGCAAGATGATCACTTACCTCGCTGCTGACTCCTCTGTCACGTTCAGCGGCGTGCGTCGCTTCAAGCATAAGAAGACTATGTATGAAGGCTTTGGTCAGAACACTTACCGCAGATACCTCAACGTTGACGTGCGCGACCTCGACGATGGTAACGAGCGCAAGTTCCGCAACCTCTCTGTCTCTGGCATCCAGCGAGTAGAACCCCTCTGGGCTTACCAGCTCAGGATGCTCGCTACCCCACTCCACCTTTCTTAGTGTGTAGTAGAGTTCCTGTCCCATCCGCCGTTTGCATGATCTAGGGTGGGGCAGGACACACACAAAAAACTTTCCTTTGTTGTGGGATAACATGGTAATGCGGCGGAGTATATGCTCTGGTCAGTTTTCATCACCAGTCAAGTAATCGCATAAAAGCTTGACACCTAACCCGTCTTCGGAGTGGTTCCCGAAGGCGGGTTTTTCTTTGCAAAAAAAAACAAAAAAAAGCTTTACTTGCGCGAAATCTATGAAGGCTCGTAACTCGTTGATTGATAGTGAGTTACGACGATGGCCGTGGCCGACCCTCGTAACTCATTGAAAATCAGTGACTTACAACGATTAAAAAAAATGCAAAAAAAGATTCTTTTTTCCTTTACTACACACCTCATTTTTATAGAATCACACCATGCAAAACAAAAAACCCATGACTGACTACGAAAGAATGCTCGAAGCTCGCAAAGCCCTTGCCGATTGGAATCGCAAGCGCGAAGAAGAAGCCAAGGAGTTCCCAATCAACTGGGACAACTTCGGAACTGATCGCCCAACGGTTGAAAAAAAACAAAAATAAACCTTTCAATTAGCCCCAACTCCAGACTAAAATACTGCCATGTTAAACATCCAAAACTTCAAAGAACAAAGCACCACAGGCAAAGCCCTTCTTATCCTCACCTATCCTCTGGCCATTGGCATTCATTGGTCAGAGTGGCGCAAGATGAGAAGGCTCCAGCGTCTCATCAGAGAGTGGATCGGCGCAGCTTGTAAGAACCCGCAAGGAGTTGAAGCTGAATTCGTCAAGGAGTGGAGCGAAGAACTCCGCTACATTTACGGAAAATAAAACAAAAAAAAAGCTCCAATTGGCTTGACCTCACCTCTCAATTCTATAGACTACTCACATGACACAAAAACAAATCAAACAAATCGTTTTCGCAGCACAGAACTTCGGCGCTGACCACGCTAGCCAAATCGCCAAGCTTTTCAAAGCCTCAAACAATCTCGAAAAGCTCACAAAAGAAGTTGTCGCGAAGAGCGAAGCCTTTCGCGCTCAATGCGAAGAGGACATCAAGAAAATCAAAGCACACTAAAAAAATGAACAGGTTCACAGACATTTACAAACTGCGCGAAGCAGGATTCAGAGACTCAACCATCTTGGATGAAATGACAAGGTGGTTCAGCGACGACGACATTAAAAAATTTTACGAGGACTTCGTACAGGAATACAATATCACTTCCGAGGAGGACGAGGAGGAGGACGAGGAGCCGCCACGCTGCAAGCATTGTGGGGACGAGCTGCCATATCCAGATTGGAGAGGCGGCTTTTGTGGTCTTGGTTGCATCCTAGACGAGCGAGAAAAGAATCAAAAAAAGCTTGACTCGTAAGTCGTTGATAATCAGTGAGTTACGAAGGTCGGCCAGAGCGAGGCTCGTAACTCGTTGATAATCAGTGAGTTACGTCGATTCTCACACAATTACCAAACCGCCCAGAAATTGGGGCGCTGTCAAGCACTTATTTGACTTATTTGTGTTTATTTCACGCGATGCAGTTATTTGTGCTTTTTTATTTGACCTGCAACTATTTAATGCTTATTTATTGTTTGTTATGAAACTCCAAGATCGAGCCTTCTTTGAAAATGTTGTATTCTTTTGTCTCCTGATTGCTAGCGGCACAATTATGTTCGCGGCATTGTCGAAATTAATTAAACTTTTTTTCGTTTAGGTATTGACTCAATCACTTTCTAAGATTAGAATCCTCCCGTTATGCTTATTATGGCTAAAAATAAAGTTGGCAGCGATGCTCTCGCTGGTGTTCAGACTCCTGAGGCTACTCACAGTCACACTCCAATTCCTCACCACCACTTGGTCAAGTTGACCCGCGAGGCTATCGGTCGCGCAGGTCTCGAAGTCAAGGAGGAGGAACATGCCCTTGCCCGTGGCGGCCTTCGCTACTTCGGCGGCTTTGCCCTTACTGGCGAAACCATCAAGGGTGATGACCGCAACATCGTCCTTGGACTTCGCAATGCTCATGACAAGTCGTTCGCAGCTTCGATTGCTGTCGGAAACCAAATGATGGTCTGTGAGAATCTTTGCTTCTCTTCTGATGTGAAGTTGGCTCGTCGTCACACGACGAACATTCTTGCGGACTTGCCTCACGTCCTCTCTAAGGCTGTCTCTAAAGTCACTTCCCATTGGGTTGACATGGGCAAACGCATTGAGGTTTACAAGGAAACCGAGGTCACTTCGGCTCCTGATCTCTTGGCTGAGCTTGCTTATGCCAAGGCTATCCCTGACAGCAAGGTTATGCCTATGATCCGCGAGTTCGACAACCCTCGCCATGAGGAGTTCAAGGGCGGTTCTCTCTGGACCCTCTACAACTCTGTCACCGAACTTCTCAAGGGTGGTGACATTTCCAAGTTGGCTGACCGCACGATGTGCATGCAGTCTGTCTTCGACAAGTTTGCTGGCCACCGCCCTGAGATTATCTCAGAGGCGGACAAGGCTCTTGCCTTGCCAGCCTAATCTGTGAGCGAAGGCGGGGTGAGTTGGTCGCACCTGCTCCCCCGTCATAAGCTCGCCCCAAACCGTTCCCGCTCTCCTAGGCAGCGGGAGCGGTTTTTTCTTGACAAACAAATAAAAAGGCTTGGCTCGTAACTCGTTGAAAATCAATGACTTACGAGGATCGCCGGGGCCGGGCCTCGTAACTCCCTATCAATCAGTGAGTTACGTCGATGCAAGCGCAAAAAATAAAAACGTCGAGTCAAGCAAATAAAAAAGATTTTTAAATGCAAAAAAAGTCTTGAACCCCAGCCGTTTTGCTTTACTATACGCCTTGTTATGGGATTAGACCAATACGCTAATAGTCGGTCCTCTAGCGGCGAACTCTCTGAGCTTGCCTACTGGAGGAAGCACAATCGCTTGCAAGGATGGATGGAAACTCTCTGGACCATCAAAACGGGTAAACCAGCACAAGATCTTAATTGCAACGAGCTTGAGCTTACAATGGAGGATTTGGATCAACTCGAAAAATGCATTATGCATAAGACGTTGCCAGCAACCCAAGGTTTCTTTTTCGGCTCTGATTCTTATGAGCGCGAAACTGATGAGTATGATCTCCACTTTGTGCAGACTGCCAAGGCTGCAATCAAAAATGGGGAAGAGGTAATCTATAGCTGCTGGTGGTAATGAAATTGCTCAACTCTGGTAACAGTAAAACTGTCAAGGGGGAAGAGTCAGGGTTCCGAACATTCGGAATCCACCTTGCACCCGCAACCTTGTCTGGCCACAATGTTTGCTTCTGGGCTTCCCATGGTTGCAAGATGGCTTGCCTCAATACGGCTGGCCGTGGGGCAATGTCCTCTGTGCAGACTGCTCGAATTAACAAAACGAAATTCTTTTTTAAAGATCGTTTCGGCTTCATGGAGCAATTAATCAAAGAAATTACTTCTGCGATTAAATCAGCAACTAAGGCGGGGCTTACTCCTTGCTTCCGCCTCAACCTTACTTCGGACATTCCTTGGGAGGCTATCACGCATGAAGGAAAAAATATCTTTCAGCATTTCCCGCATTGGCAATTCTATGACTACTCGAAAGGGTATTCTCGCGTTGCTAAGCTTTCTAAGTCCAAGCTTGCACCCAATTACAACCTCACCTATTCTCGCTCTGAGGAAACAAAAGATGAGGAAATAAAAGCTCTGACAGATCAGGGAATCAATGTGGCCGTCGTCTTTCGCGGCAAGCTTCCTAAGTCTTACCTTGGAATCCCTGTGGTGGACGGAGACAAAAACGACTTACGCTTTCTTGATCCCAAAGGCGTAATCGTTGGTTTAGTTGAAAAGGGATTAGCTAAAAAAGATGAAACAAATTTTGTCGTCTCTTGCTAACTTGGGAGACATTTTTTGGTATGTCATCGCAATCGCAATAATCTTACTAATCAGAAAAAAATGACACCTAGAATAACACTATCAAAAAACAAATCTGCTCCCGCTCCTTGGTATACCAGTTGGAGTATTGGGGGTATCACTTACCTTAGCATCTATAAAGACGGGGAAGAACATGTGGTACAACTTGCCGATCCTGAAGGTTTAAAACCTTTTCAGGAATGTTTCGAAGCTGCTGGTTTCGAGCCTAAGTATGAAAACTGGTTTAGCGTTGGAGCTAAAGATGGGCAATACTTCATTGAATGGAGCGAAGATGGAGCAGAGCATAAAACTGAAATCTCTGTGCATGGGGCATTCGCATTAAAAGATCATTTCCTTGCTCTTGGTTACGATTGGAGGGAGGTAAAACAATGAATAGAGGAATAACTGAAGAAATGCAATTAGCATTACGTTGGTTTAAAGCCAATGGTATTCCCGCCCATTATGATGACTGGGCAAGCATCTTTATCGAAGTTAATGGCATAGAGATTGAAATCCATGCTTGCGAAATCTCCCATCGCGCAGAATTACAGAAAGGAATTGAAAATGAGTGATAAATCAGAAATTGAATTGTGCTTTAAGAATGGGGCGACCTTAAAGATTGACTCTACGCAAAGCAGTAGAGATTGGACTCAAGGTGATGCGCTTAGAATGAATCTTGCTTGTGATGAGTTCTTTAGGCGACGCAATATGCGAGTGAATACTGGCGGCTGGAAACGTGCAAAAGATCTTAGGAGAGCTAGAGAAAATGCTTGACTAATCGCATAACAAAAAAGCTTCGTAACTCGTTGAATATCAGTGAGTTACGAGGCCCCGCCCCGGCGACCTTCGTAACTCGTTGATTATCAATGACTTACGTCGATTGTTCCTTTACTATAAATGCCCAGTATGTCGAATAAAAAATAATTTAAATTAGCCTCATTTTGTGCTTGTTTAATTAATCTTTTTGTTTTATTATTCCTGCCTATGCCTAACTATACTCACTACGTTGTCGTTTCCAAAAGTCACACCTGCCCTTGGGGTATGGGGACTCTCAATCAGGGCTTCGGCTCTACGCCCAAGGAAGCTTGGGTGGATGCAGTTGGACGAGGCCAAAACGTCGAACTCTTTAAATTCAAGGTGAAAGATGCTCGCAGATCCCGCTGGTGGTTATGCATGTGCGACAAGGAGTTCTTCGAATCGCGAGGGGATTGGGGGAACAAGGGTCCCGCCGTTGAGGATCCAACTAAGGATCTTTGGGACAACCTTGACCACTGGTCTGGCCCGTCCTATCGATAGGTCGGCCTCGACCCCCTCACGGGGGTCGAACGTGGCTGGTCCCCCTAACCATACATTATTTGGGGTGTTTTATTTGATCTGGCTTTATTTAGTTTTATTTGTGCGATCTGCGTCGATCTGGACCGACCACGTTTATTTGCGGCCCTAGTTATTTAAAAAGTTTTGTTCGATCTGGGGCTGGGATATTACGGATTATTTCGTTCGATCTGGCGCGATCCTATTATTTGATTTTATTTTGTTTAATCCGCAGCTCTACATTATTTGCGGAATCACGCCCAACCTACGCTTTTTTTATTATTTATTAACGTGGTTGGTGCAGTGAGGTAAAAGTTTTAAAAACTTTTTGTATTTACCCCAGAGCAGAAATTGACTTTTTTTATAATTTTCTTTACTTGGGTTTACTTGGCTAGGCTTCGAAGACCAACCTCTCTGTAGTAGCCACGTTCTCGAAAAGGACCGCGAATGCTTTAAAATCAAGGAAAATTATTGTGTGTGGGAATTTTTATTATTTTATTTAATTAAAAAGGCCAATCCACAATCTACATTTTAAACACCTTCCTCCTATATATTCCTTTATTATATTCCCTTATATGTTTATTATGTATATGTTTAGTATAACGTATGTTGTATAAGGGGTAGGGCTTCGATGTGAGGTGCTGTATGTTGGAGGTAAATGGATGTAAATACATACTATATGTTGTGTTTTTAGCTGTCGTGACCACTATATGTACAAATCAAGAGTTTTTAATAATTACAAACAATTAAAATTATAAATCTAAAGCCCCAATTTTAATCTTCAAACTCATACCCAAAATCTCCATCATTATATCTTCCTATCTTATATTGCATAGGTAGATGTTTTAATTCATACATGAAGTTATTCTTTATAACCGTATGTTGTCTTATTAGATTCTTTGTATTGTGTATAGCTGAACGTAGGGAACATCGATGTTCGCGCATGAACGGCAACGCATGTTTATAGATCAGGAATTTATAGAATTTATATATACTACTGAAGTTCATCCTCCCATTAAACATATCATCATACGAATTCACATTGAATAGGTTATGTGCTAGATTCATATCTGACTCGATCTCCTCTGGCCTACCAACCATTCCGATTGATAGACCATTCCCCCATTGTGATACTACATACTTCATACTAACTCCTTGAGAACCTTGTTTCCCTTGACTGTGATCTTACGCTTACCATCGATCTCCATGAAGCCACACCTGAGAAGGTTGTTCTCCGCATCGAGCTGGATGGCTGATCGAGACATACCTGTCACCGCCGTGAGCATCTGGAGCGAACTGGGACCGTTAGACTTGAGGATGTCGAGGATCTGGACTTCGAGGTTGGTCAGGCCAAATGGCTTGATCCCAAGAGTCGTCTTGATCTCATTCCACTGCTTGGCATCAATGCTTCTGATATTCTTGATATTACAGAAGGCTTTGATCTCCAAAGCTCGTTTGATGGCACTACGAGCGTTACCTCGAACAGTGTTGGCAATCTCAGCGAGAACTCCATCCTTGTAAGTCACCCAGTCAACCTTCTTGCTAATAATCTGAGCAAGCTCCTTAATATCATACTGCTTGAAATCAACAATTGTCATTCTATCTTTAAGAGGATCAAAGATTTTATGCAATTCTGTTGTAGCAAACAGGAAGTTCTGCTTGGTGAAGTCGAATGTTGCGAAGCCGTCAGCAAAAGCAACCTGCTTACTCTTACGACCCTCAACGTTAAACACGGTGAGGAACACCTCAACCAAGTCTTGAGGGAGGGCATGGCACTCATCGAAGAGAACAGTAATCTCCTCATCTGCGATAGCAGGGATGAACACCTGCTCGAAGAACTGGTTAGCATTACGAATTGTGCCGCAATTGATCTCAAGAAGTTTTCTTTTGATTCCTTTGGCAAACTCTTTAGCAAACTCAGTCTTACCAAGACCTTTCGCACCATTGAACATGATGGGTGGGATAATGGTTCCAGACTTATGAGCCTTAGCATAGAACCCCAAACGATTTTTGACCTCTTGTTGGCCTATTAATGTTTCAAACATAGTATTAGTGGATAACGAATTGAATTGTTTCTTCTGTCTTTGGCTCCTCTGGTGAAGCTTCTACTTTTGGAGCTGCTGGTTGATCGAAGCTGAAACCAATGTCTTCGAGCCACTTTTTGCTAACAGCAACGTTAGCGTTGGGGCCAAGATTGGCATTCAAGTCTGCGAGTTTTACTTTAATGAAACTAGTCGAACCCTTGGGACGACCACGACCACGTTTTGTTGTATTATTCATAACTGCTGGGATACTAAGCTTGGACTTTCTCAAGGTCAATACTTTTTTGATTAAAAAATGAATTATTATTCAAACCAAGATCTTGGGGCCGAGGATCTGGAGTATTCTTCTCAGCCGCCTCTGCTAGCTCAGTCATAATCTCCTTATACTCTTCGTAGTCTTCTGGGGTAATAAAAATGGGATGTTCGAATTCCATAACACCACGTTTATGGATCATCAAACACCCCAATGCAAGGCTTTTTTTTAAATTCTTTTAAATTTCTTTTCTAACCTCCCTTTTCTCTTTAATCATTGCCTTAGCTAGGATTGTATATCCAACCATATCATCGAAAGCATCATAAACACTTTCGTTCGATACCTTCAGCTCTCCATCATTAACGAATGAACGCACCCTTTGGATCTTATCCATGATACGCATCATAACTCCGAGAACAGGATCGATATCGAGAACCTCAGTAGCTTTGAAGTTCGCGAAGGGATCTTTACTCCCCTTTCCCCCTGTATAATCGGAGCTTTTCTTTCGTAGTGTTCCCTTGAGACCCTCAGTAGTCTCTTCCAACAGTTTTATAACGTCTTCAATTGTCATAAGAATTTTTTTGTTCCATTCTGTGAATGTGCTTCTCCCAAATGTCCTCGACAACATCTTCCCTTCCATGCTGCCTCAAGTATTCTTCAGCCTCCTCGATCCTTCGAAGAGCGACCTTACGTCTCGCCTCTATATATACTTGATACGGGAACTTGATCCAGCAGACCAAACCCACGATCAACCCCATCGGTATTCCGACCAGTATCGACCCTACAATAATAAAAATGTTTTCAAACAGTATCTTCATCTTTCTAAATAAATCTCAATCACCCAAATTGCCCAAACAATCAATTCCCCAATTACAAACCCTAATAAAAAATAATTAAATAACTCCCACTTGGTTATCTTCATTTAAAAATATTTAGTTTATCTTGTGTAAGAGCATATCCTTTCCCATGCCCCAGATTCACAATGTTCTCATCTTTAATAAGCTCTTCTTTCTTTGCCCACCCTACTAGATCGACTTCATTACCATCTACTACAGCCAATACATATATATCTACGTCTGGGTTGACCTTCATTGTTGAGAGCAATCGCCCTGTCTTGTAAGTGGTTGACTTAATGTCGTAGCGTTTGCCGTTTAGAACTCCGTCAGCGCTCCCACTACGGGGAGTCAGGCCGAGGTCTGGAAAAGTATTAAATTTTTTTGCGAATGCGTATTCAGCCATAACTCCAAGAACATCAGCCTCTGCACCATCCTGATCTCCGATCTTCGCATCCTTGACCCCAGAATTTCTAGCTATAAGCGAGCGCATCCGACCCAACATCTGACAAACCGTGACCTCATCTGCCGCAAGTTTTATTTTCATCGATTAGTTATAATATTTTTTAAATTTTTTAGTTAATAAAAATAATTTTTTGAAATTTTTACTAAAAATCGCGCTCATTATTTGGCAAAATTGCGTTCGATCTGGCCTTTATTTGGCAAAATCACAGTTGATCTGGGTTTTTTTTCTTATTATCTAAGATCTTTTTAATAAGTTTTTCCCTCTGACTACTATCAATTGGAGGCATAACACTCCCAAATGTATGATTCTTGTCCAGACCGAACTTCTCTTTTAGCTGCTCTCTTATTTTAGGATCAATATCAAGCAATTCTACTTGAGAAGGCTTTTTCTTAAATAATCTAGATAGCTTTAATAATAGTTTAATTAGTTTTGTCATTTTACCAATGTCTTATAGTATTTGCGATGATGAATCCACATGTTGTGATGTGGACGAACCACCAAAAAGTTCTTATAGCTGCGGCGATGTCAGCTTCATTAGAATCAGGAGAGATCTTCTCACCCATTGTTCGCGCCCAGATCCTCCAAACCTTTCTCATTACAATCGTTTCTAAATTCACCAAAATATTTTTTCTCTGCTTCTATACGAACAGCTTTAGCTTCTTCTATATCATCAAAATAACCCAAATGAATTCTTTTTTTCATAATGCTCACATAAGCCACCCACTTTTTGGATATTTCATACCAAGAAACTCCAACAATACCACTTTTATTATTTTTCTGAAATGGCCTGTTTCTTATATTTTCGCTATTTGTAGCTAATCTAAGATTATCAATTTTATTATTAAAATGGTCCCCATCTATATGATCAACTTGTTTTTCTTTTGGATCTACGCCATGATAAATAAAGTAAGCGACCCTATGAGCCAAATAATTTTTCTTTTTAAAGATGATATTAATATAACCAGATGAAGAAACTTTAGTCCCAGCCTCTTGACCAATCTTAATTCTAGACAGGTTAGAAGTTTTTTTCTTCCAAGTTAAAGTGCCTGTCTCTGGATTATAACCCAAGTAGTCTACTATCTCTGGTGGGATAGGGATTGATTTTTTACTCATCTCCAACACTTGTTACTGGTGGATCTACAAACGTAGGATCATGCAAAAGAAAATGCTGCAAGATCTCTTCGTCTGTAAAGAAACTTGGATCTGCATTGATAGCATCTTCAAACAGAACATCTACAATATCCTCCTCTTCTGTTACAGTAAGATTAACTTCCTTACCACAGCCTGTTAACAGCAAGAATAATAATAACTTTTTCATAATTTTGGTGGATAGCGGGGGATTTGAACCCC
>Ga0213864_10001187_pt1 | contig 11820 bp, 9 predicted proteins | sample PICome_5_FD_160078 | JGI IMG/M metagenome (GOLD analysis project Ga0213864, IMG submission 160078) | Coastal seawater microbial communities near Pivers Island, North Carolina, United States - PICO247 | ecosystem: Environmental > Aquatic > Marine > Coastal | place: USA: North Carolina | collected... | reverse complement strand
CTGGCTGGAGAACAGGGACACGGAAAAGCCCTTCTTTTTATACCTGTCCCATAAGGCAGTTCACTCGCAATTCCAACCTGCGCAGAGACACCGGGACATCCACCGGGATGAATCCATTGTTCTGCCTGACTCTTTCAACACGCCACAGTATGGCGAACCCGCCCTTCCCTCTGCCAGCGCAACCGGCGAACCTCTGCGCGGCAGAGATTATTATGGCCAGAACAGACTCCCGGACTGGGTGAAGGCACAGCGGGAGTCGTGGCACGGTGTGGATTACATGTATCACGGCAATATCAGCTTCGACGAGTTCTTTCACCGCTATACCGAGACGCTGATGGGCATTGACGACAGTGTCGGGGCAGTGCTGGACTATCTCGACGCCAGCGGTTTGGCGGAAGACACCCTGGTCATCTACATGGGTGACAACGGATTCTCCTTCGGCGAGCATGGTCTGATCGACAAAAGGCACTTTTATGAAGAATCCGCCAAGGTACCCCTGCTGGTCAGATGGCCGGAAAAACTGGCAGGTGGCCAGCCCATCAACCAGCTGGTGCAAAACATCGATATCGCGCCGACCATACTTGAAGCCGCCGGATTGAGCGCACCGGCTCACATGCAGGGAGCCTCCCTCGTGCCCCTGCTGTCGCGCGGCGAGACCGACTGGCGGGATCGGATTTTCTACGAATACTACTGGGAGATGGACTTTCCGCAGACGCCCACCATGTTCGGAGTAAGAACTGAGCGTTATAAGTACATCCGCTATCACGGCATCTGGGACACCAATGAATTTTACGATTTGCTGAACGATCCGGGCGAGACCAATAATTTGATCGACGCTCCCGAGCATCAGGATCTCATCACCGGTCTGGCAACCGAAGTCTACCAGTGGCTGGAAGAGACCGGCGGCATGCAAATTCCCCTGAAGAATGTGGTCCGCCCCAAATTCGGCGATCACAGAAATCAGTCCGTACTGTAGATGGAATACTTTGCTGTCATTCTGTTCGCAATAACTACCTATGCGACACCCGGCCCCAACAACACCATGCTCATGACGTCGGGGCTAAACTACGGGATTCAGCGAAGCCTGCCCCACTACCTGGGCATCATCCTGGGTTTTCCAACCATGGTCATCGCTGTTGGGCTTGGACTGGCAACGCTGTTCGATCAAATCCCGCTGTTTCACGTCCTGCTCAAGGTCACAGGAGCCGCGTATTTAACCTTTCTCGCATGTCGAATCGCCACTGCACCCGTCTCTGAGCTGAGCACAGGCGACGGCAAACCCTTTACCTTCATTCAGGCAGCCGCCTTCCAATGGATCAATCCCAAGGCATGGGTCATGGCGGTCGGTGCCATTGCCACTTACACCGTGGTGGGCAGTAACTACGGCATTCAGGTGGTGACGATTGCACTGATTTTTCTGATCTTCGGCGCACCCTGCTCACTGCTCTGGTTGTGGTTCGGCGCGTCTCTCAAGCGCTTTCTGCAGAAGCCGGAGTCTGTAAAAGGGTTTAATTATGCGATGGCAGCTCTGTTGATGGCATCGTTGCTCCCCGTATTCAATGAATTGCTCAGGCAAATCTGAGCACTAACAGACCAAGGAGACAGTCATGCAGTTTCTCATCACCGCTTATGACGGTACTGACAGCGAAGCCCAGGCCAGACGAAGCGCAGCCAGACCTGCTCACATCGACAAGGCGCAGGCGCTGTTGGCAGGCGGCCATGTACTCATAGGCGGCGCCATTCTGAATGAAAAAGAGGAGATGATTGGTTCCTCTCTGGTGGTGGAATTCGAAAGCCGCGAGGCATTGGATCACTGGTTGCAGAATGATCCGTATGTAACCGGCAATGTCTGGCAGGACATTACCGTCCAGGCTTTTCGCACCGCAGTGAAAGCCTGAACCATAACCTGGCAAACCTGAACAGACACGCCGACACTGACTGCAGAAATCAGGGCTTTTCAAAAACCAGAATAAAGCGATCGGTTTTGCCCTGCAGATCTTCATCAAAGATGATCCGTGTACGATCGTCCGCGGGATTTCTTAGCGACAGATTACTGCCCACATACGTGAAGCCCTGAGCGACGATATCATCACGCAAAGCGACCTCATCGATACGATGCAGATCGTTGACCGCCTCGGCGACCATGCCCGGCTCACCGGCATGATCCACCACCACGAACCTCCCGCCGGATTTCAGAGCAGCCAGCACCTGCTCATAAAAATAGGCAACGTTGGCTGCAGGCCCGACGGGTACATAGGCATTCCCATCATATCGCTTGGGAATCACATACAGGTCGTGAAGCGCCATCACAATAAGCGCGCCATCAAGACTTTCCTCGGTCAAATCCAGGTTGATACCGCTGCGGGTGTGCATCACGACATTTTCCGGCATGCCGTTGTCAAAGCGGTCCTGCAGAATGTTGGTGCCCCACTGTTCGAAACCGGGATTGTTATGCAGCACGGCTTGCCCCTGAATTCCGACCAGACGGGCGAGCAGATCACTGTAGTATCCGCCCGAGCCGAAGAGATCTATGACTGTGTCTCCGGCCCTCAGATTCAGCCACGGAATTACCTTTTCCGGTCGACTGCGAGGGTCCCGCTCAAGGTCTGCGGCAAGACGGTCTGCCTGCGCCATAGTAAGAAGCACCGACTCCTCGTTAATCTGCTCGGCCTGCACTTGTCCGGCGAGACTCAGACAGATCAGGATCGGATTGACAAACAGGGCAATTCTCATGGTCAGCAGCTTGCGCTAATAGCCTTTATCGAAATCAATTGTGTGCAGCAGCGCCTGACCGCTGCAGTACCGTTCATAGTTCTGCAGGAACAGCCCTGCAATGTCGTCTGGTCGACTCACTGCTGCGATATGGCCGGTAATGGTCAGATCAGGCGCCGACCACAGGGCACTGTCAGCAGGCAACGGCTCCTGCTGAAAAACATCCAGCACCGCTCCGGCAATTTTTTGCGTCTTCAGAGCATGCACCAGATCATCCTCAACGATCAGATTGCCGCGCCCGACGTTGATCAGCAGCGCATCCTTTTTCATTGACTCAAATGCCCGGGCGTTGAGTAAGCCGGTCGTCGACGGCAAATCCGGAAGAAGGCCGAGCACATAATCTGCGTCTTGCAGAAATTCGGTCAGCTCGTCCGGTGCAAACACCTGTTGGAAGGCAGGATGTGAACGCCCGCTGCTGTTGAGCCCCGTACAGCGCACACCAAGCGCTGCGCAAGACTCCGCGACAGCTGCACCGATTGAGCCAGCACCCATAATGCCCAGCGTTTTATCGCAAAGACTGCCACTGACGCGACTATCCCACAGTCCGGACTGCTGACTCTGCCAGCGCTGACGCAGTCGCCCCTCATGAGCGAGCAAATGGGTGAGAACATATTCAGACATCTGCTGGCCGAATATCCCTTTCACGCCAGTGAGCACATAGTCTCTGTAAGCATGCTGAATGAGCGGGGTCACGCCGGCCCAGGTTGATTGCACCCACCGCACGGGCGGGGCAGTGTCCATGAGCTGCGCCAGAAAGTCGGGTCTGCCCAGAACAACCTCTTCTCCCTGATACACCTGCTGCACCAGCTCTTTGCGGCTCGCGGCGTTGATGTCAGCCGACACTCCGAGCTCACTGCTGATGATCGACCTGAACCGGTCGGCATCAAGCGCTGCGATAAAAATTGAAGGCAGGGGCATAATGAGGCCAGGCAGCTCTCCGGGAGGCGGCTACTGGCCCGACGCCAGATGCTCCATGGTCAATCCGACTGCCCCGCCGGCGGAAAATCCGCGCCAGTAGGTGTGGTCCTCAGTTTCCTGACCATTTCTGACCGAATAGACAGCCTCGGCACCGTCTGGCACGAGGTCAAAATAGTCGAGCTTGTTTGTGTCGCCCTTGAGGTGGTAATCGAAATAGGCAGTCACGAAATGATCCATGATGTTATTCATCCGGACATTGTCCCAAACCGGATCCGTATAGTGCCCTGACCCGATCTGACCTTCACTGGACTGCACCTCAACGGGAACAGGAATGGGAGCCGCCGCATTGTGCCCGGCATTTTTGAATGTCAGAAGGTAGCGGTCGCTGTTAACCGCCCCTTCGAAAATGGCCCGAGTCCCGTTGGCATATCCGGATACCGTATCCGCGCTACCGGCTATGTAAAAAGTCGGCACCGTAATACCTGCCAGGCCTTCCGGTCGCCACAGACCGTTGTTCATACCCCAGGGACCAACTGCCACCCCTGCCTTGATGCGTGGATCGAGATTGTTCCTGAATTCCGGATTGCTTTCGGCATGCTCTGCAAGCAAGCCGTTTGGCGGGGCTAGAAAGGAATCGACCATCTCAGGGTTATAGGCCCCGCCCAGATTGTTCACCAAACCATAGCCACCCATGGAATAACCAACAATCCCGGTGTTGTCGGCATCAATCATTCCGGACATCGGCCCATCACTACCAGCAAGCCCGGCCAGAGTGGCTAACACGAAGCGCTGGTCGAGCGGCCGGTTATACAGGGTTGATGGAAAATGCTGTTCGCTTTCGTAGGTACTGTCAGTGTGATCAATGGAGGCAACAACATAGCCTTTGCTGGCCAGACTCTCAGCCGTATGGCTCATCAAAAACCGATTGCCCGGATGGCCATGAGAGATAATAACCAGGGGATAGGGCCCATTGCTGCGGTCAGGCTTTGCGCCGCGAACTGCCCTGCCCTGTAACTGCGCGACAATTTCCGGATTGCGAGTGATGGCTTCGTAGGTCACGCCGGGCGTCTCACCGTTCAGATCGGCGGGATACCACAATTCAACCGTCAGCGAGCGATCGTAGATAACGTTGTCGCTGCCACGCTGCGTATCCACGACATCGACCCTGTCGCGGGCAATCATTTCCAGCGTATTAACACCAATGTCGTGCGGTCCGAAGTGCGCCAGTTCAGGCGCATCTCCGCGCACGAGGTCGATCCGGTTAGACTGAGCGACCACTGCCGCGGAAAGAATGACGCCAATAACGCCGAGTAACACCCTGTTCATACCTGCCTCACAAGTTCATCTGGTCAGGCCCGACTCCCCCAGCGGGAGTCGGGAATCGCTAGCCTAGTTGAACTGGTGTTGATATGCCAGAGCACGCTCTTCTTTGCTGTCGGTATGGCCCTTGAAGTCATGCAGGATCAGATAGAGGCACGGCACCAGAAACAGGGTAATTGCAGTCGCGAACAGAACGCCATAGGCCAGAGAAATAGCCATTGGTATGATGAAAAAAGTGGCGGGGTTCGCGGTCGCCATCAACGGAACCAGTCCGATGAAGGTTGTGATTGAAGTCAGAATGATCGGTCTGAATCGCATGGCGCCTGCCTTTGAAACCGCCTCCACCATACCGACACCCTCATCACGCAACCGATTCACAGTGACCACCAGCACCAGGCTGGCGTTTACCACAACTCCGCTGAGCGCAATGATGCCCAAGATAGAGAAAAAGACCAGATCAGCCCCCATAATAAAATGGCCGAAAATCGCCCCGATCGCGCCGAATGGGATTACGCTCATGATCACCAGCGGCTGCAGATAGGATTTGAGCGGAATGGCAAGCAGGGCAAAGATGATTAACATCGCCATCGGAAACAGGGTTAACAGCTCTCCCAGAGACTCTGACGCCCGCTCTCCTTCTCCGCCGATCACCATATCGACGTCCAGCTCACGGGCCCATTGTGCACGATATTTCGAGATGATTTCCCGTCGTATCTCTTCGGGCTTGATCACCGCTCGATCAACATCTCCGCGCACCGTAATGATCCGGCGACCATCTTGTCGATTGATGCTGGAGTAACTGTTGCCCAGAGAGTAGTCCGCCACACTCAGGAAAGGCACTTCGGCTCCGGAAGGCGTGCGTATCAGCAACTCTTCGAGATTTCCAAGCGACCGGCGCTCCGGTTCCGGATATCGGACCATCACACGGATATCATCGCTGCCTCGCTGGATGCGCTGAGACTCCGCCCCGTAAAAAGCCTGACGCACCTGTGTTGCCACATCGTTCAGAGTCAGGCCAAGCGTTTTACCGCGATCGAGAATTTGAATCTGAACTTCTTGTTTGCCGGCTCTGAAAGAATCTGACACGTCGAAGACACCCGGATAGCGCATGAGCTCCTCACGCAATTGCGTTGAGGCTATCTTCAGATTATCTTCATCACGGCCTTCAAGGCGAAAATTAATGGCCTCACCGGCTGAGAACGCATCAGACTGGAAGTTGAGCTCTATCGCGTCCGCAATGGTGCCTACCTTTTCTCGCCAGCGATCGCGAATCTCAGCAGAGCTGATTTGGCCACGCTCGTAAAATGGCGCCAGGTACATTACTACTTCAGCGACCTCGCTGCTGCCGGCACTTCGCTGCCCGCCTCCGGGACCACCTTTCGGCGCAGTACCGCCGATTATGGTCAGTACACTATCGACAATGCTTTCAGTTTCTGCCGGAGCCACACCCGCCGCTTTGAGCCCAACGAGCTCTTCATCCAGCTCAGCTCTCAGCTCCAGTGCTTTTTCCTCGATCAGATCTGCGGCCTGCTCAGTGCGATAGGCCGGCACTCCCGCAGGCATCCGGACCTGACCATAAACAGTGTCCCCCTCAATGGAGGGCATGAACTGAAAAATAACCCGGCCGCTTATCACCAACGCCAGCACCACCATGATGACGCCCGTAGCCAGTGCCCAGGCCGCATATCGATACTTAAGCACCTTGCGCAAAGCACGCCGATAGCTGTGCTCGGCAAAGTTTTCCATACCATCTGCGATGCGTGTCTGGAAATTTTGCCAGGCGATAACGGCCCGGCTGCCGTCACCGAAATAACCCTCTGTTCTGCGATGGGCGATATGACCCGGCAGAATCAGCTGCGATTCCAGCAGCGATGCAATAAGGCAAAACACCACTGTACCGCCGATCACCTGAGAGAAGGCGGCGAAGCCTCCCGACTGCATCAGCAGTGGCAAAAACGCCGCAATCGTGGTCAGAACACCGAAGATTACCGGTACAGACACTTCGATCGTGCCCTCGATGGCGGCATCTTCCTTGCTGAGTCCCTTTTGCTCAGCCGCGTGGATTCTTTCTCCCACGACAATTGCATCATCCACCACAATCCCGAGGACCAGAATAAAACCCATAACAGTCAGAGAACTGATTGTCAGACCGATAGCGGGGAACACAATCAGCGCCCCGAGGATCGCAATCGGAATACCGGCCGCAACCCAGACGGCGATCTTGAATCTGAGAAACAACGCAAGAATAACCAGCACCAGTAACAACCCGGTGTAGGCATTCTGTGCGACTGTAGCGATTCTGGTCTGTGTGCTGACTGACAAATCCGTCACGATCTCGAGCGTCATCCCTTCAGGGAGATCCAGCTCCGACGAGGCCATAAATGCTTTCACCTGGCGAGCCGAGGTCACGATGTCCTCATTCCCCACTCGCATGACGTCGATGATGGCCGAATTCGTGCCATCAAGCCGGGCATCAAGATAACCCTCGGCAAAGTCATCGCGCACCGTGGCAATTTCGCCAAGCCGGAGTTGCGAGCCGTCAGGGTAGGAGGCCACGACGATATCCTCATATTCGGAACCCTGGTACACCTGCCCCTTGGTACGGAGCAGTATTTCACCCGATTCGGTGCGAATCGTCCCTCCGGGCAAGTCAAGAGAGGCCCGGGAGATCGCCCGGGAAATCTGATCCAAGGTGAGACCATACTGCCGCAGAGTAAATTCAGAGACTTCTATTGAGATCTCGAGCGGGCGAATGTATTCGATATTCACCTGAGACACTTCCGGAAGATCCAGCAGATCATCCCGGATTTCTTCAGCAACGTTTTTCAGATTCAGATCGTTAGTATCGGATGAGAGGGCCATCGTCATGACATTGCCCGTGCTGCTGAATGCCCGATAGATCGGCTTTTCCGTTTCGGTGGGGAAGGTCGTGATGGCATCGACGTTACCCTTAACGTCGTTCAACACGCGATTGAGATCAGCACCATTCGCCAACTGAAGCGTGGCATCACAGCCGCCTTCCCGTGCTGTGGAGGTCAGCGTGTCAATGTTCTCAATCCCCTCAAGGGATTCCTCCAGGCGCAGACACACCCCGGTCTCGGATTCCTCCGGGGTTGCACCCAGATAGGGAATACTGACCTGTATGATGCCAAAATCGATATCAGGGAATTCCTCCTGATTCAGATTTGAATAGGCAATAAACCCTCCCACCAGAAAAATCCACATGAGCAGATTACTGGCGACAGGATTTTTCACGAACCAAGTAATGGGAGTTCTCACTGCTGTCCTCTCACTCTGAAGTTATCCGACCCGAAAGCCTGTACCATGACGCGGCAGAGCCCGGGGCTAGATGGCCTGAACAACCGGCTGCACAGCCATACCGTCCACCACTGCCTGTATCGGAGAGATGCAAATTCGCTCGCCCGGCAGAATGCCGCTGCTGATCAGAACCTGCTGCTCTTCCAGTCTGAAGATCTCGACCTCGCGGTAATACATCTTGTTTTCCGCATCAACGATCAGGACCTGATTGTTGTTGCGAATGACACTGCGCGGCAGGGAGATAATGTTCTCAACCGTCCGGCCCTGAATATTAGCTTCCACGTAGAGGCCGATCGGCAGTGGAATACTCCGGAACCCGTCCACACCTGTCTCGCTATCGGTGCTCGGCTGCGACACCCTGATGATGGTCTGAACCGTGTTGCTGTTGGGGTCGATAGAGGCTTCAATTCGAACGAGCTTGCCCGGCCAGTTGTATTTCTGACCGCCGTACAGTCCGGTCAGCAGAACATCAGGCGCGCGCTCCGGGGGTATCTCTCCTCTTTGGCCTAAAGGCACGTTCAGAAACCCCAGCTGGCGAATAGCCAGCGGAACGCGAACTTCCACCTCGTCGGCACCATATAACAGAGCGACCGCCTGAGCCCGGTTGACGTACTGACCAAGCTCTACGTCTCTGGACTGGATGACCGCATTGAAGGGCGCTCTGATTTCAGTGCGATCGAGATCCAACTGCGCCTGCTCATAGCTTGCCTGTGCGTCGATCAGGCGCGCTTTGTTGACATTCGCCCGACGCTGCGCGTCCTGCAGCTGAGAATCGCTCGCCAGCCGCTGCTCTGCCAGTTCACGCATCCGGGCCAGTTCCGTGTCGGCGAATTCTGACTCGGCCTGCGCCTGCTGGAGGTTAGCCCGGCTTCTTTCCAGGGCGGTCTCAAAATCTGCAGCTTCCAGTCGCAGCAGCGCTTGCCCGGCCTCGACGTAACCTCCGGCCTCCATGCTCGGAGAGATCCACTCGATCGGGCCCGCGACAGGGGCTGACAGACTGACAGTCTGAGCAGCCTGTACTTTCCCCTGAGAACCGACAATCAGATCCACTGATTCAAGATTGACCTCTGCGACTCTGACAGAGACTGGAATGATTTCGACCGCCGCTTCTTCCACCGTGGTCGGATTCCTAATCAAAAAACCCGAAATGAGAACACACCCAATTAAAATTGCGATGGGTAAAACAATACGCTTCATGTCTAAGCCCTAGTTGGTTGATCTACCCTGCCCTCTCGCCTGAGAATTGGCAGGGAACACTCTGCATCGGCCTGCTAACCCTCACGCGCACTGGGCACGTGCCTCGGTAAGCAGGCGTCAACAACAGATTCCGTTAACGCATCAAAAAATGTGGTAATCGCAGCAGCCGCCCTGTCCCCGTTCCTGTCAGGCACGCTTTCCCGGAGCTCCGCCAGGGCATGTGCTACAGCTTGCTTGTCGATCTGCGGCTGGATGGCCAACGCCACCATTTGGGCAACAAACTGCGTTTTCAGATCATTGGTGATCAGCCGGATCACCAGATTGTCAGCAGTTATTGCGAGATATTCTAAAAGCCGCTGCCATCTCGGAATCGCAACAGAAAACCCGCCTTTTTCCCTGTCCAATCTTACGACCATTTCCCTGATGCAGTTCATTTGTCCTGCATCCGCGCAGGCCAGAGCTTCTCTGGCATTCTGGGCAGCCAAAGAGCCGAAGGTCTTCAGGAATTGCCGCACCAGAACCGGGTCCGGAGAAGCACCTCGCGCCATCAAGGGCCCGAGAACCGCAACGCTCGCCGAACTCAGCGCCCTCACCCGTGCGCCGCCCGGCAGAACCGCAATGATTCCGAGTTGCTCAAGCTGCGAAAAAGCCTCCCTGACCGCGCCGCGGCTGGCATTAAACCGGGCAGCCATAGCCCTCTCCGAAGGCAGCCGGTCGCCCTCCCGATAGCGCTGATCAAGAATTTCGCCGCGCAGAATCTCGGCAATCTCATGGCTGAGGGTGCTGCCTGCAGGCACAGTGATACTCCGCTTGTTTTGGTCTGACCAATTTGGTTACCAAAAGTATCACGCATTTGCCGAACAGCAACTGAAACGCGACGAATTGAACAGATCAGGCGGTGAGTCGACAGCATATTCACCGATTTGAACCGGCGGCAGACCCCAGCCGCCGTGACGTACGACATTCGAGCGTTCTGTCCGGTCAGTCCGCTGAATGTCCGGGAACCGCGCCGGCTGTTCCGCAGCCGCCATGGTGCCTGCCCGCTTCGCTACGACGCCGGCACTCCGGCAGCCGACTACCGGGAATAGCCGTCAGGGCTGCAGAGCCAGTTCAGAACAGCGATCCGGCTGCCATCCGCAGGGGCCATCAGGGGCTCGCATGCCCCGGATTATCTGTTGTGACAGCCTCAAAACCTGATTAAATCCGGTCAGTTACCTCAATCTCCGCCGCGACTGTAAAGCCAGTCTGGCAGCGCCGCAAGCCAGCCAGTACCGCTCGGTACCGGTTGACAATCGGCTCAGGAAATCAACAAGCCCATGGAATCGCTCAAGCAGTATCTGATCCACAATTTCGAGGGCGTCTTTGTGCTGGTCACCCTGACCTTTGTCAGCGCAATTGTGTGGCTCGTCGATTCCAAGCTCCCTTTTCTCAACTTTTTCTACCTGCCCGTGCTGCTCAGCTCGTACTATCTCGGCATCCGCTCCGGGGTGCGGAGAAATCGGACCCTTCGACCTCTGGTCCTTCATCATGACGTGGGCGGGATTCCTGATCCTTACGGCTGTCATTGTGGGTTTTACCCACCGCGAACTGCAGGACAACATCACAGAAGCGCTGCGCGCCAAGGCGGAAGCGAGTGGCAACGCAGAACTTCTCGAACAAACTATGTCTACGATTAGAGAGTTTGAATCTGAGCTTGACTTCAAAGTAGAGGAAAGGACGCGAGCATTGCAGGAAAAAACGCAAACAATCTCAACTCACAAGGAAAAAGTTGAGGAGACTCTCTACACCACGATGGACCCGGTGGTGGCCAAGTTAGTGATAGAGAATAGGATTCGAACTGAAAATCGACGAATCTCCGTCATGTTCTCAGATCTCATGGGCTTTACCCAATACTCTGAAGACCATTCGCCCGAAGTCGTGATCACAGAACTCAACAAGTACTTGGCGGACATGGAAAATATCCTGGTTCAGTACAAAGCGCATATCGACAAGTATATGGGAGACGGGATCATGGCAGAATTTGGCGCACCGGTCAGTCTTCAAAGACATGCACTGTTGGCGGCGGCGGCCTGGAAAATGCAGGAACGGATGCGCTCAGCCAACCACCCCTTCAAGTTGAGAATCGGCATCTCGACTGGAATAGCAACAACCGGGATTATTGGCGCCAAGCGCCAGTCGTTCACTGCCTTTGGAGATACGGTAAACCTCGCGTCCCGCATCGAGGCTTTGTGCAAACCAGGCAGGGTCACGGTCGATGAAGCCACGGTCCATGAATGTTCAGATAAATTCGAATTT
>Ga0213864_10001185_pt1 | contig 11835 bp, 6 predicted proteins | sample PICome_5_FD_160078 | JGI IMG/M metagenome (GOLD analysis project Ga0213864, IMG submission 160078) | Coastal seawater microbial communities near Pivers Island, North Carolina, United States - PICO247 | ecosystem: Environmental > Aquatic > Marine > Coastal | place: USA: North Carolina | collected... | reverse complement strand
GTTGACTTTTATGACAAGATTTTGTGTCATTGTCAAGTACTTATCTAAATAATAAGAGGAGATAATTTTTTATGCTTCGTGAACCCCCTTTTCAGGGGAGCTGCCGCTCGATCGCCTTGCGCTCTCGCGTGTGAAGCAGGTATTATTAGCCCTTTTATCTGATTTTGTTTTTGGTTGAAATTTTGAGCTGTGTGCTTTGTGAACGCCCTTTACAGAGGAGCTGCCGATCGATCGCTTGTTGCGCTCTCGCGTAGGTAGAAGACGTTAGCCCTTTTATCGTTTTTGTTTTTGGTTGTGTGAACAAAATTTTGCCCGTCGCCCGCGCGCCGGTTGCATTTCAGCCCGCTTCACATCACAAAAAATCAAAACATCGACACAATCTCACATCAAATACGCCAGAAAAGACATCAACATCTCTAGAGAATAGCTACTTCTTATCGCACCAATACAAAAAATCCTCTCACTTAGTCGTTCTAGAGATAGTGAGCCATGTATAATTCCCTGACCCATCCCCTTACTCCCGTATTTTGCACACCGGAGGATGAGGCCGAAAGGAGGGCGTGGAAACAGATGTTCCGAATATCCTTCGGTTCCAAGATCACTCCAATTCAGTTCAAACAAAATGAAATCAGGTTGGAAGAGAGATGCAGAAAGCACTCCGTTGAATACGTGCCTCCGCAGCTCACAGATTCGGTTGAAGCAATACATGAGCGTAAGACACGACTACAAAAGAAATGCAAAGCAGCTGCCGATAAAACACGCCGGGGCCACCCATCAGTCCAAGTGCAAGTGAAGGAAAGAGCACGGAAATGGAGCAGGGACAGAAAGGGAAACCCCTTGAATCGTAAGAATTCATCAGAGCTGCGCAACTTCCGGATCACAGGGCGTGGAGGAACCCCGAACTACTCCTATCTTCCGGTTGCGCCATACAGCACCTTCTGTGTAATACGTGAAGAAGAAGAAGAAGAAGAAGGCTGCTCTTCCGTCAGGAGTCAGTTGGAGCCACTGACACTGGGTGGACAGGAACAAGTGGAATTGAGTAAACCCATAACCTTTCATACTAGGTACCACCAAGTTCGCGTGAAGAAGGGAACGAATGTGTCTATGGATGGCTGGCGTGTCGAGATGTGCGATACAAACAAAGTGTTATCAGCAGAAATCTATGTAAACGATAACTGTACAAAAAAAGGAACAAGTGTTGGCTGCCTACCCAGTGCAGGATTCTTCAAACAAGTTAAAGAGAGCACATCTGTGTGGCTAGGAGGGGACTATGATGACGCCTTGGAGATATTTCACGGCGGTTTCAAAGACAAAGATGAGAGATCTTCTGATTTTGATAAAGATGATAAAAACGATATAACAGTGCTGGTTTTAGCCGATATACCGGAGGGGAGGGAAGATATCATTCAAGAGGCAAAACGTATCGTTGACGAGTATGGGAGTATTTTAAGGGGGAGTAAAATCCTTGATTGGAACGGGGAAGAACTGTATGACTATCTCAATGATCAGGGGATTACTCGGGTGACATTCGAAGATGTTGATTTTGTTGTATCTGCAGTGACAGCTGGCAGCAATACACACCAAATAATTCAAAGAGGGATGATGAAGCTTGATTACAAGGCAGGGCGGACCGATGCCCAGCCCCCTGCTCTCACTCGACCTCGATCTAAGGACACCAGCGGAGCCAAGAGCAATGTTTATTACCCGCTGACGCCAATCTTCTGCATCCCGAGAGATTCTGTTGAGGAGTCGGAATGGAAAGAGAGGTTCCTCCAATCCTTCCATGTCACCCCGGTTCGATTCCGACTCAACGAGAAAAAGTTGAAGGAAGGGTGCGAGAAGCATTCTGTCAGGTACATCGCTCCACAGCTCGAGGATTCCGTAGACGAAACACTCAGGCGCAAGTACGATTTGAACGTGAAACTCCAATCATCTAGGTGTACAGAGCGGCGGCGTAAGAAGAGGGCCGAAATCTGGGCGGAAGATCGTAAACGTGCTGAAGAAGAAAGGAGACTAGACAATACATTTCGTGCCGAAGAAGAAAGGAAGCGTTGGGCAGCCCTGTCTCCAGAAGAGAAGGCTGAAGAGAAGGCTGTAGAGAAGAATGAGGAGGAAAAAAGGAAGCGTGAGGAAGAAGAGATGAAGCGCAGGGCAGCCATGTCTCCAGAAGAGAGGGCTCAAGAGGAGGCTCAAGCCAGACTGAAGAATATTGAGCAAAGTAGAAAAGAAGAGGAGCTAAGAAGGCGTTGGCCCTTCATGTCTCCGGAAGAGAAGGCCCAGGCCAATCAGAAGACTCCTGAAGAAGAATGGGAAGATAGAGAGCGGCTGCGTAAGTGGAAGGAAGAGAAGGCTCGTGACGAACTGAAGGAGAGTGTAAAACGTAGAAGATATTTTTACTATCGTGATGCAGGCATGGATCCATATACGATGCAAGATTGGCTTGAGAGACAGAAAAATAAGGACAAAAGTCGGAGGCAGTTGGAACTCGATTTATACCTACCTGCTTATCAGAGAATGAAAGGGCAAACTACTTTCACTCCCGCTTACAGAGAGGTAGAGATACATAGGAAGAGGATTAAGTTGGCTAAGGAGGAAATAATGAGAGAGAGAGAGAAAAAAAAGGTGACAGTCAAGAGCTAAAATTTATATAGGGTGGAAGCTTAGTGCCTCAACTCTTGGTATTTAAAGTACCTATCTACATACTTATTCAATCATACCTCTACTTATTATTTAGAAACCCGCCCGCGCAGCGGCTAGACGAGCGAGAGCGAGGCTAGTATGTAAAATATTCGTGAAGCAATAGGTTTGGAGTAGTGGCCGGGGCCACCACCTCACCCAACATAAACACTATTACTTGCTCCTTCAATCAGATTGCATTACACATCCTTTCACGCTACTACGTCGTCAACCAGTCGATTACATGTTTATCGCATCCTTGTCCTTGATCTTCTTCCTCAGGTGAGTCTAAAAGGAAAAAAGGAACTCTACAATATTGAAGTCTTTCTGCGATGATGGTAGATATGTTTTTTTACTCACACGAAAAAAATTTGTTTTATCATCATCATCATCGTGTTGATGATATCGGCTCTTCAACACTCATCCTTCTTTTTTGGCACCTCAATTTGTTTTTCTCCTATCAACCCTTTTTACCTTCAGTATAAATGTCTCTGCTGAGCGAGGAGCACTCCGGCGTCAAGGCAAGCCACACTCCGAACCTGACAAGCCGCCCAACTTGTTCATTGGCCATGAAAGAGTGGGAGAACACCATGAACAAGGCAAGCCACCCTCCAAACCTGACAAGCCGAACCACGAACCAAAGAACAACAGATGTCCAATGCAATCGTTTCCTGATTGCAAGGACGGTGGGGCATTTGGTACGGACACTTGCATCGCTTGCTGCGAATGTGAATGTGACCACGACACTGGAAACGGGTTCAAGGAAGCCATGGCCAAGTGTGAATTTGAAAGTGAGGAAGACACTGCCGAATCGGATAAGAGTACTTGCGCTACCTATGATATGGTAGATTACGATGAACAAGGTGACGACTGCACCAAAACATGTGCCAGCATTTGCAGCACGTCAAGTATTCTTGTGAAGTTTGTGACTACAGTGGCATTTACTGGTGTAGCATTTTGGTCGTTGGATCCTGCCGAGTGGAATGCGCTTGATGCAGCAATGGAACGTATGATTGGGAGCCATGTTCCAGTACCAGAAGGAACTGGGTCAAGCTCTGAAGTGGTTGGCCGTCGTATTGAGGGTGATGAATCGAAAGTTGCGTTTGATATCTCCTTGGCCACACTTTGCCCTTCCGAGGAGAATTGTCACACGACTGCACCATCTATGTTAGATTTGGCTGATATTGCCATTACGGATATTTCTGCATACGTGATAGGATCTTTCACTAGTGACATTCATAGCAGTTTGAATGTAAATCCGATGGAAGAGCTTTTTAGTCGGACACGTGCTCTAAGTCAAAATTTGGCAAACATTCAAGCTACTGGTTCTGAAAGTTCTACTCCCGAGGTCAAGATCACTCCTTCGATAACACAGACAAGCATTCAAGTTAAAAATCCCATTGGACAGGGACCTGTTAGTGGTATGCTGAATCTGCAAGTTGACATCACCGACCCATCGAACTCTATTCACAGCGTTCAATACTTGATCAATAACGAAGCCATCGAAACGACTGAAATTGCACCATACAATGTTGATTGGCACAGTAGCAATGTACTCGATGGTATTGTCAGCCTCAAAGTGATTGCACTCGACATTCAAGGTGAACATGTTACCTCAAGTGATACACTATTGCTTCAAGTGAGCAACTACGATGGATATTCATTTAGTAATATCAGTCCTGCGTTTGGGGCAACAGTATCTGGAGATATTGTAATTTCTACTCTGATATCAAACACGATGAATAGCTATCCTGATTATTGGCCGGAAGACCAGAATAAAATTATGCCAGATGACTGGTATACATTCCTCTTCGCCTATATGTACCTTGATGGTGAATTCTATGGCAAATTTGCTTACACCGATGATACGTGGTCGTACGTGTGTGATGCGGAAGGATGTCACACAACTGCAGCTTTCACTGTGGACACAACAAAGCTACCCAATGGTTGGCACAGTATTGTGATCCGAGCAGAGTATGACTTTGATGCAGAGCGTCACGAGAAAGGAGCCATCTATCTTCGTCTGAATATACAGAATGGTTCAGTGACATTGATTGATGTTCAACCAAAGTTTGCTACATTATATTTGAGCGTTGGGGAAAGCCATGCGATCCCAATGAAGAGTGTATTCAATGACCGTTCAGAGCAAGATTATACTGGACAGACTGTCTACGAAATTGCTACCTTCCCTCCAGCTCAGTCTATTGTTACCCTTGACTCTTCGTCTTCGGGACTTGTCACGGCACTGGCACTTGGTCGAGCCTCGATCACCTGCACTTCACAAGAAGGCTACAGCCATACAGTAAGAATCATCATCAAGAATGAGGAAGGCTTTCCTCATTATTCTAAATCTGGAGTACTCTTGACAGAATACACACCAGGAGAGAGTAGATTCATGCGCGGAATGTTCAGCCTCCGTGACGATTATCTTGTATCTACATATGGCTTACCTGAACAGGTCGAAGCTGCAGCCATTAATACAATTGAGAGTGCTTTGCTTAAAGATGTCAGAGATGGCAAGACTGTCCTATCATGGAAAAGTATGCTTGAAGGTTGGTGGCTAATAAGGTAAGCACAGGCTGTGGCCAGGTCACTTTCTACTCATGATCACACGTTTATAGCATCTAATCCTGTCTAACCTTCTTCCCTATCTCAATACTTGGAATTAACTATTCCCTCAGAGAGCGTTTCTTTGAACAGTATCAAAGATGTACGAGCACCCACCTGTTTGGAGATGACGTAGCACGATTCCCTTCTCTCCTATATGGCAGCTTATCTCCATATGCCGTAGAACCAATTGCTTGGGCTGTAAACAAGGCTGCTGAAAGCCAACACACCTGTGGATGCGATATGGTGGACGAGGTAACAATTATATGGGGCGATAACCCTGCTCCCGATGATGATCGTTTCAATGGTATCGACATTGGAAATGGTATAACATATGATTTTGGGGACGATGCTTTCGTTGACTTAATGGATACTATCAATTCAGCCCAATCTCGAGCTAATCCTAATCGTCGACCTCCTCTTTCTTGGCCAGTAAGGGTGCTTGACGGGGGAGAGGCAGCTGCAAATTGGATGGGTGACAGTAGATTTTCAGATTACGCATCAATGAATAGCTGGCCTGGCTTCCATCCTGAAGGTATGTTTTTGTTTATGTGCTTTGACGTATATTTCTTTGACTTTTTTGACATAGTGATATCTTACTATGATGTCTTTACTCCTCTAGGTCCGAGTAGGCATTTTTTCAACCAGCTTGAATCTGCAATAGAAGTGTATTTGCTTGATGGTCAACTTCCATTCGTTGACCAAGAGAGACCAATGCTTGGGTATATAAGCTCGGGTAAGCTGTTCAATATGCTTGCCTGCGTATATTTCACACTTTTATAAACAATGCTAACCCCTTTCCTATTCCTATATTGTTGTGTTCAACTGGGTCATTGCCTTCAATTCCTAGGTGGACCATGGTTCATACAGAATGGCCCTGGGGATGACTTCGTTGAGGGTGAGTTTTCTCTTACTCCTTTTGAGTTGAGACTGTTATGTCAAATGTTTGAGGAAAAAGTATGTTAATGCTCTATACCTACACACACACACACACACATTGCAGGGCGAGATACAATCATTGCTGATGGGTTCACTCCGAAACAAGTGTCATCATTTGCGGCAGCACTTGTGGCTCAAGGAATGAGTAGTATAAAATCATACAAGTATGGGGTTGATGGAGGTGGAGAAGGGTCAATGCGTCAGACTGGATCAAGCCCCTTTGCTTCTACCAAGGGCTCATCTAGTAATTGGCAAGGTCAGTCAACCATGTTCAATTTGATTGGTGATCTTGAAGAGTACATTATTGCAGAGCATGTAGCATCGCCGTTTCTTGGAAACGGAATTATCACCGGATTGAAGCAAAGCTCTACACATAAGCTCCTGATGGCTGTTAGTTTGACAGAGATACCACAGCGGATTCAGTTTCCACTGAATGAATATCTCTTTCAGAGTAGCGAGCAAACAGAAGTTGTTCTTTACAGTATCATGGGAAGCACATCCAGCGTGACTCAAGTACCAAGTGAATCTTCTATTACGAGAAATATCTCACCTGGGGAAGCTCTGTTTTGGCTATTTCGTCCACGTACTACAATTGTGGTTCCAAGTATCGAGTTTGTTTCCCCAGTCCCTGAACTCACTGTCCGTAATGATGGGATAGTTTCTGCTGAAGTTATTGCTAAAGATGCGACCACGGTTGATTTCTACATAAACGGGAGTCTAGTCTCAAGCGTTAGCGGTATTGGGCCATCATACTCGCTTGACTTTTCAACTCATTTGAAAAGGGCAGAACTCTGGCATTCGCTGAGTGCTGTTGCCACAAATGATCAAGGAGCAAGGAGTCAGGCGCGCACAGTAGTATTTATCAAATGTACTAGTGGGGACTGCGATGATAATGGGTGTCCAGTTGGTACGGTAGCTCAAGGAATGGAGTGTGTCCCCGAGGAAAGCAATACAGTAGAGATGCTCACCTCCGACGTCATAATTGATGTAGGGGGATACCAAGGTACATTTGGTGTGAAGGGAATGGTCGGCTGCTGCTTCAATTATGCCACTAGCGAGACATATTCTCAACCCAGTTCAGGGACTCGGACTGTTTCAATCCAATATACTCCAGACGCCAGCAGGCAGTGGAGTAGGCTCGCTTCCATTCACATCGGCGAGGCTAGATTTTATTTCTCGCTTGATACAACTGGGAAAATTGTTTATGTCAGCAACCCTCATGTTGCAGTGATTTCACAAGATGGCATGACTTTGACACTGAACAGTGTTTTCATCACTATCAATCCTGGAAATTATGCTGGATCTTGGCAAATTAGTGGTTATCCACTTCAACAAGGATCTCAAACTCTTTCGGTTGTTCCTTACATGTCCTACCACCTCGCTCTTGGAGTAAATACGTACATGCTCGACGTTGGATCTTCAGGAACGATAGATCTGGCATATTACAAGCACGTGGATACACTTGAAATCCATGGGGACAACTGGTCAAGCCGGGATAGAGTGAATGTCAGTCCATACATTGGAACATTGGTTGGAGGAACTATTACATTTACGACAAAACAATTCATAGTCAACCCTAGAGGCTTAGATGTGTCCTGGAAAATTGTCACGCCCGAGGTTGGTAGGGGAACAGTCGACTTGATTCCTTCATCAATGTATACATTTAGGTTAGATATGTGGGGTGACTTAGACCCTGTTGTTGTAGACTTCGAAATTGACGAAACTGGCAACCTGGTTGAACCTCTTGCGTGGCCGCTCGTCCTTGTCAATGGAGAGATCGATTTCCAACTAACAGAAACCACCTTGACGCTAGACTCGGGCCTATTTCGAGGAAAATACGTTGTACCAGCAGCCAATCCGAAATTGTCTCCAGTTACACTAACAGTGATATCATCTATGACGTACGAAATAGTTGGCTTTGGGTACTCATCGTAAGTACTGAGCTTCTTCTTTGCGTTTCTTTGTTCAAGTATTGTACAAGAACTTACCAAATGCTCTACTTTTAGATTCTTTTTTGATTTGAATGAAACTGGTGATGTTGTGGCTGTCCGAGACTCGGATTACAATGTGGTAGATGAGATTGCATCATACAACCTCGGCACCTTGTCCTTTCAAACAAACCCACTAACCATTAAAGTGGGTAATTACACTGGTTATTACACCTTAGGAGGGTACACCGCAGATTTCACGTCCGAACGAGGCACAGTAAATGCTAACCTTGTCCCTGCTTTGGAGTACCATTTCGGACAAGGTCAGAACAACGAGTTTGGCCTCAAGCTGAATCATTTGGGCCATGTCTCCGCAGTGCTGAACAAAGATGGTGATGTTGTAGGCGATGTCTTTGGAGCGTATGATGAAAGCAGTCGTACCTTTTCCATCACTACCTTTCCAATGACTATAGCAATGGGAGACGACTTCATTGGCCGGTGGTATGTCCATACGGTAACAGAAGATTATACAACAGTGAGCGGCGATCAAACTATCGATTTCATACCTTTATTTGAATATCGAATTACATACGGAAACGAAGGCCGTATTGTTTTCTCCCTTGACGAATTTGGCCAAATTGTGACACCCATCACGAATGATGACGATGAATCGATTGATGGATCAGTGGCAGTATACACTCCAGCAAACCGCTCTCTTAGTATCCAAAGCTATGAGTATTCTATACTAGCTGGTAGCTACATTGGAGACTACGCTGTTTTAACTATCACTCCTGAATACACGTTTTGGGACGGGGATCAATCATCTTACCTTATTCCAGGGGCAAAGTACACAATAGCAGTTGGTTGGTTGGGTGGTTTTGACATTGAAGTTGACAACAGTGGAGATGTGGTGGCAATATATGATTTGACTGGTAATCCAGCTGCACAGATTGCAACGTACTCATCATCAACTTCTGAGACTGGAACCTCGCGCGCATTGAGCCTTCAAACTGTGTCATTATCAATCGAGGTTGGCAACTATGCTGGTCGTTACTCAATCTTTGGAGTTACTGAAGAATTGCAAGCAGATGTGCAGCTTGATCTCCTGCCCTCCATTAAGTATGGGATCAACTTTGGTCAGGGGTATGCCTCCAAAAATACCTATGTGTTTACTCTGGATAGCAACGGCGATATTGTTGAGCCAAGTCCTATCGCTAGTTATAACCCAGACACTTCAGTGTTGTCACTGAATTCTCATCTCGTCAACATTGTCTCGACTTGCACTCAGAGCTATGCTATCAACTTGGTCCTAGCTGATACAGTCGGAAACGCTGAAATATACGTGCTCTCCACGGTGAATTACAAGTTGAACATAGACAGTACGACGATCGAGTTTGCAGCCGACGCTGATGGTTCATCATTGACTGTACAAGGAGATGGTCTGACATATGTCACGGTTAGTGGGTCTAGTATTACACTCATGCCCTGCCTTTGTAGTTCATCGTGTTAGGGTTGTTGAATGGGGGATGTAGGTATTATTTATATTTGTTAGTAGTGAAGATTGGTACTGTAGGTGATAGCATTTCAATAAAGATATTACATAATGCTTCAATCAGAAACGCCCCTATCACTACTTCGCTTCACTCTGCTCTCTCACTCTCAGCGCTCCGCCTGATCTCCCAATCGCGATCTGGGTGCGTAGAACTCGCCACTCCCAGCCAAGAGTATCCCTGTGAAGGAATCCAGGCTAAATCAGTATTACCGGATATGGGCAATGATTAGGTACACTGGTCGTTGTTCGAAGACCCACATAAGTAATGCTTACATATGAGTACTTATTGGAGCGTGAGAGTTAACATGTGTCGTAACGCGTTAATGCACCTTTACAAACTCTCCTCCTCCCACCACCAATCAAACTCACATCGTGAAGAACAAAGCCTCTTAGCACAAGGAGGAGACCATCGCAGTAGCCGACACAGTGCTATCCAAATATATTGTTGATAGTACAGCATCCCACCCAGCTATTATTATGTATGGGCAATTTGATGATGCCGACGAAGGCGCTACCACTAGACCCCTGCATAGCGTCATGGAGGATCAAACAGATGACGATTTCGTGAAGGCGATGCGAGCGAAAATGATGCTCGCTTCAGAGCAGCAACAGCAGCAGAAGCAACACCCAGTCAGCAGAAGAGACGCACCCAAAGATACACCAAGCAAAAACAATAATGAATACATTGCAGAGGAAGAAGAAGATTATGATGATGATGAAGAAGAAGATGATCTATTCGATTTAATGGATGACGATGATCTTCTCACCACGAAAGGTGGTGTCGGCGGCGGTACTCAATCTCATCTAGCCGATGCAGGTAACTCTCGTATCAATCTCAACTCATCACACAAGGTATCCAACGCAGTATCGAAAATGCATCATATGGAAAGCACGAAAAAGAAGAGTCACACGGGAAGAGACGATCGAGCTACAAGTGAGCAATGTTTAGACCCACGAACGAGATTGCTATTATTTCGTATGTTGAGTAATGGATTTTTGGAGTTGATTGATGGTTGTTTGAGTACGGGGAAGGAGGCCAATGTTTATTACGCCAAGGCTGGGAGGGTAACATCATCTGCAGCTGGTATTACATCAGGAGATGATGCAAGTGTTACCACCACGAGCACATCTCGTCAAAATGTGACATTTGCTCCACTTCTATCACCAGATATAACAGAGTATGCTATCAAAATTTACAAAACAAGTATCCTAGTCTTCAAGGATCGAGATAAGTACGTATCTGGTGAACATCGATGGCGCAAGGGGTATTGCAAATCAAATCCACGTAAGATGGTGAAGGTTTGGGCCGAGAAGGAAATGAGGAATTATCGTCGTATCCATGCCGCTGGAATACGTTGTCCTGCACCGATACTATTGAAGAGTCATGTCTTGATTATGGAGTTTTTAGGGACCAATGGATGGCCATCTCCTAGAATTCGTGATGCAGGATTGAGTGAGAAGAGATTGAGGGAAGCGTATGTACAAACCATTTTCATTATGAGGCACATGTTCCAGAGGTGCAAGCTGGTGCACGGTGACTTGTCCGAGTACAATCTTCTTTGGCACAACAACGAAGTTTATGTGATTGACGTATCACAGAGCGTGGAGTCAGATCATCCTTCGGCGTTGGACTTTCTGAGAAAGGATGCATCGAATGTTAATGATTTCTTCCGCAAGACTGGCAATTTGAACGTGATGACGACACGTCAATTGTTTGAGTTTGTAACTTCGACTGTAATCGGTGATACTCAAGAAGCTGAAAGTGCAGCGTTGGATTCTATTATGGAGCATGTCGACTCAAGTGCCACCAAGCTGGAGAAGGCTACCGACCATGAGCGGAGGGCACTAAATCAACAAGAATCAGTGGATGAGGCAGTTTTCATGTCTCAGTTCTTACCACGTAGTTTGAATCAAGTCGCAGATTATGAAATTAAGAAAATCCAGGACGGTGATGTCGAAGAGACTTATGCTCATGCAGTTGCAGCCTTGACTGGGAATGAAGACGTTGTGAGTAAGGTTGCAGAAGTAACGGGCGTTGATTCAAAATCAACCCATGTCTTGTTTGCCAATGAAGTTGATGTTATCGAAAGCGATGACGAATGGGCAAACCCTGCCGTCAGCGACTCGGGTGAG
>Ga0213864_10001177_pt1 | contig 11874 bp, 10 predicted proteins | sample PICome_5_FD_160078 | JGI IMG/M metagenome (GOLD analysis project Ga0213864, IMG submission 160078) | Coastal seawater microbial communities near Pivers Island, North Carolina, United States - PICO247 | ecosystem: Environmental > Aquatic > Marine > Coastal | place: USA: North Carolina... | reverse complement strand
GCGTCACTTTGAAACACCGACCGACGCGCCGACGCGGCGCTCCAAAGTGACGCGCGAGTCCCCGCTCGAGTCCCCGCGGGTCGAGGTCGAGGTCGATGGACTCGATGGACTCGATGGAGTCGATCGATCGTCGGGTTCGTTTTCGAGCGTTTAAACCGTGATTCGGAAACGATCGGGTGGAAACGTCGATCGATCGATCGTCGGGTTCGTTTTCGAGAAGGAAAACGCGACGGTTTCGAGGGCGGGCGCGGCGCGGAACGGAACGGAACGGAACGCGAGTGGACGGACGTCAGACGACCGACGCGCGGTCGAGGAGGATGGAGACGACGGAGGCGAGGAGAGAGAGCGATGAGGAGGAGGAGGATTTCGGGGAGTTTTTAACGCCCGCGGGTGCGGTGATGACGCCGCAAGCGGTGACGACGACTGGCGTGGATGGGCTGGAGACGGTTGAGGCAAAGGATGATGATGACGATGACGATGACGACACGTTCGGGGAGTTTTCGACGCCGGCGACGACGATGCGAGGGATCAGATTTGAAGAAGAGAATCCGGTGACACCGCAACCGACGACGATTACGGAGAAACCGATCGAGGCGGAGATGGTTGAGGAGCAAGCAGCCGCGAGAGGCGGAGAGTTAGATTTGTGCGCGACGCGAGACGAGGAGTTTGTCGATGCGGTGAGGAAGCTTTTGCGCCTTCAGGACGCCGACGGAAGCGACGATGGCGATGCATACGTGAAGATTGTGATGGATGAGCTGAATGCGGGCAATGCGACTGGAGCTTTGATGAAGCCGGCGGAATGGGAGGAGTATGCACGTAGACTTGAGCTCGAGCGTTCGGTGCCAGACAAAGGTTTGCGGGTTGAAGTCGAGAGCGTTTCGACGGTTGAGCCAGTACCCGAAAAAGTCGAGCGTGACTTAGTCGTTGAGGTGACGCCAGTCGCTGAGCCTGGACCTCAACTTGATTTGATTTCGCTGTCACTTGAAAACACAGAACCGAGCGTTCCATCTGCAGTCGCAGTCGATCCATTTGCCAATTTTGGCGCGCTCACGATTGAGAGTCCAGCCAAATCTGTCGAGGTGGAACCCATCATGGATGATGATGACTTTGGAGATTTTGTTTAGTCGTTCTCATCATTAAATTACACGTTAGCCGCAGCGCATTAGGTGTTGTAAGTAGGAAGGAAATTTAGTTGGCACAACGCACGTTCATCGGCACAAATCCTTGCTTGTGAATCAAGTTTTCCAAACGTTCGGTGTGCATTTTCGTGAGTTCTATCACCTCTTCCTCTTTTTGTTTCAGTTCACGCTTGATGTTTTGCAGCTCTTTCGCATTCTCTGCCCCTTGGATGCTCAACTTCTCCCTGAGCTCATTTGTTCCCTCGGCGCAACTCATCACCTGGTCTAAGTCTTCGAGAGAAGCGAGCTTGCCGAATTTTCGCATCTGAGCGTCAGAATATTTCGCTTCTAGAATTTTCAATTTTGCCGCCTTCTCTGAGCACTCCGTGAGTAGTGTGAGGTGCTCGCGCTTCAAATCGTGCTGTTGCCGTTTTAATTTCTGCGTTTCTGCATCCCACGTCGCTATTTGACTCTTGAGTTCTGCTAATTTGGACTTTGAAAAAAGTAGCATTTTCGATCCATCCTTGACAGTCATGTTTTCGGTGTCTACACAACTTACTGGTAAGATGAAAGCAGTTTCAATGTCGTTGAGGCTTTGCTGCTTGAGTTTCTCAAATGACGCCGTGGCTTGTGCGATTGAATGTGCTCTACCTTCCGCAGCACGCAGCTTCTTTACAGCAGACTCTAGCGTCTTCATCTTCGACTCTAGCGATCTATTCATGTTTGATATATCATCCAAAACATTGTTTCTACTCAGCCTGAGCTCACATACACGTTCGTGCAGTAGGGCATCACAAGCCAGAGGAGCGTTTTCATTATCGGATGAAGAGTAATACGTATCATCGTCAAAATCTGATTCTGATTCGGAGTCTTCACATGCACCTTCCGTCTTACTTTCTTTAACTTTATTTACGATGCGTTTATGAAATACCTTCAGTATGGCTGCCCTTGATACTCCAGGTGAGAGTAATTTCTCGAAGTCGTCATTGATTTTGACTTCCAACTTTTTTTTCATTTCCAATGCCTCCTCTTCCTTGACGACTTCGACCTCTGCTTCGGACACTGCTTCTTGCGCTATTCTAATTGCTTCTTGCGCTTCTCGCGCTTTCGATTGATTTTCAGACGTTTTGGCGTCATATTCGGGCATCCTATTCAATTCTTCCCTGACAACAAGTCGTCCGAGTTGCATGAGCTTGCACTTCATTAGAGCATCAGCCTTTGCGTAGCACAACGAAATAAAGCCATCCATTCTCTTCGAATCTGATCGCTTGAATATATCGAAACTCGCATTGAATTGATTTTGACGCAAGGCAATCTCATCGTCTATACTTTCAAGTTCTTGTAACTTCCCACGGGTTGTCAAATTCTCAGAAGAAGAGACTTTTGCGTCGGGATCACATCTCAATCGAAACACCATGTCTTCTTCTTGTTCAACATAACCCACGTGATTTTTAGGGGTTGGTTTCGAATTGAGAACGTTTTCTAACTCTTTTCTCCGCAAAATTCTTTCGTGTCGACGTCGTTCTTGCAGACTCGTGACAGCAATTTTCTTGTCGTCGTCTTTCATCTCCATAGTGTCCACCTTTTCGCAGTCGTCAGTTTCTACAGATTTGTGAGTCACAATTGATTCAGCTGTGAGTAAATCATCTTGATCGTTAGATAACTTTGCGGCGTGTGGCGCTCTCAATGCAAAAGATGTGCATTTCATCCCGGAAAATTGTACAGATTCAGGCAATGCGGCGAGCTTATCAAAATACTTTGTCTGAAGCTGTTTCGCCAGTTTTTCACCCTGGACCACCAGTCTCTGCAACTCATGTTGAGAATTGGCGACGTTTGCCGTGACTTTTTCTCGAATCTCATCAACTTTCGCCGCGTCTACGAATAAAGCAGTGTATGGCAATTGACTTTTACGATCCAACTGATTGTTTTCCTCTAGGAGCGAATCAAACTCGCACTGGCACATCGAGATCAAACTGGCGAGTCTGATCCTTGAAACGGCCTCTTTTTCGCTGGAATGTACTTTTAGCCTGTGTTTGAGCTCCTCTTCGATTGACAAAGTCTCTTCAGGTAGTTTATCCTCGGCTTCGTGCACTGGCAACAACTCGAGTGGATCATTTCTTCCAATCGTAGCCAGCTGTGTCAATGCGTGCACTTCGAAAGACCCTGAGCGAGACATGATCACCTCGTGAGACTTGTCGTGAGACATTACCCTTCGAAAGTCGCCTTGAATATATTCACTGTGATTCACGCGCGTTGTGCATTTTGCGTCGAGTCGATATGAATCTCTCGTCAAAGATAGCTGTATCTCGTGCACGTCGTAACAGTGCAAAGTATTACCCAGATCTGCGATTAGATTGCCTGAATCATCCCAAAATATCCTTTTCACTGTGTTCTCGAGTACCACAAACCCCAAAGGTTCAAGCTCTACTTCGCTTTTTGACCAACGTGACGTGAACACAAATGCAGTGTTGTCTGCACCGAGCACCGCGAAGTGGCTTGCTGTTTGGCTCCAACTCAGATCCAGTACAGCAGATTTGTGCGGCCTACTCACGCTAACCAATCGCCACTGTTTATGATTTCGAGCCAAGATGCGGATGAATCCGTCTTCAAATCCAACGATGAATAATCTGCCGTTCTCGTCAATACAAATCGGTACATTGACAAGTGTCGTTGCGCTACTGGAGAAACGTCTTCCATAGCACATGCGACGAGAGATGTAGTCGTAGCAATGTACTCCTCCATCTTGTCCACAAGTCACGAAGTGCTCGGTTTTCAAAGATGGTACGCAGCCGTTGATTCGACCAGTATGTGCACATTTTACAGCTGATAACGAGTCGTTGCGCATCAACAAGATCAGTCCATTACCCATGTCTTGAATGACGCATCGCTCATGATCCAAGGTGCACATGTGGCGTAAGTGGCCGCCAGATCGTGTAGTCTCCGTGACGGGCTCGAGATGAATGATGTTACTTGATGCCTTGGATATAAGATTTTGAATGCATTCGACGCTCCAGCTACGGATCGCCCCGTCTTCTCCAGCCGTCAAAATTCTTGCGCCATCATCGATGTAGCTGATGCTTTCAATAGCTCCGGCGTGACAGTTTTCCACCTTCCCACAAAGATGCTTCCGCATCACCTTCATCTCTACTTTACCTCGCCTCCAAATCAGTAAATCACCATACTCAGTGCTTGTCAACACGCGCGCATCAGTTTTGAGCTCTAGCGCTCCAGTTATGTTCGACAAAGGCTCGCCGTTGAACTTCCCAAGAGAACCTTTGAGTTTAAGTCCTGTAAATGTCTTGACCATCTGCCAAAATTGGATATGACCTGTTCCGTACGTCATCATGCTTTCATCGTTGGCTGATGCAAATTTAACATTGTAAATATCTTGTCCGTATGTTTTTGCGCGAAGCGTGAGAGCTTGTGCTTTCCAATCCCACAACGTAAGCCAGTAATCTGGAGCGCCGCTCACGCTCGCAAAAAGACGCCCATCCGAGGAGAATGTTCCTGCCGAGTAACTCGATGTTGCGTCGCCGGAAAGCGTGCTGTGAAGCTGGAATTCGGGGTAAGTGTATACTGAAATTCGCGGTGACGCGCCGTTTTCGCCCACGGCGATGAAATCCTTCGCCGGACTCACCGCAACCATGCCAATTTGACCACCAGTTGGGCTACGAATGTAGCGTTCTTCTCTCGTTTCAACATCGAGCAGCGTGAGAAGATTATCGACGACATAGGCGACGATAGATTCTGAAACGTGGATCAAGTTTCGACGTCTATGAAAGTCAAAGCCAAAGTTACATGACGGGGGCGCGTTCTGCATGTCAAGCTCTGAAGTAGTGTTATTTTTAGCTTTTCGCGTCAGAAATTTTTTCGAAGGTCACGAGTTGACGTGCGTTCACATATGCGTTGACTTGCGCTTTGAATACAACGTTAAAAGAATGTGATAAAAAAGCGTTTTAAGCAGAGGCGCCCATCTCTTCATTGAGAGCCTTGAGCTTTTCTTCTTGCTCAAGCGCCTGCATGCCACCAATTGCTCCCTTGATATCCCCATCTAAGAAAGTTTGCAAAGCGAAGTTGGTGCCAATGCGATGATCAGACACGCGGCTATCCTTCCAGTTGTAGGTTCTAATCTTCTCCGAGCGAGATCCCGAACCAACCTGCGATTTGCGCTTATCCGCTTCTGCCTTGGCTTGTTCCTCAACCTGGATCTCATACAACTTTGAGCGAAGGATTTGCATAGCTCGGATGCGGTTCTTCAACTGGGTGCGCTCCTCGGTACAGAAGACACGAATACCCGTCGGTTTGTGAACCAAATCAATCGCGGTTTCAACCTTGTTGACGTTTTGACCTCCGGCGCCACCGCTTCTAGCGGTGCTAATTTCAAGGTCGTTGTCGTCAATCTTCACCTGCACTTCATCGACTTCCGGCATCACAGCCACGGTTGCCGTCGACGTCTGAATACGGCCTTGTGTTTCAGTTGCTGGAACACGCTGCACGCGGTGCACACCAGCCTCCCACTTCAAGTTGCTGTAGACGTCGTCCCCCTTGACTTCCACGACGATTTCCTTGTACCCGCCGGCGTCGGCGGGGTTGTTCGTCACAACCGACGTTTGCCAGCCCTCTCGCTCGGCAAAACGCATGTACATTCTGTACAAGTCTCCTGCCCAGATTCCAGCCTCATCACCTCCGGTTCCCGCGCGGATTTCCAACATGATGTTCTTCTCGTCCATGGGGTCCTTTGGCAACAAGGCGAGCGTCATCTCTTCCACCAGCTGTTCGCACTCCTCGGTGAGCGCATCCACCTCCTCCTTCGCCATGGCCACCATCTCATCGTCTCCCGCGGCATCCTTTGCCATCGCTTTCGCGTCATCAATCTCCACCAAACATTCCTTGTACCTCGCGTACTTCCCCACCGTTGTAGACATTTCCCCCAAGGCTTTCGACAGCTTCTGAAACTCCTTCGGGTTCGACGTCACCTCCGGATCCGCCATCCTCGCCTCGATCTCCCCCGCGCTCTTCGCCGTCGCCTCGAGCTTTTTAATCAAAAACTCCGGCACTTCCGCCGCCGCTCGCGTCACCACTCCTCGGCGTTCGACGACGACGCGACGTCTCTCAGCAAACCTCATCACTCGCCCAGCGGCGCCGCCCGAGCCGAGACCGTCACGGCGTCTTTGTCTTCTCGTCGCGTTCAAGGTCGACGCGCGCACCGTCGTCGCGCTCGCGGTCCGCATGGTCAACGTAATCCCCGACGTCCGACGTTCGTTCGCTCGGAATCCTCCCCGGGGTTCCACCGGCGTCGTCGAGTGTCGGGCGAGTGTCGGGCGCCGTCGTCGATGGATGTGAAGAGGCCATGGATAGACGGACGAGTCATGATTCGATTTTCTAAACCCTAGGCATCTCGGGTGAAAAAAATCCGGCGCGTTTCAATACTGAAAACACATACGTTTTACTTCTTCCGAGACCCGCCCGACAGTTGGTCTCCTCGGAGGAGAAGAAAGACGCAACGGTCGACACACGCGCGCGCGACGCGTGTGAGCGAGTCGACGCGACCGAGGCGACGCCGATAAAAGTGCCGAGACGACGAAGAGGAACTCTTTGTGCGAACGAGCGCTCGAACGAGTGAGGACGGAGACGTGAAAGAGGACGAGGCGCGAGGACGATGGAAAAGGAGGAAGTGCCTACGGTGAGCCTCGAGCTTTACGAAAAGGACTTTGCGGGGTTCGTGCGGGCGCTGGGTGAGGCGTACGAGCGGTACGGGTTCGTGATTTTGGAAAACCATGGAATTCCGCAAGAGATGATTGAGCGCGCGATGGATCGTTCCAAGGCGTTCTTCGCGTGTGAGGAGTCGTGTAAGAAGAAATATACGCTCACCGGTTTGGGCGGCGCGCGTGGGTACACCGCGTTCGGTGTAGAGACGGCTAAGGGTGCCGAAGCTCCGGGTAAGTGTGCGGTTTTGTATTCATTTTTTATTTTCTTAGTCTTTTCTCGCCGCGTGTGCTGCTCGAACGACTGGCAAACCGAACGACTGACGCGTGCGCCATATCCAAACAGACTTGAAGGAGTTTTGGCACCTGGGACGAGATTTGCCTTCCGGGCACCGTTACGAGTCCAAGATGCCTCCGAACGTGGACGACGTGACCGAAGTCGAAGGTTTCAGTGAGATGAACAAAAAGATCTTCTATGCGCTCGATCAGCTCGGAAATAGAGTTCTAGAAGCATTGGCTGTTCACCTAGAACAACCTCGAGACTATTTCGCCGACAAGGTGAACGAGGGGAATAGCATTTTGCGCATCATCCACTACCCTCCGATCCCATCGCATGCGGCAGGAAGGGTGCGGGCAGGAGCACACGAAGATATCAACTTGATCACGCTTCTTTTGGGAGCAGATGAGGGTGGACTCCAGATTTTGCGTAAGGATGGTAAGTGGCTCGAAGTCAATCCTCCGCCTGGGTGCGTGACTTGCAACATCGGCGACATGTTGCAAAGACTTTCAAACCATAAGCTTCCGTCTACCACTCATCGAGTAGTGAATCCACCCGCTGAGCGTGCGCACGTCCCACGATATTCGATGCCATTCTTCTTGCATCCAAATCCCGATTTCGTCATTGATACGCTTGCGTCATGCATCTCAGATGAACACCCGAACCGCTATCCAGAGCCCATTAGCTCTGATGATTATTTGCAAGAGCGTCTTCGCGAGATCAAGCTTAAGAGTTGAGTGAGCAACAGAGTGCATGGAGGAACTGAAGAAACGATTTGATGACGAGTCAACGAGCAATAGAAGCAGTAGCAAACTAGAGAAAATGATAACTCACAATTTTTTTCTACGCACAAGAAAGACTCCTGAGTTCGTCGTGCTGAATAAGGAGCTCCTCGATTTGTGGAGATTCGTGCTCCACTGCTTTACAAATGTGTGTCTCGATGTCGTACACCTCTAAAAACTCTTTGCATGTGAACAGAACAGCCGAGTGATCCAGACTGAGCAAGTTCTGTTCTATTTGCACGGTATCAGGTTCTTCTGTGAGCAATTCACGAGTCACAAAAGCCAAAGCGTTGGCAACCTCAACTTCCGAATCGCACTTTTGAGTCGACTGTCCGCGTTGCGATGAATTGTTCGCATTCGATATCACTTCAACACTGCCAAAGACGCGCCTGACTCCTTCTTGTGAGACACACACGTAAGCATCTTTGAAATGACGAGCGAAGTACCGTAGTATGGTATTCGAGTGGCTGAATGAGCTTTCTAGCACCAGCACAAATGAACATTCGCACTGAACTAAGCGACCACTGTACGCTGAGGACTCGAGTAGATCTGACGTGAGTAAGCTCACTGCTTCACTGAAGTTCTGTTGATCCCTTTCACTTTCCTCCATTCGCTTGAAAATGACCAATCTACACACCTCATTGCAGCCGTCTTCGTCTCCGGAATTTTCTAGCAGGGCTTTCGCACTTCGAATGCGGTCGAGATCGCAATCGAAGGAACCCATGCCGTCTTTGCGGCGCAACTTCTAAAAATATGCACCAGCGGCCGGTCACCTTGGGACAACAAACAATCTCTCGGAGATCTTACGATTGTGCAAAGAATCAAAGTAATAAATGTCTCCTTCTACTTTGCCAAAGTCTCCCTCGTATGTGGTGTGCAGTTCTGGGACGACTAGCAACTCGTTTAGTACTGAAGTATCGAGCAGCGCCAGAAGTGACGTCGCTTTATCTAACGTCAACCACAACATGTTCCGACTCTGAAACTCCTCTTCCTGAAATGTCAAGGAGCTGCCAACCTGACATCTCCCTAGATTGACTGAAAATTCATGTTCGTCGTAAGCGGGATACTCTTTGGCATGGAATAAGATACCTACTCTCGGACTGTGGTGAAGACAAGTGGTGAAGACATGCGCGTGAAACAAGTCAAACCGATTCAGATTTGCACATGACTCGCTCTCGACCGTCTTAAACAAATCCGCCACAAATTTTTGACTATTTCTACACCTCAGTCTTCTCCCAGTACTCTCGTGAGAGAGCGAACATTGTCGAAGTGCTGCGTTTTCAACGTTTGGTACAGCTCGGCGTCGAAAGTGACACGCATTTCGCAACGTCGTACTAGGCATTTGCAAAAGTGATACCGGAATTTTACGCTGAATGAGCACTTTCTGCACCCCATCCACGTCTTTGCCTTCAATCAAGGCATCAATAAGTCTCTGTGCCGCGACCTCGCGCGGCGTCATTGCGGTTGACTCTGACGACTGCCACTTGAAGGCTTAACCGTCGCAAAAGGAAGCCACGCCACACGTCCACCGTACCACTCGCAAAAGCGTCGCCCCGGGCGGGGGCGCGAAAAGACAGTTGAAGCAACGTGTGCGACGAAAGTGGTTTCGAAGGATGCCGGATGGCGATCCCGCTGGTGGGCCGAGTAGCGACACGGATGAAGAGGATGCAGCTTTCGAGGCCCAGGTTCTTGAGGCGATGATGATAAAGGGAGCGTTAGATACACCGAGCTCTCGCTCAGATAAAAGAAGTAGAGACAATGATGATAAAGGGAACGTTAGATACACCAAGCTAGCGCGAGTCACGATGGACCGTCAATCGGGAATTTCACAATCTCAGTTCGCACTCCTGCCGGAAGACTGCATGAACATGGTTTTGCGGCACCTTTCTCCGAATGAATTGGTCTCGCTATCCTTGACGTGCAGATACTTTGCAAAACAATGCAATCAAGATTTCTTGTGGCGCCAATGCTATGTGCAAAGATTTGGTTACAGTAGCGTTGCGCAGGGCAACGGGATGAAAGACAAGTACATCAAAGCAGACGCTTTAGAGATCGATAAAGAGATGAGAATGGCGCCAGAAGGCTTTGAGAAAATCTGTACAGAGGCAGCTATTTCTAAGCGTTCTCAGGTCTGCCTAAACTTAGCCCCGCTGTGTGGACAAATAGCTATTGATCGCGCGGTGAGCGAGTGGAAAACCCATCGCAAATTTTCTGGTGATGTTCACGCTCACGTTTGTAGCCGTCGCGAAGGGTGTACGTATCACGAGGTGGCGCAGCAAGTCTTTGTTTGCGAGTCAACGGGTAAAGTTCACGTGTGCGATGATTCCTGCAAAGAGAGATACGTGGATACAGATCTTGGCACCGAAGTGTGCGAGATTTCCGGTGTATCATTTGACACTGTTTTGCAAGAGGAGGAAGACGATGTGGAGCAAGGCGAACAGGACCAGCACTACTTTGAAAAAGGGTATTTTGGGCGGGCATTTGAAGTCGGCTACGGATGTGACAACGAAATCGAACTCCAAACTGCTCTCTGGGGAGGACCGACTCGCGGATATTGAGCACGCGGCGCACTGTAAAACACTGTAATAATGATCCTCGGCGATTCAAAGCCATTTGCAGCGATTTATCCGATTGAAAACGACTGCATAAATTTGTTTCTTTCGCTCTGTTCGATAAACTGGGTAACCGTATGCTACGCGCCCAAGCCTGACGGGGACCCGCAAAAGTTTAGAATCTTGGCTGTCGCCCACTTTTCAAAAATCGTCACAGGAATGCACGGAGCTTCGAGGGCGCTTTCGAGTCGTTTTATCCATCGTCAAAGGATCATGAGCGACGTCAAACGTAAAGAACGTCCAATCACGGCATTCTTCAAGCCAGTCAATGCGTCGACCGCGTCTTCTGGTGCGGATAAACGCGAACCAAACGATGGCCCGGTACCGCTCAAAAAGCTCAAGGAGAACATGCCGGCTATCGAGAAGAACGTCGAGTCCAAGACTACTCCGTCGAACGCATCAGCTCGTCCCTACGCGGCATTGCTGAAGGATGATAAATGGAAGCAAATATTAGCGGGTGAATTCGATAAGCCGTACTGGCAAAGGCTTGAAGACTTTTTGCAAAGCGAGGAACGCGCTGGCAAGAAGGTGTTCCCGCCCAAGGAACACATCTTCCGTGCCTTTGACTCGTGTTCCATGGAAGAGGTCAAGGTCGTCGTTATTGGGCAAGATCCGTACCACGATAACGGTCAAGCTATGGGATTGTGCTTCTCCGTCCCTCGCGGAATCAAGGTGCCGTCCAGCTTGCAAAATATTTACAAAGAGCTGCACGCTGATTTGAACTGCAAGATACCACTGCATGGTGACCTTGATAAATGGGCAAAGCAAGGAGTGCTTTTGCTCAACGTCTCGTTGACTGTTCGTGCACACGAAGCGAACTCGCATTCTAAGAAGGGTTGGGAGAACTTTACGAATGCTGCGATCAAAGAAATTTCGCAAAATAGAAAGGGACTTGTATTTTTGCTTTGGGGGAAGAATGCGCAAGAGAAGGAAGCGTTGATTTCCAAGGCCAATGGTCATTTAATCTTGAAGTGCCCGCACCCGTCGGGCTTGTCGGCACACAGAGGGTTTTTTGGGTCGAAACACTTTTCCCAGTGCAACAATTTCATTGAGTCTAATGGAGGCGCGCCAATCGATTGGCAGATTGATGGTCCGTACAAGTTATTGCCGCCAAAGTAGTGCTACGTTGTACATCTATATTACATCTTGTATTGAGCTAAACTTTTCGCCTTGATTGCATCCAAGCGCGTAGAAGCATCGATAACTATCTCATCCCATTCAATCGTGGGATCGTCGTCAAGGTCAAAGTAAACTAATCTATCAACCTGATCAATGCAACCTTGGACACAACCGTCAGAGATGAGCCTTGCCGTCACTTTTTCAGCTTGAGGCGCGTTGACGTTCAAAATCTCGCCGAGTTGATCAAAGTTCATATTCATG
>Ga0213864_10001176_pt1 | contig 11881 bp, 10 predicted proteins | sample PICome_5_FD_160078 | JGI IMG/M metagenome (GOLD analysis project Ga0213864, IMG submission 160078) | Coastal seawater microbial communities near Pivers Island, North Carolina, United States - PICO247 | ecosystem: Environmental > Aquatic > Marine > Coastal | place: USA: North Carolina... | reverse complement strand
TGTGGTTGTTTGCAATAGCGTGTTCACCTTGTAGGTTGACCGGTCGACCACGTTGTAATGATCCATCACGACGAATCACGTAATGGTATCCAATACCAGCCAATCCATTTTCTAGGTGAATTTCATTTATCTCTTCACTACCTATATTCTTGTTGGTCGGTGTCTCTGTCCAGTGAACAACAACCTCAGTGACTTCTCGTGAGACGTTTCTAATTTCTGCTTGCAGTTCTTCGACTGAAGATATGTAGGGAAACACGGGATCACCTTTACCATTGTCCCATGTGTCAGCAAATGAACCGATGACATAAGGGGGGTCAAACACACCATCGTCAATATCTGGTGCTGTTGCGCGAGTGATAGTGGCGTCGATAGTTTTGAGAAACGCCCTGATCTCTTTGGCATTTTTACCGGTAGATTGAAACAACAACTCAACCGCACGAGAAAATTCCTGAGAGTTTCCTTGCGACAGATTAATCACACGAATCACATCTGCGTCCGACAAATTCGGTGCAAAATCCTTGACTTGCTTTTTGAGATCTGTTAGAGTCTCTGTGCTCAACTCTTGCACGATGCCATTCTCACCATTACCTGCAATCCGTGATGAAATGAGAGAGTTTCTCTCATCTGCGGCAGATGCAAATTGTGCACGGAGTGCACTCTGAGTCTGTATACTTTTGATAACATCTGCACCGTTTTTACCACCAGACAAATTTTGAAAGTCTCTCAACGCTGCTGGACTTGTGAGGTTTTGTTTTATCTCACTCGCAGACGTTACTAGGTTACTCAGGGATTGAAGAGGGTTTGTTTTTACCTTCTCGATCGCTGCGTCAAACTCAGATTGTATCGTAGGCATTTGTGTAGCATTAATCACGGACTCTGTCAAATCTCCAAAGTTGGGGTTTGGAGTTCCATTTCCGTCACTGTCTGTGGTATCGATTGCCGTAGGAAGTGTCATGGATCTTCCAACATCTTGTGCTGCAGACGGAATAGCATCAAACGCTGACTGTAACTGATCCGTTACTCCACTCACTGTGTTGTTGGAAAGTGCATTTATGGTCTGAGCTGTGAACCCACCAATTTTTCCGGAAAGATTTTGTCCAGCATCTAACAGACCTTGTGGTGAAGCATCGATTACTGCTTTCTGTAAACTCCCCGCAAGATCATCGACTGCACCTGAGACTGCACCCTGAGCGGCGTTCGCAAGATCACCAAGTGAGTTCGCACCCAATCCAGTGATAAGTGATATGACTCCTGCGATTGATCCTGACACACCACCCGTTGCATCCAGACTTGATAATTTCGGCAGGGTGAGACCATCCACCTCTTCGAACTCAATCTCTACTTTAGAACCAAACGCACCCGTAATCTTAGATACCTGATCATTAACAAAATCAGTTGCCATATTTTCAACACTACCAGCGGCGTCTGTAAGAAGACCCTCAGTGGTTGTATTGTTTAATAGATTCTGTGCTTTGTCAAACTTCTGAGTGAGTGATTGAACACCCCCATTAACCTCATTTGCGAGTGCACCCGCCTGTGTCTCTATCGAATTCTTAGTTGCATTGACAGCGTTCTGTGCTTGATTTTCTATAAATGCTTTACCAGACTGACTCTGACTGTTCTGTAGAGTCTGGTTTAACTTTTCCTTTGCGTTAAGATAATCACTCATACAAGTGCCTCATCATATGCGAGTTGAGCGAAACTCTGTGTATTGTTTGACGCAAGAAGATAATACTTGTTGAATGCCAAACTTGCTGCCTTTATGTCGGTGGTATTTAGAAGTCTCTTATTTGCGGCACCAAATCGAGTTCGCAGTTCAAATAGAACGTACTGTAACTGAATTGAATACAGTCTCCAATCACCGGTGGGTTGGAAGTTTTGTGCAAAGGCCAATAGACCATTGAATCGACTACCGGTAGATGTCGATCGATCCCAACCTGCGATACCTGACGTTGTTCCTTCGGTAGCAGTTAATGATCCAATACCTCTTAGATCGAGAATCGATTGTGCGTTTGCGATCGCTTCTTGTCTGACTTCTTCGGCAGACTTTCCGGTATTACCGTATGTCTGAAATTTAGAAGCACCTTGTAGTCCACCGGTGATCGCAGCGGCATGAATAAGGTCATACCCATTGTCAAGAAAAAACTTCATTGACTGTTGTCGTCGTAACTGAATAGATGTCGATTGCAGATCATCATTCAATAATCTTTCAGTCACGGAATTCTGTAATCGAGTTGTGGTTTCGGTGAGACCAATTCTCGATTGTTGAATAATCGATGGAAACTCAACACGTGGTAAAGAACCAAGAACCAAAGGGATCTGTGAAGATGTGCCGTCCAAGAAGACACCAAATACAAAAGAACCAGCAAGTATTTGAGGTATACGACCATACCCACTAATACCACCTTCGGTTGATGGTATTAAAACTTGTGCCCACGGTAAATCCTTTTCAGGAATGTCCTGAGTGTTTGGACTATGCACGCCATTGATACGCACCTTAACACGACCTTCCAATCCTGCGGGCGGTTGTGCGTTAATGACTGTACCAAAAAACCACCGGTGGTCGTCACCATAAAACTCTTTCTGTATGGGTCTTAAAACGTTCATAAACTAAAGTCGCTCGGTAAATCTCCCAGTTTAACCATTCGCAAAATTACTGTATGAGTTTCGTCCATCATACGATGCGATGTATTTGTAATCAAATAATCACCTGATTTTCTGGAATCAATATTTTTCTCTGGTCTACTCAAATTCTGTTGTGTGTTGGCACTCAAAAATAACACTCGCATTTTTCGACTGACTGATATTTTCTTTTCTAAAAACAACGCTCCATCCATCTGTATGTCAATCGTGTTCTTTCTCATGATCTGTCGAATCACTTTATTTTTGATTTTGAGTCGAGACTCGTATACTGTGTCACCTTCTATCTGTGGTGTTTCGTCGTGATAACTCTTAAACTGGTTGTACGTCTTCGATGATGTTATCTGGTGAATGTGTACTGCATCGAACTCATCTGAGGGTCTGCCATCGATGAACAACGATGGGTCAAAAATAGACTGTGTTGTGTTCCGATCAATCAATCCGTTCGTATAGAAATCATCCAATATGTCACGAACCGTGATATGAGTTCCAAACACTTGACCGGTACCTGCATCTATGTTAGCATAGTAAGAACCAATCGCGCCTTCTTCGTAAAGAGCGAGAGAGTCTTCTGCGTCAAGTTCTTTGAACTCTTGAATCTGTGTATATGTTTTCTCAATCTCGTGTATGTCATTACCACTACTTGCGGCATCGTTATATCGTAAAGGAAGTTTTTGATTTACGACATCCTCACCCATAAGTTTATCGAGTCCAGACATATACAAAGAATTACTGAACAGATCACCATGCACGTAAATGGGTGCACCAGTCTTGGTTGTCATTCGTGCACCAATCCACTGCATTGCTTCTAGTGGACTCAGGTAAGGGATGATAATCTTTCTCTCTCCTTGAGCGGTATTATCAAAGTACGATGTCTTAATGATTTTGGCACCTAAGTCACGATCAGCGATATCTACGACCATGTTGTCCAACGTCTCAGAATATGAACGACTGATTGACTTCATTGCGTTTATGTAAACGTGTTCTTCAACCAGATCAATTGAAACGACTTCACTTCTTTCATTATTCTTCACAACATCATTTATTTTTGAAAAGAAAAATGTCTTATTGATCGACGGCAGTTCGCCAGCACCGGCGCTAATACTAATGAATATTCTTTCGGTGCCTTGAATCGAAAGATCGTTACGGAATCCAAAATCATCGAGTAATACAAGTCTAGCATCAACAAAGGGTTTCGCCAAGCTCTCAAAGAATACCAACTCAATGATGTTCTTCGCAACGTCAACAACCGAAGTCCTCTTACCAGAACTGGCGAGGTAGATCTCCGCTTTGACTATGTTAAAACTCGATGCACTCATCGTATGGACAATAACCTTCTAAGTTCTCCGACCAACTGAGTCACATATTGTTTTTTCATAACGACGATCTTCTTTGCTTCGTCGTTTTCGTCGAGCACAAAATCGAGATTGGTCTTGAGTGTCGCACCGGACACGTCGTCATAATATTTGTCTAACCATTCATCTGAATCGTTTTCATAATGATGCGTCCCCTCATATTCATAAACAATGTTTGTAAGTGGAGCTCCGATTGTCAAAGGATCACTTGTTGGTTGTGTATATGCGAGAGTTGTACCACCAGTAATATTATTGTCGGAAGAAATGGTGATTTCACCCACATCAAGATTCTTTCTGATAACTACACCTGTTGAACCACCGGTTACAGTCACGTTGGTTCCTACCGGATATATGTCTGCAAACTCACGTGCAGAATCACCAGTGCTAATGTCAAGTTTACAGGTGTAATTTTTGAATATATCGTTTTGTGCACGATCATAGACTTGTTCTCTTGTCATCGGCCAACCAGTCTCACGAAGGCCTTCGTTCATGAGAAAGAAAGTAAATTCGTATTCACTCGTTCCGTATAACGTGTAAGCGAGGGTGTCCGGTCTTTCTCCGTCCCTGATCTCATATTCAACGTATGTACCAGCGTCATCTCTATACAGATCAATCAGATCCGAATACTTCGATAAATTTTGAAAGAGGGTCGGTACAGTGTTGTCACCGAACCTATATGCAATTTTTGGAAACTCTTGAAAATAATTAGACATTAGTATTTACCATCTCGCACCTTGCTCTTATCGAGAGCAGAAATCTCTTTAAAGGAAAGTGAAATTTCTACTTCCATAAAATCCTCACCCTCATACATACCAACGGCCGATGAGTTATAGGTTGTCTCAACGGATTCTAAATAACATCGTTGAATTTTAGGAGCAGGTTCTCCACCTCTCGAATTACGTATATCAATCTGAAAAACATTAGGGAACTCGTATGCCAAAGGTGTGTCACCAATTAGAATTGCTTCGGGATAGAGTTCTTCACGGAAAAAATTCACAATATTTTTGATCTGCATATTCTCTGCACGATTCCGTGCGATCATCTTGAATTGGAAATTAAAACTTCTCAGATTAACCTTCTCAAATTGTGTTCTCTCATTTGGTGCAGATTTAACACGTGTTCCCAATGTTGCAAGCGCACCGGTTTGGTCTGCAACACTCGCACCACCCACGAGACCCGCAATAGTACCAGCACCAGATCCTATGGGGCCTGGTAATTTGTCGAGACCTAAACCAGCGAGACCACCTACTGCGAGGGTTCCAGCTTTGACTGCGAGTTGAGAACCCAGTGCTTTTGCTGCACCGGCAACTCGACCATCTTCAAGTGTCGCACCATCCGCCTCAGACAGTGCAGCGATTATTCCAAGTTCCGCAGTATTATAAGAAACACCGTCTTGAAATCTTAGATTTTTTTGTAGGGGCAATGTGACAGACCCTTGGAATGTTCCCTTATCTGTTCTCTTATATGATGTCGCAAATTCTCTTAGGTTCGATAACTGTTCTTCAGAAAACTTTGCAAGTCTTTCAAGGTCTGAGGGTTTGTCTTCGTCACTCTCTTCGTCGTCTTCTCGTTCAATAGCGGCTTCTTCTGGCGCCTGTTCGAGTCCGATGTCTCTGTCTTCAGTATTTTTGATTCCTGTTAAATCGAAGAAGGGTTCAATGTGGTATGTAGAGAAAATAATTCTAGCGGGTGCTGTATCTAATCCAGACAAGGGGTATTGATATTTTCTAGTGGGTCTGGTGTTATTAGACCCTTGAGATTCTATCGATTCGTCGCCTTGATCTTCCGCAGTTCTAACTGCAAGTACGACATCTTCCTCACGTTGTCGATCTGCACCCGCTTGTTGTTGACGGGCACGTTCTGCAGCTCTTCGTCTCTGTTCTAACCTTGCGTTTCCGCCATACGTTTGTGACATAGTTCGACTCTAAATAAGTAAATTACTGTAAATCTATTTATAGGGAAACTGTGGCATATAAAGGCAAATTCACACCCAAGAATAAAGACAAGTACGAGGGTGATCCCACGAACATTATTTATCGTTCGATGTGGGAACGCCATTGTTTTCGATGGTGTGATGAAAACCCCAAAGTCAAAAAATGGAGCAGCGAAGAGGTTGTCATACCATATCTATATGAGGTCGATAAAAAGTATCACCGGTACTTTATGGATCTCAAGATTGTTTTCGAAAACAAAACAATACTGGTTGAGATCAAACCAGAAGCACAGACCAAACCACCTACCGGTGGACGACGAACCAAACGATACATATCCGAAGGTTACACATACGTCAAGAATATGAATAAATGGGAAGCAGCGAATGAGTATGCAAAAGACCGTGGATGGGAGTTTCAGATCTGGACTGAGAAGACCGAACCCCTGAAGTCAATGATCGGTGCGACGTTGAAACCCATGAAGAAACTCAAACCACTGCCAAAATATAAGAGAAAAAAGACTAAATAGATTCATGAAACATTTAGACGAAGTCAACGAATCATACTTCCAACATCTGCGCTTTGCGTGGAGAGTTGCATTTGTGTTGTTGGTTCACGGTTTATTTCCGATGATATGGGAGAACAAAGCATCACAAATGATGGAGAGTCGAAGTGAGTAATCTATTCCAGAAAGTAGAGTTCGAGGCATTTCGTGCGGGGATCACACCGCGCACACGGGAGTCACGTGCATGGTTTAGAAAACGTGTACAGAACATAAAGGTCAATCGACGAGAGTTATTGGATGCTGAGATGGTCGAAAAAAGAAATAAGTCGGTCATCGGTTCAATGTATATGTTTTTCTATGATGCGAAATTGCGAGAGAGTCTTCCTTATTGGGACTCATTTCCTGTCATCATTGCAGTAGGGCCTGCAAAGGGTGGGTTCTATGGTCTGAACCTGCATTATCTACCGATACCGCTTCGTGCAAAGTTTCTCGACAATTTGATGAACATAACAAACAACAAGAAATTTGATGAGTCCACCAAGTTTGGTGTGTCATACGAATATCTAAAAGGTGCGAGTAAAATGAGATATTTTAAACCATGTTTTAAACATTATCTCACAAGTCAAGTGGAAGGTCAACTGTCATACATACCACCACCTGAATGGGAGATCGCAACTTTCTTACCTGCTGCACAATGGCAGAAGGGTGGACAGTCACAAGCATACAAGGATTCTAGGAGAATGATTTCATGAAGATTCCAAATATCGATGATTTCAAATCCAAAATCGGAGAGGGTGGTGGATATGCAAACCCAAATCTCTTTTATGTTTCCATGCCCCAATTGAGTGGTTCAATAAATCAGAGAATCGCAATAGAATTCTTTGTTAAAAGTATTACTCTACCATCGCGTTCTCTGTTAACCACTGACCGCGAGTTGGGTACTGATATGCTGAAGATACCATATGGATATCAAAATGCTGAACTCAGTATGACATTCATGGTGATGAATGATCATCTAACTCGACACTATATAGAAACGTGGCAACAATCGATCGTACAGGACACCGACACAAACTTGGAAAACAACTATAGAATCGCTTATCCCGACGACTACTTACGAGACATTCGCATATTCCAATTGGATAGAGGATCATCTCGCACCTTGTTCGGAACGAGTGGTCGAATTGGGAATGATGTCATCAATGTGAATCTAGGTACGACTGTAAACGTGAAAGAAAATGCTTCACTTAGATATGCGTGGCATATAATGGATGCCTTCCCGATTTCATTCAACCAAGAAACGTTATCGAATGATGCAACTGGAATAAGTGAGATAAGTATTTCATTTGCATATCGCAAATGGAAAGGTTATCAGATACCACGAAATCCAAACACTAACATTGATGTCAGTGTTAGTCAAACAAACAACATCGAAGCGAATTTTGGTGGAAAGATATACGACGCAGTTAAAGGCGTCATCGGTGCAAAACTCGGCCGAAGAATTTAAATATGGAGATAAATCATGGCATTACCTAAACTAAACGATACCCCGAAGTATTCACTGACATTACCTTCTACCGGACAAGAACTTAGGTTTCGTCCATACCTTGTGAAAGAAGAAAAGGTCTTGTTGATGGCTGCACAAACAGAAGATCAGAATCAAATCATGAGTGCTGTTCATGATGTGATTGATGCTTGTATTGAGGGTATCGATGTTAACAAGATGACTACCTACGATCTTGAGTACGCCTTTATTCAATTGCGTTCTAAGTCGGTCGGAGAGACTACGGATGTTAGTATTAACTGTCCGCATTGTCAAGCTTCAAATCCAATCAAAATTGACTTGAATGATGTTGTCTGCACACAAGCACAAGAAGATACAGTGATCAAGATCAGTGATGAAGTGACTGTTGAAATGAAACACCCCAGTTATCGAGACATTGTTCTGTCTGACGATCAACAAGAGGTTGGATTTAACTTGGTGGCGAGTGGGTTAAAGACCGTCATGTATAACGAAGAAAAAATTAACATCGAGGACGAATCTCACGAGAGTGTCATTTCGTTCTTAGAGTCTATGACTCAAGATCAGTTCGGATTGATCACTTCGTGGTTCGAAAATTCACCGGTAGTGAAATACGACCTTGAACTTGTGTGTAAGTCATGTGAAAAATCGAGTTCAATAGAAATTAAGGGGATGCAAAGTTTTTTTTAATATGCCTCGCGCATGAAGAATTATCGAATTATTATAAAGTTAACTTTTTGTTGCAGAGGCATCACAACTACACTTTGACTGAGTTGGACGGTATGATACCTTGGGAACGAGAGGTTCATACCATACTATTGGTTCAGGCATTAGAAGAAGAAAAACAAGCAAGAGAGAAGGCACAAAATGGCAATAACTCTGGATGACGTAGTATTAGAACAGATGCAAACTAACGAACAGTTGCAGATCATGCATAAGACTGATCTCGCAACTTTCGCGCTTGAGCGTCAAGGTTTTAAAGACTTAATCGAAAAACAAGAGGAAATGATCAGTGTCATTACCGCTGAAACACTGAGACAGAGTCGAGTTGATCGAGAAAGTGCTCGCGAAGAGAGTGGTAGCGGTGGAGTCATGGATGGCCCCAAGAGCAACCAAGACTTTAGGGGAATGGTGGGTGAGGCTGCAGCCGGTGGCATCGGTAAGGGAATAGGATCTGTTGCTAGTCTTGCTGGTCTTGCTGCTGGTATCGTAGCATTTGTTGGTACAATATCCGCTGGTGGTGCGTTAGTCAAAATGATGGGCATCGACTTCAATGGTTTGAAACATATGTTGGTCGGTGTTGCCGATGCATTTGCTGCCGCTGATACATTCGGTCTGATCAAGATGGCAGGTTTTCTTGCACTAGGTGGACTTGCAAAACTTGATGCTGTAAATGCCGGTTTGTTCGGTGCATCAATGGCTGCATTTATGTTGGGACTTGGTGCCGGTGGTAAGATTCTTGATGTCCTTGGTTTTGATTTCAGTGGATTAAAAAATGTCCTTGTCAATTTTGCGGATGCGTTTAAGGCAGCGTCAATCGAAGGTCTGATTAAGATGGCGGGTTTCCTCGCGGTCGGCGCATATACAAAAGCAGACCCAAAGCAGGGATTTAAATTTGGTGCAGCGATTGCTGCGTTCATGTTAGGTCTTGGTGCTGGTGGAGCAATCATGGACTTCTTCGGAATGGACTTTAGTGGTCTGAAGAATGTCCTAGTAGGATTGGGTGAAGCCTTTGCGTCAATGTCTACCGAAGGTTATATCATGCTTGGTGTAATGGCCGCTGCAACGGCAATGGTCGGGCCCACGACGATGGCGAAAGCTGGTTTGGGAATCGCGGCATTCGTTGCACCACTTGGAATCGTCGGTGCAGTTCTAGGTAAATTCGGTGGTGACGGTGGAACCTTTGGTACACTAATGAAAAACACTGGTGACGGTTTAGCGGCGTTCGGAAATATTAAAACGATAGCAGCACTTCTCATATTAGGAACTGCATCTGCGCTTTTAGGCCCAGTGTTCATGGGTTTGATCGGTCTTGGTATTAGTGCATTTTTGCTTGGTATTGCAGCAGGTGCGAAAGTCATTAGTGTATTAGGCGCAGACGGTAGTACACTTAAAACTTTGATGGAAAACATTGCCGGTGGTATAAACTCTTTTTCAGAAATAAACTTTAAAAACCTCTTGTTGATGGGGCCTGCGATGGTCTCTGTGGCCGCTGGTCTTACTGCATTTATGGCGGGTTCAGTTGTTGCTGGAATCGGTAACTTTATCAAAACATTAATTCCCGGCGGTAGAGGCAAAAAAAGTTCCCTTCAAGTAATTGCGGAAGATTTAGCACACCTCAATGAGATCGACTTTAAGAACTTAACAGGTATGTCACCGGTTGCGTTTGCTATCAATAAAATGGCAGATGCAATAGAAAAATTGAACGAGGTGATGGATGACATCGATGACGACCTCTTCGAAAGATTAAAAGAAATGCTTTCCGGTGCCTCATTTACAGTTGCTTCTGAAGCACCTGTACGCACATTTACCGGACGAAAAACATCAGAACCCCGAACACAATTAGGTGTAGACCCTACAACGAGCACCAACACGTCCTCTAGTGATACTCTCACCGATGTTCAGCGAGCTCGCATATCCGAAGTTGAAGGGATGTCCCGCGCTGAATATCGTCAATTGTCCAGTTATGATAAAAGAGAGTATCAAGTATTAAAAGCTCAACAAAGAAAAGAAGACGGACAAGATGCATCTGGACTTGGAGTCGTACCATCCGTATCATCCGTTCCATCTTACACTGCTACCAAACCCACGAGTTCTAATCCTCAAGACATGGAAATTGCAGAACTTGGAGTCACCTTCCGAAATGCCGAAGAAGCACGAAAAGCATTTGAAGCTTCCGATGCATCATTCGAGACTTTTGTTGATCCAGATGATATATTCGGGGATGAACGACGTAGATATACTGACCCAAAAATGCAAGCGGAATATGAACGTCTATTAGAACAAGAAAAAAAGGCTATACGTGCGTATCGCAGAGCGAAAGACTCAGAGACGGGAACAGAAGTCATCTGGAAGGTTAAGTTCTTACAGGATAGGGGTGTATTACCACAAAATGTGAGCGGGGAAATACCTGGCTATAAGATTGATGAAATGGTTGATAACTACTTTGCAAATCTTGCACAACCATCTACAGCACAACCATCAACACCGCCTATCGAAACACCTCCGCGGCCGAAGGTGGTAGCGAAAAAACAAGCATCGATACCCAGCGATTCTGTGGGTGACGAACGATTGGTTTCAGCGAGCAGTGATGAACAAGAACTTGAACGTCTTCGCCGAAGAAATAAAGGGACTTACGATATATATGTGCCCTCATATGAAAATTTTCAAAACGATCGAGACAGAGTCTCCTACGAAGATTTCAATAGATTTGGTGGAGATTATGATGAGTTCCGCAAACAGCGTGAAGAGGACTTGCTACGTAATAATAAAGAGTACGCTGATCGAGAAGCTAGAATAAAGATTCTTGAAGATAGAATCAATGCGTTAGAAATGCAACCAACAGCTTTACAAAAACCACCAATAGACACAGCGGCAACAGAATTTGTACAAAGGGATGCGTTGGCGAATGTAACAAATTCACAGGCTGCCCCAAATGTTGTTATTCAGGACAACTCTGTGAATTCTAGTAGTCAATCAAATACCACAGTCTCGAATAAACCGCCCATGCCGTCGCCATTGAATAACAATCGGACACGGGCGAATGCTTATGCGATGGTTTAATCCTCTGCGGCGAGTTTGGAGAAGAACGACATTGTATCTTCGTCGTCATCTGCCGAGACTGCTCGAGTCTCTGGCGCCGGAGATGATCGCATTGGCGCAGGTTCACGTACCGGTTCCATCTCGTGTGCTGTCGTCTGTTGAACAG
>Ga0213864_10001175_pt1 | contig 11881 bp, 13 predicted proteins | sample PICome_5_FD_160078 | JGI IMG/M metagenome (GOLD analysis project Ga0213864, IMG submission 160078) | Coastal seawater microbial communities near Pivers Island, North Carolina, United States - PICO247 | ecosystem: Environmental > Aquatic > Marine > Coastal | place: USA: North Carolina... | reverse complement strand
TATATCTACTACAGAACTTAAATCTCTTGATGAATTGGTGCCACAAACGGATGTAGGCAACTTACCAGATATTGGCGCAATCGACCAAACCAATGTGTGGACACCTGGAATCGACTGGGTTCCAGAGGAAAATTTCGATATTGTAAACGCACTTACCTTAACTAATCCAACGATTGTCAAAGAAGAAATTTTTGTTTACCCTAATCCAACTAATGGAATCATAAAAATATCTACGGACAGAAATTTAGAATTTAGTGTCTTTGACATTAATGGAACGATAATTTTTAAAGGCTTTGGCAACACAATTAATCTATCATCTCTTGCGAATGGAGTTTATTTTTTGAAAGTAAAAACACAAAACTCCAGAATGTATACTATATTGAAAGAATAATGAAAAAATATCCCCAAAAACAAAAAATTATTCTTGCCGATAATTGTACCTTGGGTGGGAATCGAACCCACACTTCCGAAGAAACTGGATTTTGAATCCAGCGCGTCTACCAGTTCCGCCACCAAGGCAAATTGCGACCGCAAATGTAGGAATTTATTTGCCCCCTCAAAAACAAAAATTGAGTTAGAATTTACACAAGCACACAAAAAAATCATACATTTGCACCCCTGTAAAATAACAGATAAGCCAAAATGGCAAAAGTAAAAGTAGAAGCGAAAATTTTTGGGTGTTCCCAAAGCATGGAACTCGCAGAGCGCATTGCTGATGAGTTTGGTGCCAAACTAGGGAATGTGATTTTCTCTCGTTACAGCGATGGTGAATTCCAGCCCTCCTTTGAAGAATCCATACGTGGGAGTCGAATTTTTATCATTGGCTCCACGCACCCAAGTGCAGAAAACCTGATGGAAATGTTATTGATGCTCGACGCTGCTAAGCGTGCTTCCGCAAGACATATTACTGCTGTTATGCCGTATTTCGGTTGGGCAAGGCAAGATCGTAAAGACAAGCCCAGAGTGCCCATTGGTGCTAAACTGATTGCCAAACTTTTAGAGTCGGCGGGGGCAACACGTATCATCACCATGGACCTTCATGCTGATCAAATTCAAGGGTTTTTTGAAAAGCCCGTAGATCATCTGTTCGCCTCATCTTTGTTTTTGCCTCATATCAAATCTCTGAACATTGACAACCTTACCCTCGCTTCTCCGGATATGGGTGGTGCTAAGCGTGCTTATGCCTATGCAAAGTTTTTGGAAAGTGATGTTGTGATTTGTTACAAACAACGTAAAAAGGCAAATGTAATTTCTCACATGGAGCTCATTGGAGATGTCAAAGGGAAAAACGTAGTCCTAGTCGACGATATGGTCGATACTGCTGGAACGCTAACCAAGGCAGCAGATATGATGATCGAGCGTGGAGCACTTAGCGTTCGAGCTGTATGCACACACCCACTCCTTTCTGGAGAGGCCTATGAGAGAATCGAACAATCAGCACTGACCGAACTAATAACAACGGATACTATTCCGCTGAGAAAAGAATCTAAAAAAGTGAAAGTGCTCAGCTGTGCTGAGCTATTCGCACAAGTGATGCACAATGTTCATCACAACAAATCGATTGCGAAAAAATTTATCATGTAATCTATTTTAAATATAAACTATGAAGTCAATTACGATCAAAGGATCTAAAAGAGAAAGCGTGGGCAAGGCATCGACCAAAGCCCTACGTAATGCTGAGAAGGTTCCTTGCGTGCTCTACGGAGGAGGCAATGCCATACATTTCTCAGCTGATGAATTGTCATTTTCCAAACTCGTGTATACAAGCAAAGCACATACCGTTGTGATTGAACTTGAAGATGAGAGTTTTAATGCCATTCTACAGGATATTCAATTTCACCCCGTTTCCGATAAAATTCTCCATGTAGACTTTTATCAGCTTTTTGAGGATAAAGAAATTTCCATGGACATCCCTGTTGATTTTGTTGGACAAGCTCCTGGCGTTAAATTAAGTGGTGGGGTACTCAGTAAAAACAAGCGGAAGCTTCGTGTGCGTGCATTACCCTCCTACTTACCAGATAGCATAACTGCTGATATTTCGAATTTAGAAATCGGAAATAAGGTGTATGTGACCGATGTTGCTGACGAGAAGTACACTTTTCTTCATCCCGATAATACCGTTGTTTGCCAAGTGCGCAATTCACGTGTTTCCCTCAAAACTGAAGAGGAAGTAGTCGAAGGAGAAGAAGGTGATGAAGCAGCTGAAGGTGAAACTGCTCCAGCAGCTGATGGCGCAAGCACTCCAGCAGAAGGCGGAGAAGACGCTTAATTCGATCAACTTATACGATAAGCATCCCAGCAGGCTTCTGCTTGGGATGCTTTTTTTATTTTTACAAAAAAAAGATGCCCTTTTGGCCTTTTAAGCGAAGTCAACAACAGTCAATGAATACATTCCTTATCGTTGGGTTGGGTAATATTGGTATCGATTATCAAAACACCCGTCACAATATTGGATTTACTGTACTGGACGCATTGACAAAACAAGTTGATATTTCATTTTCAACCCTGCGCTATGGCGATGTGGCAGAAATGAATCACAAAGGAAAAAGGCTTGTCTTGCTCAAACCGAGTACGCTCATGAACAGAAGTGGCAATGCTGTACGATACTGGATGAAACAGCGCAAGGTTAATTCCCAAAATATTCTTGTCATTACTGATGATGTCCATTTGGATTTTGGCTATTTGCGTATCCGCAAACAAGGGTCAGACGGCGGACATAACGGACTGCGAGACATTCAAGAGAAATTGGGGTCGAATCAGTATCCCAGACTTCGCATTGGAATCGGCGCCAACTTCAGGAAAGGGCGTCAGGCAGATTTTGTACTATCCCCCTGGAATCCTGATGAAAAACGCATGCTTCCGACAATTGTTGACCGAGCGACAAAGGCAGTGGTTGACTTTGCAACCCAAGGTCTTGAAAAAACAATGAACCTTCATAATGGACAAATTAACTAAAAGCGAATGAAAACCATTCACGGCATAGAGAATTTTCCTGCTGATGAAGCGTCAATTGTGACAATTGGCACTTTTGACGGAGTCCATTTGGGTCATCAACAAATTCTCAAACAGTTGATTGATACAAGTCGGAAATCAAAATTAAAAAGTGTTTTGCTGACCTTTTTTCCACATCCCAGAATGGTCCTACAACCCGATATTTCCATGCGTCTTATTCAGACGATTCAAGAGCGTGAAAAAGCCCTTCAAAAAACAGGATTAGACTATTTAGTCATCCATCCGTTTTCCACAGAATTTTCAAGACTAAGTGCCGATGATTATGTCAAGCAAATTCTTGTTGAACAACTCAATGTTCGAAAAGTAGTTGTGGGTTATGATCATCGTTTTGGACGCAATCGAACAGCAAGCTTGGAAGACATGTATCATTACGCCGATATACATGAATTTGAAGTCATCGAAATAAATGCCGAAAAAATTGAATCAACAGCCGTGAGTTCGACCAAAATTCGAAAAGCAATCGACGAAGGAAACATCGAACTTGCCAACACCTACCTCGGTCATTCGTTTACCATTGAAGGCATGGTGATTGATGGGGATAAAAGAGGTCGTGAGCTGTCTTATCCCACTGCAAATATCGATTTGCAAAACCCACATAAAATCGTGCCTAAGCAAGGCGTTTATCTAGTCAAATCGAAATTGAAAGGCCGTGTGGTTTATGGCATGATGAATATCGGAACAAAACCCACTTTTGACACAACGATGCCAAGCATCGAAGTACACTTTTTGGATTGGAATGGTGACCTCTATGGGCAAGCGGTACAAGTGGAGTTGCTCAAATGGGTTCGAGAAGAGCGAAAATTTAGCTCAGTCGAAGAATTACAGACACAAATTCAAGCAGATGAGCAATATTGCCGTTCATCCATTCCCACTTAGCATGTAAGCAATAAATAAAGTTTTACTTTTGCATAAAATCATTCTCCAATGCTCGACCTTTCGGTAGTACGCACACAAAAAGAACAAGTCATTTCTGCGCTTGAAAAGCGAGGAATCGATGCGCGTACTCTAATCGATAATACCCTTGTGGCGGATGAGAAGCGTCGTGGACTCCAAAGTACACTTGATCAAAAACTCGCTTTGGCGAATTCTTTAGCCAAAGAAATTGGTGAGTTGTACAAAAGTGGAAACCCGAAACAGGCCAGTCATAAAAAGGAAGAATCCGTTGCCCTCAAAACGGAAACCAAAACATTACAAACTCAACTCGCAGAGTCGGAAAGCGCCCTGTACAAGTTATTGTGTAGTATTCCAAATGTCCCCAACTCCTTAGTACCTGATGGGCAAAGTGAGGACGATAATGAAGAGGTTTTTCGAGCAGGTGAAGTTCCTACCCTCAGCAAAAATGCACTTCCTCATTGGGAGTTGGCTGCCAAATACGGATTGATCAATTTCGAGCTTGGTAATAAAATCACAGGAGCCGGTTTTCCTGTCTATACCGGAAAAGGAGCTAAACTACAACGTGCTTTGATTAGTTTTTTTCTCGATCAAAATACCGCTGCAGGTTATGAAGAAGTACAGGTTCCTCATCTTGTCAACGAACAATCTGGATTTGGGACTGGACAACTTCCCGACAAAGAGGGGCAAATGTATCATGTTGGTGCGGACAACCTCTATCTGATCCCCACTGCTGAAGTACCCATCACCAATTTGTTTCGAGATGAAATTGTCAATGCAAATGATTTACCCATCACAAAAACTGGCTATACTCCCTGTTTCCGTCGCGAAGCGGGAAGTTACGGGTCTCACGTTCGTGGGCTCAACCGTTTGCACCAGTTCGACAAAGTCGAGATTGTACGTCTCGAACATCCTGACAAGGCCTATGAGGCACTCGATCAGATGGTTGAGCATGTCAAAGGGATTCTCGAACAGCTCGAACTACCCTATCGAATCCTTCGTTTGTGTGGGGGCGATCTTGGGTTTACTTCTGCATTAACTTACGATTTTGAAATCTATTCTACTGCGCAAGAACGATGGCTTGAAGTGAGCTCTGTATCCAACTTTGAGAGTTATCAATCCACGCGCCTAAAGCTTCGTTTTAAAGACAGTGATGGTAATCGGAAATGGGTACATACCCTAAATGGAAGTGCACTTGCTCTCCCGCGTATCATGGCTGGACTTTTAGAAAACCACCAATCTGAAAATGGTATTCGCATTCCAGAAGTTCTGGTTTCTTACACTGGCTTTGACATGATTCACTAATTGTCTGTATGCATATTCTCAATATCACCTTTAGTGTTGACCCATCTGTTGAAGAGGGTTTTGTTTCCGCTGTTCAACAGCAAATTATTCCCAAACTAGAACACAAGAGTTCATTATTGCGCATACATAGTGATGCCAATACCCATCCAACTTTTGGGCTTCAAATCGAGTTTGATTCCTCTTCAGCAGTCCGTGATTTTAAAAATATTGGATTAGAAAGTATCTACCAACAACTCCATACCCCTTTTCCCAATAAGTGGGTAAGCTTTGATACAGAACTCGAAAAACTAATCCCTTGACTGTTCGGCCAAAAAAGCATCTCGGTCAGCACTTTTTGACCGATCTGAATATCGCACAAAATATTGTGGGAGCACTCACCGGCCTAGGATATAAAAACGTTTTGGAGGTTGGACCAGGCATGGGTGTGCTTACTCAATATTTACTACAAACGGATTTCACCATTCATGCCATTGAAGTTGATGAGGAATCCATTGATTACTTACAAAACAACTATCCAAAATTAAAATCCAATCTGGTTTTTGGAGATTTTCTGAAATCAGATTTTGTCAATCAACTTCCGAGTCCACTCGCAATTATTGGCAATTTTCCATATAATATCTCGTCTCAAATCTTGTTTAAAACCATAGAAAATCGTGAGAGAATTCCTGAATTTGTCGGCATGTTTCAAAAAGAAGTTGCCGAGCGTATTTGTGAACCGCCTGGATCAAAAGCCTACGGCATACTGTCTGTATTGACGCAGAGTTTTTACGAAACAGAATATTTATTTAATGTCAACCGTTTTGTTTTTAATCCTCCACCGAAAGTTGCATCGGCTGTTTTGCGACTGAAAAGAAAAGAAAATATCAAATTGGATTGTGATGAACGCTTGTACTTCCAAGTGGTCAAAACTGCCTTTCAGCAAAGGCGTAAAACCCTGCGAAACAGTTTAAAAACCTTTTCTTTACCTGCCAATTTAAAAGAAGACACTATCTTTGGACAGCGTCCTGAACAATTGGGCGTTTCGGATTTTGTTCGCATCACAAATTTGATTGCTCATGACGCCTTTTCAGCTTAGCGAAGAACTTCTAGAACAAGTCATCGGAGATATTGCCTCTGAAAATGACAAGGCACTTCAAACTCTTTTCAAAGAATATCACTACGCAGATTTAGCGGAAATTTTTGACGCCCTCCAAGTCGAACAAGCGGTGTATTTGTTCAAGCTGATTGACTCTGAAAAAACAGCAGACATGCTTACCGAGCTTGATGAAGATGTCCGAGAAAGTATTTTGGATGCGCTCTCTTCAGAGGAAATTGCAACCGAAATCAATGAACTTGATACCGATGATGCAGTAGATATCGTAGCGGAACTCCCCGTGGAAATCCGGAAAGAGGTAATCGACCAAATCTCAGACACAGAACACGCTGATGATATCCGTGAGCTCCTTGCTTACGATGAGAATTCTGCGGGTGGATTGATGGCCAAAGAATTGGTCTGTGTCAATCAAAACTGGACAGTTACACGCTGTGTGCGCGAAATGCGCATACAAGCACAAGAGGTCACTCGAGTTCATTCTATTTATGTCATTGATAATGAAAATGTATTGCTTGGACGGTTGTCCTTAAAAGATTTACTTACCGCAAATGAGAAAAGTAAAATCGCAAGCATTTATATTCCAAAGGTCGATTATGTACAAGTTGATGCGGACGGAGAGGAAGTAGCAAAAATCATGTCAAAATATGACTTGGAGGCAATCCCCGTTGTCAATGAAAACAAACAGCTCGTTGGAAGGATTACAATCGACGATATTGTTGATTTGATCAAAGATGAAGCAGAAAAAGATTACCAGCTCGCAGCGGGAATTTCCTCTGACGTTGAAGCCGATGACTCCATTCTTCAACTGACTAAAGCAAGACTCCCATGGTTGGTTTTGGGTTTGATCGGAGGACTCGGAAGTGTATTTATCCTCGAAGGCTTTGAGAGCTTTATGAATCACCCATCGTACAAAGCATTATTCTTTTTTACGCCCTTGATTGCAGCAATGGCTGGTAATGTTGGCGTACAATCATCCGCAATCATTGTTCAAGGTCTTGCCAATGATGTGGTCAAAGGAAGTCTTCTCAACCGCTTACTCAAAGAAGTTGGTCTCGGACTCATCAACGGGGGTGCACTCGCCCTACTTGTCATTCTGTTTGGGGTTGTCACCCAACAACCGGCCGATGTCAGTTTGACGATTGCTTTATCGATGCTTTGTGTGATTATTGTCTCTGCGCTCATCGGAACTTTCGTACCCATCATACTAAATCGAAGGGGAATCGATCCTGCAATTGCCACAGGGCCGTTTATCACTACAAGCAATGACATCTTTGGAATCTTTCTCTTTTTTTATATCGCCAAGTGGTTATTGGTTTAATCCCAAATGTCAACAGTCATGCGTGTTCTCCATCTAGACAGTAACCATGATATCCTAGCGAAAGGATTGAGCAAACTCGGTTGTACCAATGTGTTCGACTTTAAAAGTTCCAAAGAAGACATCATGGCCAACATAGAAAACCATGATGCCATTGTTATTCGCAGTCGTTTTCCAATCGACAAAGCGTTTTTGGATACAGCTCAGCATCTTCGTTTTATCGCTCGTGTGGGATCGGGTCTTGAAAATATCGATGTGACATACGCAAAGTCTATAGGGATTGAGATCATTTCCTCTCCAGAGGGTAATGCCAATGCAGTTGGTAACCACGCACTGGCGATGTTGTTGGGACTGCTAAATAATCTTCCACAAGGCGCTAATGATATCGCCAATGGTAAGTGGGAACGAGAAGGCAATCGAGGAGAAGAACTCGACGGGAAAACAATTGGACTCATTGGCTATGGTCATACTGGAAGTCATTTTGCCAAAAAACTTCAGGGATTTGATGCCAAAGTATTGTGTCATGATATCCTACCCAATAAAGGCGATGATTATGCGAGGCAAGTTTCCTTAGCAGTCTTACAATCGGAAGCTGATATTGTGAGTTTGCATCTGCCACAAACACCGGAAACCGAAGCATTTATCGATATGGATTTTATCAATCATATGGCAAAACCCTTTTGGCTGATCAATACTTCAAGAGGAAACCAAGTAGTTATTGATGACCTATTGGAAGCAATGGAAAATAAAAAAATTAAAGGGGCAGGTTTGGACGTGCTCCCCTTTGAAAAATCATCTTTTGAACAAATCGACCACAACCCTCAACTACAACAACTCATCGACAACCCGCATATATTACTCAGTCCGCACGTTGCTGGATGGACGCATCAAAGTAAAGAACGACTTGCGCAAGTTATTGTCGATAAGGTAAAAGAACGTTTTTTTAAACGAAATTAAAACCGAGTAACTTAACCTCGTCTTTACAAGCAAAATTCTATCAGTTGTTATTTTTATGCCCATGAAAAACATCCTTATTTTATGCACAGGTAATTCTTGTCGAAGTCAAATCGCTCATGGCTATTTTGCTCATTTTGGGAAGCAAAATCTAAAGGTATATTCCGCGGGAATCGAAACGCATGGTGTCAACCCTAAGGCAATTGCAACAATGGCGGATGACGGAATAGACATTTCAGGGCATACGTCAAATCACGTCGACGAGTATCTCCACATTCCGTTTGATTACATTTTAACAGTATGCGATCACGCACAAGAAAACTGTCCCTTTATTCCGAGCCAGACAGCCCTTCGGATTCATTATAACTTTACAGATCCCTCCAAGTTGGTTTCAGAAAACGCGGAAGAAATCAAAGCTGCATTTGCTGCGACTAGAGACGAAATCAAAAGGTTTACTCTTGCCTTTGTGGAGCAACATCAAATCGGGGGTTAGCGCATCACCAATTGCATAGTCTCTTGGGTGCGTTGCTCGAGTAACAGTTCGTATTTATGCAGCAAAAAATCTGCGCTTTCAGCTTGAAAATGTCGAATTGTGTAGAGAGAAACACCTGCTGTATGATCCACTTGAAATCGGCCGCGAAGCTCGTGTAGAAGTTCCTCCATTTTATTGAACTTATCAAAGACACAAACTGAAAAGCTAATCGCTGAATTTTGAATCAAATCAACTTTCATTTTATGCTTGTGCAACATCGCAAAAATATCGCTGATGTTTTTTTCAATGATAAAGGAAAAGTCGAGTGATGATAGGCGGATTAGTGCCAAGTTATTTTTGACAATGAAACATGGGACATGTGGATCGATCGCAATCCCTTTACTCACTTTGGTTCCTTCGTTATTGGGATTAATAAACGATTTTACGTGAAGTGGAATCTCTTTGCGTTGCAATGGCTGAAGGGTTTTGGGGTGAATTACGGATGCCCCATAAAAAGCGAGCTCGATAGCTTCTTGGTAAGAGATATGATGAAGGAGCTGGGTAGATTCGAAATGACGTGGATCGGCATTGAGAACACCAGGCACATCCTTCCAAATGGTAACAGAATTTCCATTGAGACAATACGCAAAAATCGCTGCTGTATAATCAGACCCTTCACGGCCAAGCGTAGTCGTAAAATTGTTATCATCGCTTCCAATAAACCCTTGCGTGATATACAATCGGTTTGGGCTGACTTGCTCATTGATAGCGACCTCTGTCCGCGTCCAGTCCACGTTCGCATCTCGATAGCTTGCATCGGTTTGGATGCATTCTCTCGCATCAAGCCAATCAGCAGAAATGCCTTTTGAATTGAGATAGTGTGTGACGATTGTCGTTGACACCAGTTCACCTGTACTCACAACCTGATCATAGACAAAAGAGTAGTGCGGAGACTTGTTGTTTTTTAAAAAGGTGCGCAAATAATCAAAACGCCCCTTGACCTCATCATATACTTCGTGCTTGGGATGGCCAAAAATTTCATTCATAATTCCCAAGTGATAATCGATAACTTCGTTGAGTTGCGACTCCGTCTTCTGGGAATCTTCAAAATAGACTTCGATTAGTTTTTCGAGGGCATTGGTGGTTTTTCCCATGGCTGACACCACAATCAGGGTATTTTCATGACCCGTTTGTTCCAGTACACGATACATATTGTGTATCCCATCGGCATCTTTGACCGACGCTCCTCCAAATTTAAATATCCGCATCAGGGTATTGATTTATAAAATGAGAAATTTCGTTTTCGACCATTTGCGCCGTGCGCCAATCGGACAATACTTTGGCACCTGTTTGTTCGTAAAAATCGATAGCAGATTGGTTCCAATCCAAGACCGCCCACTCAATTCGTTTCACACGAAGGGAAGCGGCATAATGGATAAATCGTTTGTATAAGGCAAATCCAACTCCTTTGCCGCGATGCTGTTCTTGTACGATCAAGTCCTCAAGATGCATGGTTTTGCCTTTCCAAGTTGAATAGCGTGGGTAACCCAATGCCATTCCAATAATTTGTTTGTCTTCCTCAGCTACAAAACACACAAAAGCCGGCTGTTCGCCAAAGCCATCCCGAACAAGCTCCTCTTTGGTGAGTACTACTGCTTCGGGCTCGCGCTCAAAAGTAGCAAGCTCCTGAATAAGCGATAAAATCGCTTCTGTATCCTCAACAGTAGCTTGGCGAATACAAACCTGATTTTTCATGGGCGCAAAGGTAACAATAAGCAGAATATGGCTACAAATGCAGGATGGAATCTTTTTGGGATTTGTATGTGGGCTATCGTCAGAGTTTGTATCATTGCAAAAAAAATTGGATTGAATCCATTTGGCAAATTGAGTGGTACGCTGACAAGTGCACAAACTCAACAGCTTTACAACCACGTTGAGGCGAGCGAAAAAGTCAGTATTTCAGGTCTCGCGGGCTCTTCCTATGCCTTTTTAGTCGCTACTCTTTTTGAACAAAGTACAAAGCATCTGCTTTGGGTACTTGAAGACAAAGAGGAGGCAGCATATATGCACAACGATCTCGAGCGATTGTTGCCCAATCATCAGGTGCTGTTTTATCCTGCTAGCTATCGTCGTCCTTATGAGATCGAAGAAGTAGATAATGCCAATGTGATGATGCGTGCTGAAGCCCTCAAATGGTGTAGTCATGCCAAACAACCAATCGTTCTTGTCAGCTATCCCGATGCCTTATTTGAACAAGTCATCACAAAAAAAGAGCTGCAGAAAAAAACCCTGACGATCAAAGTTGGTGAAAGTCTAGGTCGAGACCTTGTCAATGAGGCCTTGTTCGAATACGATTTTCAAAGAGTTGATTTTGTGTCCCAACCTGGTGAGTTTTCGGTTCGTGGTGGGATCATCGATATCTTTTCATTTGATAAAGATGAGCCCTATCGCATCGAATTTTTTGGAGACGAAATCGATCGAATCAATTGCTTTGATATAGAAACCCAACTGTCCACCAAGTCACTGCAAACTGTTGATGTTGTGGCACATTTGGAACACAAATTACAAAGTGAAGAACGTCAACCCCTCTGGTCATTTTTGCACGAATCAACTACCTATCTAGTCCCGCGTTTATCAGACGTTTGTTCTGTTTTGGACAAGCTTTATGAAAAGTCAATAAAGGCGCATGCAGACTTGGAAAGCCCAATAGCGCACGCCAAACCTGAAGATTTGTTTGTGCGTGGTCAAGATTTTGAAAAAGCACTTGTCAACCGAACCACCGTTCATTTTGGAGGAGAGAAAACGTTAAACCACATCGCTTTTGACTGTCAGCCGCAAC
>Ga0213864_10001171_pt1 | contig 11888 bp, 11 predicted proteins | sample PICome_5_FD_160078 | JGI IMG/M metagenome (GOLD analysis project Ga0213864, IMG submission 160078) | Coastal seawater microbial communities near Pivers Island, North Carolina, United States - PICO247 | ecosystem: Environmental > Aquatic > Marine > Coastal | place: USA: North Carolina... | reverse complement strand
CCAAAACCTCCTCCCATTCTAGTCATTTCTAGGTGAATCTGATCCGGTTTCATTTTGTATGCCGCAGCAATCATTCCAGCGGCCCAAGCTGGTGTTTGAACTGGCCCAACCAAACGAATTTTATCTTCTTTCACATCCGCAAAGAAATTCATCGGTTCCATGGTATTGTGAGGCAAGAATGGTGATTCATAGGTTCGTTCAATCACCGTATCTGCAGATGCAAATGCCTTTTTGATATTTCCGTCTTCTCTTGGCGTCTGGAATTTATTTCCGTCCAATAGAGAGAATAATTCTTTATCGTGGTCTTTGGTGTTTTCTAATTTTGCTTCATCTTCCCATTCAACAACCAAGGCTTTTTGTCCCTTCATCGCTGCCCATGTGCTGGTTGCTACCACGGCAACTTTATCTGTAATTCTCGTAAATCTACTTGCCTGATTCGAGATGGCTTTCAGTTTTTCTCCAATTCGGATGACATCAATTACGCCATTGACTTGCTTTGCTTTTGTAGCGTCAAAGGATTTCAATTTTTTACCAAATGATGGCGGTCTCAGTACAGACGCATACACCATTCCTTCTGCTTTGTAATCCAATCCGAATAAGGGTTTACCAGTTACAATTTTATCGATGTCCACATTAACCGCATCAGTTCCAATAATCTTATAATCTTTCGGGTCTTTTAACGTAATATCCTCTGGGATATCAAGTTTAGCGGCTTCTTCTACGACTTCTCCATAACCTAATTTGTCACCAAGACCATTGGTAATCATACCATTTTCAGCTTTACAGGTTGAGGCATCTACTCCCCATTTCGCAGCAGCCGCATTCACTAACATTTGACGAGCCGTAGCTCCTGTTTTACGCAATGCATCCCATCCAAATCGAATAGATTGTGATCCACCCGCGACCTGACGTTGGTAATTTTTGGTATCTAAAACACCTTGAGCAACATTTACCATGCTCCATTCTACATCCAATTCCTCCGCAATAATCATTGGCATAGATGTTTTAACTCCCTGTCCAATTTCGGGATTCGGAGAGAAAATAGTCACATAGCCTTCATCTGAAATTTTGATAAATGCATTAAAATCATTGAAATTTAATGATGCAAGATCAACGGGCATTTTCGCCTCTGGTTTGCAGGCCTGAAATAAATTGAAACCAATTAAAAGTCCGCCACTCGCCAAAGCTGAGGTCTTAATAAAGTTTCTTCTACTAAGGTTACTTATATTTTGAGTACTCATGTTCTATTGATTTATGGGTTAGGACATTTTTTCAGAAGCCAGTTTTACGGCTTTCTCAATTCTGTTATACGAAGCACATCTACAGATATTTCCATGCATTGCCCGACGAATTTCTTCCTCAGTCGGATTCGGATTATCTTTCAAAAATGCTGATGCTGTCATCATTTGTCCCGATTGACAGTACCCACACTGAGGCACATCAATTTCTTTCCAAGCTTCCTGAACTGGATGTTTTCCGTCAACAGAAAGTCCTTCAATTGTGGTGATTTTTTCTCCTTCGACAGATGAAATTGACAATGAACAACTGCGTGTAGCGACTTCTCCAATATGGACAGTACACGCTCCACATTGAGCAATTCCACATCCAAATTTGGTTCCCACTAAATCGAGTTCATCTCGTAAAACCCATAATAATGGAGTATCTGAATCTACATTTACTGTTCTAGATTCATTATTTACTGTGATTGTATAGTTTGGCATTTGGTAAGATTTTGTAACCTCCTAAAGTTACAAAAAATATAAAACGACTGATTCGAAGAATGCTAATCTATTGTTAATATGGCAAATAGGTTGTTCGGTTTTTTCAGCAATTCGAATTAAGAATGGAACTGGAAAAAGAGCAAATCAATTAAAATTTATACCTTTGCCTTGATAATGAAAGGATTATTTCAAAAAATATCGGCAATCTTGATGGCATTTATCCTAATGTTATCAACTATGTCATTCACAGTAAGCATGCATTACTGTATGGATGAATTGGTCGATACTTCATTCTTCTCAAAAGCTGAAGGATGTGGTATGGAAATGGACGCCGATGCAATTGAAATGAATGGCTGTTGTGATAATCATGAAATTAAATTAGAAGGACAGGAGGAATTAAAACTTCCTGTTTCTGATTTAGGATTTGAGCAGCAATTATTCGTTGTTTCCTTTTTGTATTCATACAATGAGCTTTTTCAAGTTGTTGAGGAGGATGTAACACATTACTTCGAAAATCCACCTCCACTTCTCGTCAGGAAAATCTACAAGCTCGATGAGTCTTACTTAATTTGATTTTTAAATAGTTGAATCACCTAAGAAATATCCTTGGGTTGATTTGTGGTATCTGGTGGTTATTGAATTGCCAAAGTCAAACTATTTAATTTTCAAGATATGCTAAACAAAAGCATCAAATTTTTAATCGAAAACAAACTTATTTCTGTCTTACTTCTCCAACTATTTCTAGGATGGGGAATCATGAATTCGCCATTTAATTGGAACACAGGTTTCCTACCCAACAATCCTGTTGCCGTGGATGCCATCCCAGATATTGGTGAAAATCAGCAAATTGTTTTTACCAAATGGGACGGACAATCTCCGCAGGATATTGAAGATCAAGTCACCTATCCGTTAACTACATCGCTCCTTGGAATTCCAGGTGTGAAAACCATTCGAAGTTCAAGTATGTTCGGGTTTTCTAGTATTTATATCATCTTCGAAGAGGATGTTGAGTTTTACTGGAGCCGAAGCAGAATTTTAGAAAAGTTAAATTCTCTATCGTCGAATCTTTTACCCGATGGTGTTAGTCCTACTTTAGGTCCAGATGCAACCGCATTGGGACAAATTTTTTGGTACACATTAGAGGGTAGAGACGAAAAAGGAAATGTAACAGGCGGTTGGGATCTTCACGAATTGCGAAGTGTACAAGATTATTATGTGAAATACGGTCTTTCCTCAGCAAGTGGTGTTTCTGAAGTGGCCTCGATTGGTGGTTATGTTCAGGAATATCAAATCGATATTGATCCCGAATTAATGCGTCAATACAACATCGGAATTCAACAAGTGGTTGCCGCAGTTAAGGCGTCAAATAAGGACATTGGAGCGCAGACCTTAGAAATCAATCAGGCAGAATATTTAGTTCGTGGTCTGGGGTATATCAAATCCATAGCCGATCTTGAAGAAGCGGTAGTAACTTCTAAAAACTTTACCCCAATCCGAATTAAGGATATCGCCAAAATCAATTTGGGTCCAGCGACTCGAAGGGGAATTCTTGATAAAGAAGGAGCAGAAGTCGTTGGTGGTGTTGTGGTAGCGCGATACGGCGCCAATCCGTTAGAAGTTATCAATGCTGTTAAAGAGAAAATGAAGGAAATTTCTCCTGGTTTACCGAGTAAACGATTAAAAGACGGTAGTACTTCTCAGATTACAATTGTTCCTTTTTATGATCGAACAGAGCTGATTCAAGAAACACTTGGAACACTTAACGAGGCATTAACGTTGGAAATTTTAATTACCATTTTGGTGATTATCATCATGGTGTATAACCTTAGAGCTTCAATTTTAATTTCCGGATTATTACCCATTGCAGTGTTGATGGTTTTTATCGCGATGAAAGCCTTTAATATTGATGCCAATATCGTTGCGTTATCGGGGATTGCAATCGCCATTGGAACCATGGTTGATGTTGGAGTCATATTGTCTGAAAATATCCTTCGTCATTTGGAAGAAAAGAAGGACAAATTATCAATCAATGAAGTGGTATACAATGCCACATCCGAAGTGTCTGGAGCTATTGTGACTGCAGTAATGACGACGATTATCAGTTTTATTCCAGTTTTTACGATGATTGGTGCAGAAGGAAAATTATTCAGGCCTTTAGCCTTCACTAAAACATTTGCATTAGTTGCCTCAATTATTGTAGCGCTGTTTTTGATTCCGCCATTTGCAGCATTTTTATTCAGAAAAAAGAAATTGAAAAAAGGGTTCGCTTATGGTGTTCAATTCATAATAATTGGAATCGGAGTTGTAGCAATTTTCAGTGGATACTGGTTAGGATTGACCTTAATTGCCTTCGGAATTGCAAGTATTCTACATCTTCAAGGGAAATTTGATTCAATTTTAACTCAACGAATTCAAATAGGAATCGCTGCCACAACCATTGTATTCTTGTTAGCCGAATATTGGAGACCTTTAGGCCTGGAAAATAGCTTTATACTCAACCTTCTTTTTGTTGCACTAATTTGCTTCGGATTGTTAGGTGTATTCTCCTTATTCATCTCTTATTATTCCCGAATTCTTAAGTGGTGTTTGGAACATAAAATTGCCTTTTTATCGATTCCCACCGTTATTGTGATCTGCGGATTTATCATCATGAAAAACACAGGTAAGGAGTTTATGCCATCATTAAATGAAGGATCTTTCCTACTGATGCCAATGTCCATGCCTCATTCTGGAATTGAGGAAAACAAACGGGTATTGCAACAATTGGATATGGCAGTTGCCAGTATTCCAGAAATTGAAACCGTAGTTGGTAAAGCGGGTCGAACAGAATCTGCTTTAGACCCAGCGCCATTGTCGATGTATGAAAATGTAATTTTATATAAATCCGAATACCTATTGAATAACGCTGGAAAACGGCAACGCTACAAAGTAAATGCAAATGGTGATTTCGTATTGAAAAACGGATCAACAGATAAAGCGGATCAATTACAAACAAAAACAACGACCTATCTTAAAACCAATTTGGTTGCCGATAGTGATGGAGAGTTCTTTAGAAACTGGCGACCAGAAATTCAATCGCCAGACGATATCTGGAAAGAAATTGTTCGCGTAACTAAACTTCCAGGAGTTACCTCTGCACCGAAATTACAACCTATAGAAACCCGATTGGTGATGCTTCAAACCGGAATGCGAGCGCCGATGGGAATTAAGGTGAAAGGTCAGAATTTGAAAGAAATTGAAGCCTTCGGATTACAATTAGAATCCGTATTAAAGTCCGTAGAAGGTGTTAAAAAAGAAGCTGTTTTTGCCGATCGAATTGTAGGTAAACCCTATTTGATCATCGACATTGATCGAGCTAAAATTGCTCGTTATGGAATATCAATTCAGCAAGTTCAAAATGTTTTGAAAGTCGCTGTTGGCGGAATGACCTTAACGCAAACGGTCGAAGGTAGAGAACGATATGGTGTTCGTGTGCGTTATCCAAGAGAACTTCGATCCAATCCGAGTGATTTAAATGGCATTTATATTCCTGTAGAAAATAGTCGCCCTGTTCCATTGTCGGAACTGGCAGCAATCAGATACGAACAAGGTCCGCAGGTCATCAAAAGCGAAGACACCTTTTTAATTGGTTATGTCTTATTTGATAAGTTGGATGGTTTTGCAGAAGTAGGTGTAGTTGAAAATGCACAAAAAGCCATTGCTGCTCAAATTGAAAATGGATCAATTATAGTTCCGAAAGGGGTTAGTTTTGAATTCACAGGGACTTATGAAAATCAGGTTCGCGCTGAGAAAACCCTTAGCGTTGTTGTTCCATTGGCTTTATTAATCATCTTTTTGATTTTGTATTTCCAATTCCGATCGGTTTCAACTTCATTGATGGTATTTACCGGAATTGCGGTAGCTTTTGCCGGTGGATTCTTAATGATTTGGTTGTACGGGCAGGATTGGTTCTTCAATTTTAATTTCTTCGGAGAAAACCTAAGAGATGTATTCCAGATGCACTCCATTAATTTGAGTGTGGCTGTTTGGGTAGGTTTTATAGCCTTATTCGGAATTGCCACGGATGATGGTGTAGTTATGGCTACCTATTTAAAACAAACATTCGATCGAAATACACCGAAAAATAAAGAGGCTATTCGAGCATCTGTATTGGAAGCAGGCGAAAAACGAATTCGTCCTTGCCTGATGACAACAGCTACAACCTTGCTGGCATTGCTACCCATTTTGACATCGACAGGAAGAGGAAGTGATATTATGATTCCGATGGCGATACCAAGTTTTGGCGGAATGTTAATTGCATTAATCACCCTTTTCGTTGTACCTGTTTTATATAGCTGGAGGGCCGAATTACAACTTAAAAAACAATAACATGAGAAATCTAAAAATTTACATAATCGCATTGATGGTAAGTTCATTTTCTTATGGACAAACATTAGAAAGTTTGATTGCTGAAGGATTGAAAAACAGTCCGGAAATTCAAGAAAGGCAATCCAATTACAAAGGGATTCAGGAGCGTAAAAACGAAGTAAATACCTTGCCAAATACAAATTTCGAATTAGGATACTTCCTTAGCGAACCAGAGACCCGAACAGGTGCACAACGATTGAAGTTATCTGTTTCGCAAATGATGCCTTGGTTTGGTTCGATCACAACCAGACAGAATTATGTGACTTCGATTGCAGAAGCCAAATTTGTTGATATTGCTATTGCGAGTCGAAAATTAATTACCTCTATTTCGCAGAGCTATTACCAACTGTATTCGAATCAGGAGAAACGCAAAATTCTTAGTAAGAATATTGAGTTACTCAAGACTTACGAAACTATGGCACTAACTGCCGTTGAAACTGGAAAAGCATCCGCAGTGGACGTGCTAAAACTTCAAATTCGTCAGAATGATCTTGAAAAATTAGTGAAGATTTTAGAGCAGCAGTATGCATCCGAAGAAACCCGAATGAATCGTTTCTTGAATCGAGAGAAGGATGAAACCATTGCATTATTGCAAGAATTGAATATGCCAAAAACAATTCCATCCGTAGATAAAAGCAAGATGGCTATTCACCCTGAATTGATCAAATACGATAAGCTCTATCAATCTGTGGAACAATCCGAACTGCTGAATCAAAAAGAGCAAATGCCAATGATTGGATTTGGGTTGGACTACGTAGCCGTGGCGGAACGACCAGGCATGAGTTTTTCAGATAATGGAAAAGACATCATAATGCCCATGTTTTCGGTATCAATTCCAATTTTTAATAAGAAGTATCGCTCCAAAACAAAGCAAAATGATCTTCAAAAAGAAGCCTTGGTCTTCGGAAAAGAATCTCGAAAGAATGCGCTAATCACAAAGTTGGAAACTGCTCTTAATAACAGAATTTCCTCAAAAATCAATTTTGATACTCAGGTTCAGAATCTCGAAAAAGCCAATAATGCTGAACAGATTCTAATCAAAAGTTATGAAAGCGGAACCTTAAATTTCAATGATGTATTGGATATCCAGGAATTACAATTGAAGTTTCAGATGGAGAAGATAGAAGCCATTAAAAGTTTCTTTATTCAAAGTACAATTATCCACTATTTAAGCAATAAACCATGGTAAAAAGACAAACTTCATTAAAGATTAGAAAAATTCATAGATATCTAGGCCTGTTTTTAGGCATTCAGTTCTTGTTATGGACCATTAGTGGTTTATATTTTAGTTGGACAGATATTGACGAAATTCATGGTGATCATTATAAAAATCTGGCCTATAAACCTCAATCATTCGATAGTTTGATGAGTCCGTCAACACTTGAATTAAAGTCACCAATTCAATCCATAGAAATAAGAGATATCGCAAATGAACCTTATTATTTCATCAATAAAAAAGGATTGTATCATGCCCGAAACGGAGTTAAAAAGAACGGAATTACAGCGCAAGAAGCATTGTATGTCGCGGCCAACTATATGAAAAAAGAGCTAGAAGTTAGTGGGATTACAAAAATCACTGAAACCGATAAGCATCACGAGTACCGTGAAAAATTATTGCCAGCTTATGTTATTTCCTATAAAACAGATGATGAGCTAAAAGCATATGTATCTGTAATAGACGGAAAATTCCAAACTGTTCGTCATCATAGTTGGCGATGGTTCGATTTTCTCTGGATGACACACACCATGGATTACGAAGGAAGAGACGATTTTAATACTACCGTATTACGCGCCTTTTCTCTTTTAGGGTTAATAACTGTGATGAGCGGATTTTTACTATGGTTCGTATCCTCACCATCAATCAGAAAAATTACAAAACGAAAAAAATAAATCCCATGAAAAAAACAGCAATTTACATCGGGTTACTACTAGCTGGTCTACTATTGGGCTGGTTATTGTTCGGCGGAAATGCTACCAATGAACACGATCATGAACACAGCACAGAAACAAAAGCAAATCAAATGTGGACCTGTTCGATGCACCCGCAAATCATGAAAACAGAACCCGGAGACTGTCCTATTTGCGGAATGGATTTAATTCCGGCCGAAGCAGGTGCACAAGGTCTATCTGCGGATGAATTTAAATTGACAGAAAATGCCATGAAATTGGCGAATATTCAAACCACAATAATAGGGACTGCAGATGGATCTGAGAATATCATAGAACTCTCTGGTAAAATTGTAGCGAACGAAAAAAAGAATGCGGTTCAAGTAAGTTATTTCTCAGGACGAATCGAAGAATTATTCATCAATTTCACTGGTGAACAAATCAAAAAAGGACAAAAATTAGCAACTATTTATTCTCCTGAATTATTTGCAGCTCAACAAGAATTATTAACGGCGAAATCATTAAAAGCAAGCCAGTCGCAACTGTACAAGGCCGTTCGAAATAAGTTAAATTTGTGGAAATTATCTGAAGAACAAATCAACTCGATTGAGCAGACTGGAAAGGTGATTGAAAATTTCCCAGTTTATGCAACCATTTCGGGAACAGTAAGTGAAAAAATAGTTGAAGTTGGTCAAACCGTAAAAGCCGGTCAAGGATTATTTAAAATTGCTGATTTAAATTCTTTATGGGTCGAATTCGATTTGTATGAAAATCAGATTTCACAAATCAAAACTGGTCAGGTTATTGAAATCCGAACCAATGCACTTCCTGGAAAAGTCATTGAAACGAAAGTTTCATTTATTGATCCGGTGTTGGATAATAACACTCGAACGGTAACAATGAGGGCGGATATTAGAAATTCTAATGCCGAATTTAAACCAGGAATGTTCGTTTCTGGAATTTTGACATTGGAAACTTCTTCGGAAACAATAATGGTGCCTTCTTCTGCAATTTTATGGACTGGTAAACGATCATTGGTGTATGTAAAAACTAAAGCCGATCAACCTGTATTTGAAATGAGAACTATCCAAATTGGCAAGAAAATTGGTGATTCCTATGAAGTGGTTAGCGGATTGAAGTCGGGTGAAGAGATCGTGAGCAACGGTACTTTCACTGTGGATGCTGCTGCTCAATTACAAGGTAAAAAATCGATGATGAATCAGACGTATGAAACTTCGATGAAAATGGGTATGAGTTATGAGCGTATGAAGGTAAGTGCTAAATTTCAGGCGCAACTTAAGTCTATTTTTAATACATATATCAGTGTAAAGGATGCCCTAATCAAAGAGAATTTTAAAGCAGCGAAACAACATTCAAGTGCTATGAAAACCAATCTCTCTAAAGTGGATATGAAATTATTGAAAGGTGCTTCGCACAAGGATTGGATGACAATTTCTAAAAACTTAACTGGTTTGACCGAACAGTTTGAAAACGCCTCAGATATTAAAGGGCAGCGAGCAGTATTTAAACCCTTATCGGAAAAATTAATTTTGGCGATTGAAAAGTATGGCATCAATCAAGAGGTGTATGCACAATTTTGTCCAATGGCAGACAATGATAAGGGAGGATATTGGTTAAGTGTAGAAGATAAAATACTAAATCCGTATTTCGGGGATCAAATGCTCGGATGCGGGGAAGTCGCAAAAACAATACAATAAGTAAATTATAAACACAAATACATATGAATAAACAGAGAATTATGAAACGTACAAATCTAATGTTAAGTTTAGCTGTAGTAGCAGCAATGAGTGTAAGCAGTTGTAAAACTGAAGGATCAAAAGATTCTACAAAAGAAAAAGTAGAAGTTAAAACAGAGATTGCCTATACTGATGCAACTTTTGGAGTTCGAGGAAATTGCGGAATGTGCAAAAAAACGATCGAGAAAGCAGCCACTAGTGTTGAGGGAGTAGCAAATGCGAACTGGGATAAGGCAAAAAAGAAAATTGATGTTTCTTTTGACGGATCCAAAGCTAATATTGATGCCATTCATCAGGCAATTGCCAATTCTGGATATGACACTGATAAGTTGAGCGGAAGTGAAGATGCCTATAATAATTTACCAAAGTGTTGTCAATATGATCACAGCATGGAAATGAATTTGACGGAAGAGGTGAAAGAAGATAATCACTCAGATCATTAAACAAATAAAGGCGCCAATTTAGGCGCCTTTTTTAATGGATTGAAACTATTTCCCCAACATCAATAATTCATTACAAATCACTTCGGTAATGTATCTTTTTTCACCCTCTTTAGTTTCATAAGATCTTGAGGTTAATTTTCCGTTTACGGCTACTTCTGTACCTTTTTCAACATATTTTTCAATAATATCTGCTGTTTTATTCCAGGCAACAATATTATGCCACTGCGTTTCTGTTACTTTTTCACCTTTTGCATTTTTATAACTTTCATTAGTTGCCAAGGAGAATTTAGCTAATTTTTTACCACTTTCTAAAGTGATTACTTCTGGATTTGTTCCAAGATTTCCGATTAATTGAACTTTGTTTCTTAACGTACTCATAAGATAAGGTTTTAAATGATTATTATTGTTTTGCCTAATTCGATTAGACAGGACAAAAGTGCAACAGCAATCCAAATTGATTCGGTTGACAAGCAATTACTTTCGGTTGTAAATATTTGTAAACGTTTGTAAACGGATAATTTATTGTATCTTTCAGCACATTAAATTATTATGGAATCGAGAAAATGTTTGGAATGTGGAGAAATATTAAGGGGTAGAATAGATCAAAAATTCTGCTCGGATTATTGTCGCAACTCTTACAACAACAAAATAAATAAAGACAGTAAAAACCTTATTCGAAATACAAATAATCGGCTTCGCAAGAATTATAAAATTCTAACCGAGTTGAATTCATCTGGCAAAACCAAAGTATCAAGATCCAGGCTTTATGATCGCGGATTTGATTTCCAATTTTTTACTTCCATCTATACCACTAAAACAGGTAATACCTATTTCTACGTCTACGACCAGGGTTATTTGCCCTTGGAAAATGAAACTTTTTTGCTAATTAAAAGAGAATAAAATAATGGTCTATTTCCAGCTATTTCCTTTTATATTCATGGCGGCCTTCAAAACATCTTTCTGACTAATTTGACCTATTAGTTTTCCTCTTTCTAACACAGGAAAACGTCTCCTTTTCGAATTGATGAACATTGATGCTGCATCAAAAATATTCATGTTTTTATCAATGGTATCCACATCGGTAATCATCTTTTTACCTACCGTATTATCATTGTCTGAAGGAAGATTATAATACTTGCTTTCAGAAATGTGTTTGATACAATCTGTTTCAGAAATCATTCCGACCAATTCATTTTTGGCATTCACAACGGGTCCTCCAGAAATTTTATACTTAATCAATTCATTAATCACATGATCTAAAGAATCACTTGGTTTAAAAGTGATCAATTTTTTAGTCATGTAGTCAGAAACTAAAATTGGAGCGCCTTCTTTGACCTGAGAAGTATCTCTTTTGCCTGTAAAACTTTTGATTCCCATCGCTCTTTGGTTTATGATTTTGATTAAAGTTATTAAATTTTTGTGTTGATTAACAAGACATTGCAAAAATTTTATTTTTACATTTATTGAAATCTACCTGTCATGAAAAAACTAGCCACACTCATTTCCTTCCTAATTGTTGGGTTAGTTTCGTATTGGAGTTTTATAGATATGAAACCCAAAAAACCGTTAAAGGAAAGTTTAGATCCAACTGAATTTTCAATGAATAACGCTTTAATGCATTTGAAAAACATCAGTTTAAATGTTCATCATGTTGGATCTACCGAACATAAAAC
>Ga0213864_10001166_pt1 | contig 11900 bp, 4 predicted proteins | sample PICome_5_FD_160078 | JGI IMG/M metagenome (GOLD analysis project Ga0213864, IMG submission 160078) | Coastal seawater microbial communities near Pivers Island, North Carolina, United States - PICO247 | ecosystem: Environmental > Aquatic > Marine > Coastal | place: USA: North Carolina | collected... | reverse complement strand
CGCAGAAATCTCTGCGCAGATTGCTACTGAGATGACATTGAAGTGGAACGACTTCAATCAATCTATCTACCGTCGTTGTGTCGAAGACTTGACCACTCTTGGTATGGGTGTTGCTAAACGAAGCAACGACCCTAACTACGGAATCAAGGAAGAGTATGTAGACCCAAAGAAGTTTATCCACAACTACACGGATGATCCGAACTTCACAGAACTCACTTACGCTGGACACTTTAAGTACATCACGATTATGGACTTGAAGCGTATTGCTGGTGACCAGTTCACTGAAGCGCAGTATGAGGAGATTGCCAAGACGGTAATGAATAAGTACGGTAATAACCCTACACAGTTCTCTACCACTGGGTATACTTACGACAGACCAGGAACCAGATACCGTCAAGGATACGACGAGTACAAGATTGAAATCCTGGACTTTGAATACATGTCTGTTGATGACATCATCTACGAGAAGAAAGAATCAGCATACGGTAACATTGGTTTCTACTACAAGGGTAACGAGTACAATGCACCTCAGCAATCTGTATACAACAGAGAGGCGGTGTACATGAAGAACGCAACTGTATATGGTGGTTCGTACATCACAGGCACGGAGCACATCTTCAACTACGGACCTAAGAAGAACATTCCTAAGAACGTACACGATATCTCACGTGCACGTTTATCATACAGCATTGTCGCAACTAACATCCGTGGAATGATACCTAAGTCAATGGTATCCTCTGTTATCGGATTTGCCGACATGCTCCAGATCACACACTTGAAACTTCAACAGTCTATTGCGAAAGCAAAACCAGATGGACTCATCATTGATATTGAAGGATTAGAGAACGTGCAACTTGGACGTGGCGGAGAACTACAACCGTTAGAAATCCAGGACATCTATGAACAAACTGGTGTGTTCTATTACCGCAGCAAGAATCCAGAAGGAGGATTCCAAAACCCTCCTGTTCGAGAAATCGGAAATCGTATTCGTAACATCCAGGAACTGGTAGCGCTATACAATCACTACCTCGGAATGATTAGAGATGCTACAGGTATTAACGAGGTAATGGATGGCTCTACACCAAAAGGAGAAGCACTCGTAGGTGTAAACCAGATGGCGATGGCTGCAGGTAACAATGCGATATTCGATATTACGAATGCCGCTATGGTTCTGTACAAAAAAGTATGTGATGATATTGTACGCTGTCTACAGGTTATTCCACCAGAGAGTATCCTTTACAAAGTTTATACGAACGCTGTTGGCGAGACCAACATGGCTGTTCTAAGTTCATTCGACAATCTATCTATGTACAACTTTGGTGTTATGGTTGTTACCGAGATGAACGATACAGATAAACAATACCTTGAACAAAACATTCAGATTGCACTTGGACAAAGAGAAATTGATCTTGAAGATGCGATTGCCATTCGTCAAATCAAAGACGTTGAGCAGGCTGAAAGACTCTTGGTTGTTCGCAGAAAGAAACGAATCAAGCAGCAGCAAGAACAAGCCCAGCAGCAAGCACAAGTAACAGCGGAGGTAAATGCTCAGCAGACCCAGATGGCAGCACAGATGGAGATGCAGAAGAAACAAATGGATGCACAGATAGAAGCACAGCGCATTCAGTTGGAGGCACAAGTCAAAGCGCAGTTGATTGAACTCGAGTACCAGTACAAAATCCAAATCGAGAAGATGAAAGGAGAGTACGGTGTAGTCGAGCAACAAATAGAAAGCGGTAACCGTATGATGGCTGATGCCGAATCGGAGAAACGCAAAGACCAAAGAATAGATAAACAAGCGTTGGCGCAAAGTAAACTTATAGCACAGCGCCAAGGGCAACGCCCACCGCTTGACCAAGACGTAGTAACTAACCTAACAGTATCATAGAATGTCCTGCTCATGCTCATCAAGCCCATGTTCGTGTGGGTCATCTTCAAACGTAAACCTCAACACTGCGGCAAAGGTTAACATCTGTTGCCGTAGAGGAGACACGTTCGTTCTGGAAGTAAACATCTCAGATAAAGACGGTCAGCGAATTGACCTTACTAATTATACATACAAGATGGAAGTCCGTGAGTATGACAACGGCCCTCTTGTTATCAGCAGTTCTAACATCTCTATATCTGGAACTGACCAAGGTGTCTTGACTATTACAATCACTTCAACGAACATGGAGGTGGATGCAGGTACTTACGTATACGGAGTACAAGCAACACTAACAGCGGACGGTACAGTTAGTACATGGCTGTATGGAACATTTGATGTAGTACAAGATATCGTAGAAAACTAATGGCTGAAAAAGGCATAAATATAGACGTAACCCAGGTTGGTGCAATTAGCGTAGACATCACAACCGAGGACGGGAAAACATTTGATTTCCAGGTCCCGGAACAGTCTACGGTAAATGTAACCAACAAAGCAATCAAACAATTTGTCGGAGCCAAAGGTCAGAAGGGAGAGACTGGAGACAAGGGTAGCAAGGGCGAAGTTGGAGACAAAGGTGACAAGGGTCAGAAAGGTGATACCGGACAAAAGGGAGATACTGGTGAGAAAGGTGATACTGGTGAAAAGGGAGACACTGGTGACAAAGGTATTACTGGAGACAAAGGACAGAAAGGCGAAGTCGGTCAGAAAGGTGATGACGGACAGAAAGGTGACACTGGAGCCAAGGGTGATCAGGGAGAAAAAGGAGAGACTGGTGACAAGGGTGTTGCTGGCGATAAGGGTTCTAAGGGACAGAAGGGCGAGATAGGCGTTAAAGGCGATACTGGTGACAAGGGAGACCAAGGGGACAAAGGCGATACTGGTGACAAGGGTGTTGCTGGAGACAAAGGTCAGAAAGGACAAAAGGGCGAAATAGGAGTTAAAGGTGATACCGGAGAAAAAGGAACTACCGGAGACAAGGGTGACACTGGTGACAAAGGAGACAAGGGTGACACAGGCTCTAAGGGAGACACCGGCGATAAAGGTCAGAAAGGAGAAGTTGGAGACAAAGGCGACACCGGCGACAAAGGAGCCACTGGTGATAAAGGCGACACTGGAGAGAAAGGAAGTACCGGAGACAAAGGAGACACCGGAGACAAGGGCTCTACCGGGGATAAAGGTCAGTCTGGAGATAAGGGCGACACCGGAGATAAAGGTGACACTGGTGACAAAGGACAGAAAGGAGAGGTAGGAGAGAAAGGAAACACTGGTGATAAGGGTCAGAAAGGTGAAGAAGGCTCTAAAGGTAATACCGGTGATAAGGGTCAAAAGGGCGAAGTTGGAGATAAAGGTTCTACCGGAGACAAGGGTGAGAAAGGTGAACGAGGAACCGATGGAGCCAAGGGAATAACAGGCGATAAAGGGGATACTGGTGACAAGGGCGACAAGGGTCAAAAGGGAGACACTGGTAGTAAAGGAGACACTGGTAGTAAAGGAGATAAAGGCCAGAAAGGCCAAAGAGGAAATGAGTGGGAGTCCGCATCGGGAGACCCAACAGCGTCTGGAAACGAAGAAGAAGGCGACCAGTATTTAGATACCGATACAGGTAACGTATGGGAATACAAGAGCGGTGCATGGTCCCAGACAGGAAACATCCAAGGACCTACAGGTGCTAAGGGAGACAAGGGTCAGAAAGGAAGTGACGGAGACAAAGGGGAGAAAGGTCAGAAAGGTGAGATAGGTGTTAAAGGAGACCAGGGTGACAAGGGTACTACTGGTGATAAAGGCCAGAAGGGAGAACTCGGCGATAAGGGAGACGTTGGTCCAAAGGGACAAAAAGGAGAAGACGGTAGCGAGTGGACATCTGCCGCAGGCACACCAACGGGAACAGCGGACGAGGGCGACCAATGGCTGGACACAACTACTGGCCAAGTATATGAATACAGAGGCGGCGCATGGACACCTACTGGCAGTATCCTTGGTCCGGCTGGTCCTAAAGGAGAAAAGGGTCAAAAGGGAATTGATGGCGACAAGGGCCAGAAAGGCGAGGTTGGTCAGAAGGGAGATACTGGCTCTAAAGGAGACCAGGGAGACAAAGGTCAGAAAGGAGATACCGGGGACAAGGGTGACCGTGGCGAGAAAGGCGAGAAAGGCGAGACTGGGCAGAAGGGTGATACCGGCTCTAAAGGCGACAAAGGACAAAAAGGCGAACTCGGCGATAAGGGCGATGTAGGACCTAAAGGCGAAAAGGGAGATGATGGTAGTGAATGGACATCTGCCGCAGGTGTACCCACTGGATCTGCCGGTGAAGGAGACCAGTGGTTAGATACAACCACCGGACAAGTATATGAATATCGTAGTGGTGCATGGAGTTCCACAGGAAGTATCCTCGGACCTAAAGGCGAGAAAGGACAAAAAGGCCAGGATGGTGCCTCTGTTAAAGGACAGAAGGGCGACACTGGAGATAAGGGAAACACCGGAGACAAAGGCGACCAAGGCGACAAGGGACAAAAGGGTGAACTCGGCGACAAAGGTGATGTTGGCCCGAAGGGAAATAAAGGAGACAAAGGTCAAAAAGGCGAAGTCGGTCAACAGGGATCTCAATGGACCTCAGCATCTGGCGTTCCGTCAAGCCCAGGAACAAACAGAGATGACCAATACTTAAACACAGACAACGGGGATGTGTATGAGTGGGATGGTAGCGTATGGGTTAATACAGGAAACATACAAGGACCTAAAGGACAAAAAGGAGAACAAGGCGCTTCCGTTAAAGGACAGAAGGGTGATGATGGTCAGAAGGGTGATGATGGTCAGAAAGGAGACAAGGGCCAGAAAGGAGATAAAGGCCAGAAGGGTGACAAAGGCCAGAAAGGTGAAGGAGGTAGTGAATGGACTTCTGCATCGGGTCCTCCAAGTGGATCTGCTGACGAAGGTGACCAATACCTCGATACAAGCAACGGTGATGTCTATGAATATAAGACGGGTGCCTGGGTTCAAACAGGAAACATACAAGGACCCGCCGGTGCTAAAGGAGAGAAAGGACAAAAGGGACAGGACGGAGCATCTGTAAAAGGCGACAAAGGAGATAAAGGACAAAAGGGTGACAAAGGTCAAAAGGGACAGGAAGGCTCTCAATGGACATCTGCATCTGGTGCACCTACATCCCCTGGTAGTGAAGCCGGTGACCAATACCTTGATACTGACAACGGCGACGTTTACGAGTGGAACGGAACAACTTGGAACACTACAGGAAACATAGAGGGTCCCGCAGGAGCGAAGGGTGAGAAAGGCCAGAAAGGTCAAGACGGAAACAAAGGCGACAAAGGTCAAAAAGGTGATACCGGTGATAAGGGAGACCAAGGTCAGAAAGGCGACCAAGGCCAGAAAGGTGATACAGGAGATAAGGGTGATCGCGGGGAAAAAGGCGAAAAAGGAGAGAAGGGTCAGAAAGGAACCGATGGAGACAAAGGAGACAAGGGTCAGAAAGGAACCGATGGAGACAAGGGGGATAAGGGTCAGAAAGGTGAAGAAGGTTCTCGATGGACTTCTGCATCTGGTGTACCATCATCCTCTGCTGACGAAAGCGACCAATATCTAAACACCGACAACGGAGATGTTTATGAATACAAGAGTGGCGCTTGGGTTCAGACTGGTAATATAGAGGGCCCAACAGGAGCAAAAGGCGAGAAGGGGCAAAAAGGAACCGACGGAGATAAAGGAGACAAAGGACAAAAAGGAACCGACGGAGATAAAGGTGAGAAGGGACAAAAAGGACAAGAGGGCTCACAGTGGACCTCTGCCTCTGGTGCCCCAACTTCTCCGGGCAGTGAATCGGGTGACCAATATCTTGACACTGATAACGGTGATGTATACGAATGGAATGGAACCACCTGGAATACTACCGGGAATATAGAAGGTCCCACAGGCGCTAAAGGCGAGAAAGGACAAAAAGGTCAAGACGGAAACAAAGGCGATAGCGGCGACAAAGGAGAGAAAGGACAAAAGGGAGATAAAGGACAGAAGGGAGAGCAGGGCCAGAAAGGTGATACCGGCGACAAAGGAGACCGCGGTGAGAAAGGCGAGAAAGGTGACAAAGGTCAGAAGGGAACTGATGGAGACAAAGGTGACAAGGGTCAAAAAGGAATTGATGGAGACAAAGGTGACAAGGGTCAAAAGGGACAGGAAGGTTCTCAATGGACCTCTGGTTCTGGTGCTCCATCCATATCTGGTGTCGAAGGAGACCAATACCTTGACACTGATAACGGCGATGTTTATGAGTACAAGACTGGCGCTTGGGTAAATACTGGGAACATTGAAGGACCTACAGGGGCCAAAGGAGATAAAGGACAAAAAGGCCAGGACGGAAACAGCGTCAAAGGGGACAAGGGACAAAAAGGAGAACAAGGAGCGAAGGGCTCCGATGGAGATAAGGGCGATAAAGGTCAAAAAGGAGAACAAGGAGCGAAGGGTTCTGACGGAAGCAAAGGTGACAAAGGTCAGAAAGGTGACAAAGGACAAAAGGGCCAAGAGGGTTCTCAGTGGAGTTCTGCTTCTGGTGCACCTACATCCCCTGGTAGCGAATCGGGTGACCAATACTTAGACACGGATAACGGAGAGGTCTACGAGTGGAACGGTTCTACATGGAACAGTACCGGAAACATAGAGGGTCCTGGTGGTGCTAAAGGAGAGAAGGGTCAGAAGGGTCAAGACGGAGCAAGTGTCAAAGGACAAAAAGGAGAGCAGGGTCAAAAGGGTGATACCGGGGCCTCTGTTAAAGGGGATAAAGGACAGAAGGGCGAACAAGGTGCGTCAGTCAAGGGTCAGAAAGGTGATGATGGAGACAAGGGCCAGAAGGGTGAAGCCGGCGCATCTGTAAAAGGACAGAAGGGCGACGATGGAGACAAAGGTCAGAAGGGCCAGAAGGGCGATAAAGGTCAGAAGGGCGAGAAAGGAGACGATGGAAGTGTTTGGACCTCTGCATCGGGCGCACCTACTGGTAGTGCAGACGAAGGCGATCAGTACTTGGATACAGACAATGGTGACGTTTACGAATACAAGAGCGGCGCCTGGACCTTGACAGGGAACATCGAAGGACCTGCTGGAGGTAAGGGCCAGAAAGGACAACAGGGTGCGTCGGTCAAAGGTGACAAGGGTCAGAAGGGTGAGCAAGGTGCATCAGTCAAGGGTGACAAAGGACAAAAGGGTGAACAAGGTGCATCGGTTAAAGGACAAAAAGGAGAGGCTGGCTCTAACGGTACACCTGGTTCAAAAGGAGAAAAGGGTCAGAAGGGTCAGAAGGGTGACAAAGGACAGAAGGGACAAGAAGGTTCACAATGGACTTCATCCAATGGCGCTCCGTCATCACCTGGTGTAGATGCAGGTGACCAATATCTTGACACAGATAATGGTGAGGTATACGAGTGGAACGGAACCACTTGGAACAGTACTGGTAATATACAAGGACCTGGTGGTGCTAAAGGACAGAAGGGACAACAGGGCGCTTCAGTTAAAGGACAAAAAGGTGAAGCAGGAGCGAAGGGAGACCAAGGTGCCTCAGTAAAAGGACAAAAAGGAGACGACGGTTCAGCCGGTCCTCCTGGGCCATCTGTTAAGGGACAGAAGGGTGAACAGGGTCAGAAGGGTGACCAAGGTGCATCAGTCAAAGGACAGAAAGGTGAACAGGGAGCAAGTGTCAAAGGACAGAAAGGACAGAAGGGTGAAGACGGCCCAGGCGGTCCTCCCGGCCCATCTGTTAAAGGACAGAAGGGTGAACAGGGAGCCAAGGGAGACCAGGGCGCCTCTGTTAAAGGACAAAAAGGAGACCAAGGCGCTTCGGTTAAAGGCCAGAAGGGTGAGGCCGGTTCTAATGGTACACCTGGTTCAAAGGGAGACAAGGGTCAGAAAGGTGACAAGGGTCAAACAGGGCAAGAGGGTTCTCAATGGACATCAGCAAGTGGTGCACCATCTTCACCAGGAACAAACAGAGACGATCAATATCTCGATACCAGTAGCGGGGATGTTTATTATTGGAACGGTTCTTCCTGGGTTCAGAGTGGTAACATCCAAGGACCTGCTGGAGGTAAGGGCCAGAAAGGACAAAAAGGAGAACAGGGTGCTTCTGTAAAAGGACAGAAAGGTGAAGCGGGTACGAACGGTACGAACGGAACACCTGGTTCTAAAGGAGACAAAGGAGATGCCGGTGCCTCAGTAAAAGGACAAAAAGGACAGAAGGGTGATGACGGTAGTGCAGGACCTCCGGGACCAAGCGTTAAAGGCCAGAAGGGGGAAGCGGGTACAAATGGTACCAACGGAACTCCTGGCTCTAAGGGGGACAAGGGTGATGCTGGCGCTTCAGTTAAAGGTCAGAAGGGACAAAAAGGAGATGACGGTTCAGCCGGCCCTCCAGGACCAAGCGTTAAAGGACAAAAAGGTGAGGCCGGTACAAATGGTACGAATGGTACTCCTGGTTCTAAGGGTGATAAAGGCCAGAAGGGTCAGAAGGGTGATGGAGGTTCATCTGGTTTAGATGGCGCTAAGGGCCAGAAGGGTGAGGCTGGTGGCACAGGTCCAACTGGTCCTGCGGGTACGAATGGTACGGGATATGATCCTTGTACTTGTACAGTGGACACTCAAACCATTTCTGCCAACCAAGCCACTGTTTCGATTACCCAAACAAATGCTGGCGATAATATCACAATCTCCGGAGGTAACACAATTAACATTGGAGCGACTGGTACATACTTGTTGACGTACGCTGTTACGCTTAAAAACAATCTTGCTGCACGTAACTGTGTTGGATTCTACTTGAAGGGATCTGGAGGTAGTGCTTCAAATGTTGATGGCTCTGCTGCTTATGAATACTTCAGATACAATACCTATGGAGAGTTTAGTTCGTTGACTTGTTGTGTTATGTTCCACGCAACATACGGAAACCAATTCCAACTAACAGCGGGGAATGCTCTTGACGGTTCTTGGAATCATACAGTACAAACAGCGGGCGTGTACAGAGGATTAAGTATTACAAGACTATCATAATGGCAACGACAGAAAGTTACTACATACAGGATATTGTAACCAGCGACATTCTTTTAGATGATGGAACCTGGGCGAGAGATGATGATGCTTCTAATGCAAAGACATTCTCTGATCGCTCCAGCGCTGTTGCTCATATAGATACACTTAGCAACGGTACATACAGAGTCTATTCGAGAATTGCAAAGACGGATTAGATAACGTATCTTTATTGGTACAAATTCAATTCAATACGTATCATTAAATGAACATCGTCTTTCACGCAGGTTACTATGCCGAACCCTGGGATTCAGACACCAGTGGATTAGGCGGCACTGAACAGTGCATCATAAATCTATCCAAGCAACTCGCCATATCCGGACACCAGGTCTATGTGGTTGGTAATGTGAATCGTAAACACAACAAGTACATAGGTGCTGGGGATGTATACTACACGCCACTTGGTGATGATATCTTGCCAGAAATAGATGTACTAATAGGCGTCTCGTATCTTCATTACCTCCAATACTACACAGACATATCAGAGAATACTATAAAGATTTTCTGGCTGCACAACGAAGAACCTCACTACTGGTTCAAAGGAGAACGAATGGATGATGAAGAAATCCAATCCACATACAATCATACAGAAAAGATTGTGTGCCTAACAGAGTGGCACAAGAAATACTTCTTAGCCAACGAGGGGTACGATATAGATGAAGACAAGGTTGTGGTTATAGGCAACGGTATAGACACAACGCTTATCGAAAAGCCTGCGGAAAAAGAAAAGGATTCATACGTATATACCTCACACGCAGAGCGAGGACTATCTCTTGTTCTCGATGACTTCCAGAAAGGATACATAGAAGGAACGCTTCATATTGCTACGCCATCATATGGTATTGAGTACTACGATAAGTATTATGCAAAGCGTGTAGACAAGATGGACAATGTTGTGTACCACGGCAATCTATCTGTAAAAGATTTGTACAGCCTTCTGTCACGAATGGAAACCTGGTACTATCCAACCCAATACAAGGAGACCTATTGTATAACAGCGCTTGAGATGTTAGCACATCACGTGAAGCCATTGGTCAATCCAATAGCAGGATTAAGAGAGACGCTGGGTAAATTCCATATGAACATACAAGACTGGAATCCTGTCGATGAGTACATACAATCAAGAGACTGGAGCAATGTAGTAGATGAGTGGAGAACTTTATTTAACGATATACAAAAACCAGTTACGATGATAGACAAGGCGTACGTAATCTCAATGGATACCAGTGCCGAGGCTTTGGAAAAGTACAAGCAAAGAATATTAGAAGGAGGTATTGATTGTGAGGTTGAAATCATTCCAGGTGTAGATGCTCGTACATTCAATGATTATGAATGGCACCCGCATGACGGATGGGCAATAGACAGTGACAACAAATGGTGGAACCAGCCAGTTACAGTGGGCGAGATGGGATGCGGACTTGCGCACCTAAATGCTTGGAAGAAAGTTGTTGCAGACAAAGTAGATGTTGCAGTTATATTCGAGGAGGACTTCTACTTCACAGACAAACTTGACGAGAGCATCATACCACCAACAGATGAGTGGCACATGATTTACTTGGGCCGTACTCCTATGGCTCCAGATCAGGAAGATAGAGGAGACCTTGTGGTGCCTGGATATTCTTACAACCTACACGCATACATGGTTACGGGAGCGGGCGCACTATCTTTTACACAGCACAACTTCCAGAACTACATCACAACTCCAGACGAATTTATACCAGCAACATATGTAAGACACCCAAGGGGAGACTGGGACTGGGTGACAAGAGATACAAAAGCACTATCGTTAAAGAAACATATTGCGTCTCAGACATCTAATGACCTAACAAGCAGAACACAGTCTACTGTAAACACAGAGATATTCAAGTCTGGTCAATGGAGCAAGTGGATTGACAGATGGATACACCCTGCCGCTAAGACAAAGGCGTGGGATATGATTATAGAGGAACCTATTGCTGATGTGATATCCTTCCCTCTGTTTACTGAGGAGTTCTGTGAGTTGCTTATTGACGAGGCAGAAAAGAAAGCATACTGGCAAGAAAAGAGACATGACTTCTATCCAACAGTGGATACTCTTATATCGTCTTTTGGGTATGAGGAGATATACAAAAAGGTGCTACACGAGTGGGTATTCCCTGCGGCGATTCACAGGTGGGATTTACACGGCAAACACTGGGCGAATATGACCAGTGAAAACTTCATGATTAAATACACGACAGATACCCAGGGTCACCTGGACTTACATCACGATAATGCAGTGATTAGTTCTGTGCTTACACTAAACAAGGACTTCACTGGTGGTGGTACATATTTCTACAACCAAAACAAAACACACGTGGGCGAGGTAGGTCACATCACTATACATCCAGGTCAAGTAACCCACAGACACGGAGGCCGCCCTGTATACAGCGGCAAGAGATATATACTTGTTTCATTTTGTAATAAACCATAGTCATGAATTTAATACCATACTTCCCGCCAGACAAGCAACCAGATATGACTGGTTGGTACTTCTTTGAAAATGCTTTTACCCCAGAGGAGTTGGATAACATCACAGAGATGATTCAACCTATACCTTATGTAGCAGCAACAATTGCAAACGATGCAGGACAGGAGGAGATGCGCAAATACAGAAAGTCAAACATCAAATGGATTAGCGCCACTGATGATTTCAACAACCCTATGCACAGACATCACTGGTTGTACGACAGGTTGATGGAATGCATTACAGAGGCAAATAATGTTATGTGGAACTTCGACCTGCACGGTCTAACAGATTCTATCCAATACACAGAGTACGACGGTACAGAGGAGGGGTTCTATGGGTGGCACGTAGACATAGGTCCACGTGAATTGGCTTTAAGAAAGGTATCGCTCGTGGTGCAGTTGAGTGACCCGTCTGAGT
>Ga0213864_10001165_pt1 | contig 11901 bp, 15 predicted proteins | sample PICome_5_FD_160078 | JGI IMG/M metagenome (GOLD analysis project Ga0213864, IMG submission 160078) | Coastal seawater microbial communities near Pivers Island, North Carolina, United States - PICO247 | ecosystem: Environmental > Aquatic > Marine > Coastal | place: USA: North Carolina... | reverse complement strand
TACACCGACGGAAGTTGTTTAGGTAACCCCGGTCCAGGTGGTTGGGCCGTGCTAGGTCCAGACTTTAAATTATCGGGTGGACAAGACAACACAACGAACAACATCATGGAAATGACCGCGGTAGTCATGGCTCTCGAAGAATGCATCGAGCGTAAAATAGGTTCTGTCACAATTTTTACGGACAGTAACTACGTGAAGAATGGTATAACTTCTTGGATCAAAAAATGGAAACTGAATGGATGGAAAACATCGACAGGTACAGCCGTAAAGAACAAAGATCTTTGGGTAAAAATTGATCAACTTTCACATCAGATATCATGTGTTGAATGGAAATGGGTCAGGGCACACAACGGACAACCACAAAATGAACTCGTCGATAGCATGGCCAGACAGGAAGCAACCAAGATTAAAAATGCGCGCGTAAAATAATGGAAGAAGAGGAGAAACACCAATGGTGTCCCAAACAAGAAAGTCTTCTTAATTCGTGGGCCGAGCGAGCCGCCGGGTATCGCTGGCTACACAATCACGCGAGATTACACTACAAAAAACAAAATGACTATCTTTCATATCCAAGCATCGTGATCGCGAGTATCACGGGTGTCGGAGGTTTTGCTGTACTCAATCCAAGTGGTAATGAAAACGTCGCACCGGAAACAAGATCTAAAATTATGATTGTGCAGTACATGTTTGCATTTCTCAATGTGATTGGGGGAATTCTCACATCTATAAGTAAATTCAGTCAAAGTTTGTCGCTATCTGAATCTCATTCTGCAATGTGCATTCAGTATTCAAAATTCTACCGCAACATACAAATGGAACTTTCTTTAGATACCCGCGACAGAACATGTGTTGTAGATTTTGTCAAAAAATGTCGCGAAGAATACGACCGTCTTTTGGACGAAGCACCGGACATACCGGCAATATCTATCCAAGCCTTCAACCTGGAATTCCCGGATCGTGTTAATAAACCTGATGTGTGTAACGGTCTAAGTATAATCGTGAGTGATGAGACCTCCTCACAACTCGCGTCTAAACGAGCTGTGATGAGATGGTTGGGTGCATTGACTGCTGTTACTAAACGCAGAAATAGTGTAGATGATGATCTCCATAGGATGGAGTCTGCTTAGAAATCTTCGTCAAACTCAATGTCATCCGAATCATCATCCAACTTTCCATAGTCGCCAACTCTCTTTTCAAAGAAATTTGTCTTGCCATCCAAACTAATGTTCTCCATGAAATCAAATGGATTCTTGGAATTCCAAATGGGTGGTTGACCAATTTGCTTCAAAAGACGATCAGAAACGTATTCGATGTATTCAGACATCTTCTCTGCATTCATACCGATGAGACTGCAAGGAAGGGCGTCAAGAATGAAACCCTTTTCAATTTCGACAGCTTCCTTGACAATGTCTTGAAGAACCTTCGACGATGGTTTATTGCGAAGCATCTTGAAGAGTTCAACGGCAAACTCTTGATGAAGGCCTTCATCTCGGCTAATAAGTTCGTTACTGAAGCAAAGACCCGGCAAAAGACCACGCTTCTTCAACCAGAAAATAGCACAGAAAGAACCAGAAAAGAAGATTCCCTCGACACAAGCAAATGCAAAAAGCCTTTCGGCGAAAGAGCGAGACTTTGTATCGAACCATTTCATAGCCCAACTAGCCTTCTTCTCAATACAGGGAATTGTTTGGATCGCTTGGAAGAGTTGCTTCTTTTCGGCACTGTCTTTGATGTACTTATCAATCAACTTGGAGTATGTCTCACCGTGGACCATTTCATTATGGGCCTGGTAAGCATAAAATGACCGAGCTTCAGATGCTTGAACTTCATCGGCAAAGTTGTTATTAATGTTTTCAAAAACAATTCCATCAGAACCAGCGAAGAATGCCAAGATGTACTTGATAAACTTTTGCTCATTTTCGTTGAGAGACTTCCAGTCTTCCATGTCCTTGGAAAAATCAATTTCTTCGGCTGTCCAGTTGGACATTTGTGCCTTCTTGTACATGTCCCACAAGTTTGGGTACTTAATGGGAAACACTGTGAATCTATCAAGCGATGGTGTGAGCAGAGGTTCATATTCTTCTTCGATGTAGTCCTGGAATTCAAAATAGTTACCGATGTGACGATCGTCCACAAATATTTGAGGGTAAGAATCCAATCTTCCACCACACAGTTCCTTTAATTTGTCCTTTTCTATCATAATCTTTTCGTAATCCAGCCCCTCGGAAGCACAAAGCTCCACGGCTAGGTCACAATATTGGCATCCTTCCTTCGAATAAATGTGAACTTTCATCTGTGTTATTAGGCCTGATAATTTTTTGTCCGAAAACTCTAAGTATGATTTCGCGCGAAGAAATTATACAGAACGATTTTGTGAAAGTGCTTGTAAACGATGAAGAACTAGAAGAAGAGATGTTTGCCATAGTGGGCATGAATACTGGAAATGTTTTAGGTGTTCATTACATTTCACCCACCGAAAAGTTGTACAAGTCTGCATGTGTTTATCATCTTGAAGGTGGTGATATGAATCCGGCACCCTATGAAAGTATCTGTGAACACTACCCAAGTGGTACAACATTTGCCGATATTGGTATGAAGTCCCTAGGTGAAAACATGTATGTCATCTACGATGAAATTGACGTCGAAGACTCTGATAGTGAAATCTACGAAGATGGTACAGACTCCGAAATGGATGATTTCATAGTTCCGGATGACGAAGTTGATGGTGACGTCAGTGCACCTCCCGGACATGAAATTATTGACAAAGAATGGGAAGCTTGGGAACCTCGATCCCCGGGTGCTCGAAGCTTTAAAGAACGAGTTGATTTCATTGAAATGCTCGCTAAGAGACAAGCAGACGATCTGAATTTTTAGAACCTAAGTGCGTGTTCTCTTTGGAGATTAATAAGTTTGTCAAAATTACAATGGAATTGGCTGCTATATGGAATCAAATTGATGAACTTACACACAGAAATGAAATAAGGCCAGTTAGTAATAAAAATTTTTGCAAGGAGTGCAATGGTGCTAAGGTTTTTTCACCAGAAGGACTTCCTGTTTGCTCGGAATGTGGTCTGGTTGAAGACAGTTTCATAGATGAATCACCCGAATGGACGAGTGGTGTCAGCGAAGATGGTAAAGTCAGTGATCCATCTCGTTGTGGCAATCCAAATGCAAACCCCGAATTGTACTCACAATCATGGGGTAAAGGAACTATCATGTCTACGACTGCGAGTTCTAAATATGAAATCAAACGCATGGCGAAGATTAACTTTCACATGTCTATGAACCACAAAGATCGTTCATTGTTTCATGCTTACAAAGATATTGATGAAGCGTGTTTCAGTCTTCCAGACTCTATATTGAAGGATGCCAAAATCATGTACAAAAAATTTGATGACTCCAAGCTTACTCGCGGTGCCGTGCGTACAGGTATCAAGGGTAACTGTGTACTCTATGCATGTAGATTAGCGAATGTTCCACGAACAACTAAAGAAATCGCGGATATGTTTGGTATTCAAAGTAAAGATATTAGTCGGACTACACAATTGTTCAAAGAAACAATCATGGGTAAGACTGAAAAGAATTACATCACGAAGCCTTACGATGTAGTGCATAGACTCTTAGCAAACTTTGACGTCGGCCAAGACTATAGATCTATATGTTCAAGACTTTGTGCAGAACTTGAAGATTGTGTTGACTTGATGAGCAAGACACCAAACAGTATTGCATCAGCTGTTATATTGATTGCCCTTCGTGGTTCGTTCACGAAAAATGACATATGTTCAAAGTGTGAAGTATCTGTACCCACCATAAACAAGATTGAAAATATTGTTAAAAAGCACTTAGAGCGTAAGAACGTTAGATATTAAACTATGGTCAAATTGTTTTTGAGCACACCATGTTACGGTGGTCTCTGCCTAGACAAGTATATGATTAGCATTATTAAGTTGCAACTACTTTTAATACAAAAAGGTATTCAACTCATGATTGATACTACCGAAAATGAATCACTCGTACACCGTGCTCGCAATGTCGCAGTTGGTCGCTTCATGCAAAAGACTGATGCGGACTACTTCATGTTTATTGACGCCGACGTTGACTTTGATCCGCAAGCTGTCGTCACACTTCTCGAATCGGGACACGATATTTCCGTGGCATGTTACCCTAAAAAATGTGTCATGTGGGATCAAGCTCGTGACGCCATCAAGAAAGGAGACGATCGAAACATGGCCATGCTTTCATCAAGTCTTGTTGTAAACATTGGTTCAGCTCGAAGATCCGTTGAAAATGGTTTCATTGAAATTCTTGATGGGCCGACGGGTTTCATGTTGATCAAGCGTGATGTCTTCAAGAAGTTGGAAGAAAAGTTTCCAGAGTTGTGGTGTAAAAATGACCACCAAAACAGAGACTTTGACGACTATCACGCGTGTTTTGACTGCATGATTGATCCCGTTTCTAAGAGATATCTTTCCGAAGACTACGCATTCTGTCGAAGGTGGCAACAATGTGATGGCAAGATCTACGCAAGTGTTGCAACAACATTGGGACACATTGGTAATCTACCATTTGTTGGTTGCTTGAATGATAGGCTTAAGGTTTAGAGACGTTGCGTAATCAAATGAAGATTGGGTCGATCATTGTTACGAGATCAAAGTCATGCCACGTAAAGACTTTGCATAGTATTTTGAAATTGAATATTCTTTGTATTCAAAGTGGTCACAAAAATGATATTTCTTTTGTGAACGACGACCCTTATCAAAAAGCTGAAGCCATTCAAAATCACATGAAGACGTGTGATCGCATCCTATTCGTCGACTTTGGTATTCAGATTGATGAAAAAAGTTTGGGAGAAATCATGAAGCCACACGAAGGTGTCGGATGTCTCGTCTTCCCAGGGGTGACTGAAGGTATCGATTGGAATATGTTCAAGAAGAAGGTTGTCGAAGATGTAAATGAACCGACCGAACAGATGGGTCTCAACTTTGATACCAAGGTGGATCGAAAAATTTCAGAAGACATTTGGACCGTCAGTGAAACATCATCTCGTGCTTGGTTTATGAATTGTAAGAATGTCACAAAACATTTGAAAGACAAAAAGTCTGGACAGATCAAAGTGCCACCTCAAATGAAAACAATGTTTCAAAAGTTCAAAGAAAATGGTGTAAAAATTCATGCATTTACTGCAGCTAAGTTAACCATGACATATGGTCATGAATGTATCAGTAACATTTTGAACGCAGCGGGTGTTAAAGCGAATTAAAGTTTAACAACAAATGAATGATATGTACGAGCATGTCAAAGAATACATTGCGAAAGCATGGGGTGTTCGCGATCGCTTTCCTGGTCCTCAACCGGTATCGATCGAACTTAAACACTTCCCAATCTTGAGAAACAATGATTATGTGGTGTGTGAAAAGACCGATGGTATGAGATACATGATGGTCGCCATGACATACCAAGGAAAGCGTCATTGTGTTTTCGTAAACAGGAACTTTGAGATGTTTGAAGCTCCCATCAATTTTAGAAGGAAGATTTTTGATGGTACTATTTTAGACGGTGAACTCTATGAAAATCAATTTTTAGTCTATGATGCCTTGACCATCGATGGTTATCCAGTTGGTCATCTCGATTTTCTTTCTAGACTCGAAAAGATAGAAAGTGCGGTGAAGAGTATCATTAGTATGAAGAGTGACCGCATCAAAGTTAGATTGAAAACTTTTCATGCACTCACAGACTTTAAAACTTTTATGGACGATTATCTTCCGACAGTCCAAGAAAAAATTGATGGTCTCGTATTCACACCTATTAAAGATCCAGTAAAGATTGGAACACACGAAACAATGTTCAAGTGGAAGCCCAAGGAAAAGAATACAGTAGACTTTTTAGTTCGACGTGATGACCAAGGTACATGGAGACTCTATGTTCAAGAAAAAGGAAAGTTGTTTATGGAAAGCACTTTACCTCCCGTAGACATTCCATGGCTCAGAGATGAAATGATTGTTGAATGTGAGTTCATGGAGAATGATATACCCATGTGGTGGAGACCCATCATGGAAAGAAAAGATAAGACGTACCCAAACAACCGTCGAACTTTTTATAGAACCATCGTCAACATTCGTGAAGATATTAAGATGGAGGACTTTTTAAAATGTACATGAGTAGATAGTGTGGAGCATCACACGGAAATGGTTGCTCAGACACGAAGTCATCATTTTTGTAATACCATTTATCGACATGCTTAGTAAATGCGACGTAATGTCCATCATGTTGGACCCCAAGATGAACTGCACTCGCCACAAGTTCATATTCGTAGCCATCGATTGTTAATTTTTCATTTACATTTACCCGACCTTTCTTGTCAAATGATACCATGAGTACTTTTGGATGCTTTGAGAAGAAACACCTCGTCGTCGCCACGTGATATGGTTCGTAATCGGTCAAGACATTCCAAGCAAAACTTTGAAGAAGCATATCTTTGAAGCTTGAACCATTGGCACATAAAATGTGAACACTAAAATCTTCTTCTTGTTTTTTAGAACCACCTGGCCACACGGTCTCTTGAACTTTTTTACCGTAAAAATATTTTTTCAATTCGGGTACAGACTTTTCAAGAATATCGATGATACAAAGAATAGTTTCCTGAACATCATGCTGTTCCAAACTTTTGAATCGAGGAAAATGTTTTTGAAATTCGACAAGAAGTGGTTGGACATTAAAAATTTTTCCAGTGTTTGGATCCCAAAATTGTTGAGTGAAGTTGAAAAATATTTTTGTGAACATACAATCGCCTTCATACTTTACATTTCTTATGATGGGTACATGCATTAGACATTGAAGTGCCACATTAAAGTAGCATGTGTTTCCAAGGTTGACGATACCTTTCATTAAAATTCATGTACAAAAAACACTTAAGAAGAAGACGCGAAACAAGAATGTAAGAAAAAATGAACCTCGAAACTGCATACAAGAAAGTTCACAAGGTGTTCGATGAACACCAAAGTGATCCTCACACGGAAGTTGAGATGCGTCTTGGAAAGTTTAATGGTAAAATGTTTGACACCAATGTCGGCCAAGAAGCATTCGATAAAATTTATCGAGCACTCATGAAGTATGATGGATGGGAAAAAATTTTGAAAACTGAAGAACAAGTCTTCTATCGAGATCGTGACAATCTTCGAATGTCTGTCGATGAATCTACGGGTGACCGAAAAATTGTTCAGAAAGTTTCTGTCCACAAAGAAGATTTCAAACGTATCAAGGCTTCACCATTTGATATGAGATTTAGTGTGTCAAAAGAAATTCCAACTGAAGTTGATGATCTCAGTGACATGGATCGAACGAGAACCAAACATCGTCACTCTTTCATTCGAAAGAATCTTTCCATTGACTTGACAATGTCGACAGGTGATTCAGTTGATTTGGATTCGGAAGATATGACGGAGTACCAAGTTGAATTTGAAATCATACAGCCATCTCAGGTCAAGGATAAGTTTCAACTCATGAACATTATTCAAAAAGTCAACGACGTATTTAAAATATTTATGGATAGTAAGTGATGGTCGAGATAGTCACATACGCCAATAAGTCATTTGGTATGTTCGATGAGTTAGTAAACAACGAGTTCAATGTACCTATTCGTGTCTTGGGGTGGGGTACTAAGTGGAATGGCTTCACGGACAAACTCAAAGGTATGCAAAAATACTTGGACACCAAGGGTGACGACGAAGTTTTGGTTTTTGTTGATGGGTTTGACACAAAAATAAACAAAAATCCGTCGAACCTCATGGAACTTTTCAAAAGTTTTGATTGTAAAGTTTTGGTATCCAAAGATCCTGCTTTCGCTGGCAAGTGGATCACAGAAACCATCTTTGGAACATGTGATGACAGAGATGTCGCGAACAGTGGTCTTTATATGGGCTACGCCAAGTATCTTAAAATGTTTATCCAAGATACTCTACGTGAATCGTGTTCCGATGATCAAGTAAATTTTAATACTGCATGCAAAAAGCATAACTTTGTGAAAGTTGATAACGATGGTATCATCTTTAAAAATTTTAGTCCTAGAGATTTGAATAAAAAATCCGACGCTATATTTGTATCTTATCCCGCATCTCCAAGCTTGAGTCGATATTCGAGAGCCATCGGAGAATACCTCCAATTCCTTTATATTTTCATCATTGCTGTGTTACTTGTGGCGATGATTGTCTTTCCGAAGTATGATATACCGGTGTTTATTGCATTAATGTTATATGTTGCCACCTATGTTTTAGTGTTGGACAAGACGTGCACTGTCAAAGTGTAGTGACACCTTCTCTTAATTCTCCTTCGCCACGTTTCCAAAGGCGAATCATTTCTTCGTCGCCAGGTTCGACCAATGTATGATATATTAATACGTAGATGGCTTTGTAATATCCATCTTCCGCGTACATGACACCTTCATAGTCTTCTGTGCATTCAGACCGCATCAATATAACGGGATGCATGGGCAGAAACTTTTTCGCACGTTCAATATTTTCACGATCGGGTTTCATTGTAATGTACTTGAAAGTAGTGAATGGATCCGACCACGAATACCTAGGATTCAATTTTTCTTGTTTGATAGGTTGAAAGATGAAACCGTCATTGAAAACGTAGTAGGGTATTTTTCCACCGTAGAGAGCCGCCGAATATCCAAATGTCGAAGTGATACCTTCTTGATTGTAGACCGGCATGTTGACACCGAAGACACCACCGTTGGTCATGTACACCTTGGGCATCTTTGACAATATAAACCATTCGACAAAACTATTCATCTTTAGTTGGTGATCTTCATCGGCGACTTCAACCTTTTGAGAATGTTCGCACGCCGTAAAGCCAATGGGAAGTTCCAACGAGATGGCCTTCGGAACCTTGGACAAGAAGTATTCCTTTGTCGACATTGAATCACTCATGATGAGCACAGGTGCGTCGAGTCTATTTGCTTCGTCAATCATGGCATCAACTGCTTCTTGAGATGCGAATGGTAGATAACCATATTTAGCCGAATCTTTACAACGCGTACCTCGCCGAATGTGGAAACCCGCCACACAGTCTTTGACCTTTTCAAAGTTCTTGTCAATTTCAGTCTGTAAAAGGTCGGTAGGTTGAATGAGGTCACGCATGGTGTCACCTATGTCAGGAATCTGCAGATGAAGCATACTGTGTATCCGATGTTGACCATTTACTTCACCTTCTTCAGTCACATGTTTACACTTGATAAACTTGTCACGACCATACTTGTAGACATCTGGATGGAACCCGGGTTCCTTGGCAAAAATGTAGTGCGTCGCCATTTGAATACTCAGATTTCCAATGGCTGCCTCGGGATCAGGCTTAAATAGTTCAGTCATAACTGTCATAATATCTATTAAAGTTTTTAAGCAGATGTTGAATAAACCATGTTTGAACAGTTGAAGTCAGTGATCGGACAACCAGGGCCCTTCATCATCGAGACAAAACATGGGTTAATCAAGGAGTCTTGTGTCACCATCGAAGAGCGACACATTCAGAGAGCACTTGAAAAGTTAATCATAAATTTTGAACAGACGTCGGACTCTACATTTATAGCCCGGCCGGGTGTTCGAAAGAACCTGTGACGTCAAGACCTTCCAATTCGACACCAGAGTCAACAAGTTCAATCTTTTCTTCAGCCATATCCGGAAGCGGAAGCGGGGCGTCCTTCATCGGGACCGGCACAACCGCAATCTTTTCCTCTTCCTCTTCTTCGACCTTCTTAGCCGGCGGCTCCTTCTTGAGAAGCATGATGCCCCAGACGATCAACATGAAAACAATCGTGTGGAGAATCAAACCAGCGAACTTCGGGCAACCGTTCGGTCCGGCAACCCATTGTCCCAAAAGACGACGCATCAAGATGAACGTCTCCGGGTTAGCGACCACGAAGAAGATCAACGCGGACATCAAGGAGATGAGGAATTTCTCCTGTGCTTTTTTACCATCACATCCACAACCACAGTCTTTAAACAAGCCCATTGTTATTGTACCTTGAGAAAAAAATTACTTAAAGTCATGACCCGTGTGAAAGATATAAAATGTCGCTAGCCATCCAAAAGTACTCTGACTTCAACGCGTCCGGTGTCTCCTTTTCCAAGTTCCGCAAGAACAAGAATGGAGGCAAGGCTGTGTATCTCAACAGTAGTGACAACAAGAAGATTTTCATTCAACTCCCGTTCATGCGTTCTCCCTATGGTCTCAGTGCCTATACTGATGAAACCACTGGGCGTACGTCTTACTCTCTCGACTTGTCCTTTGACCAAGACAATGCTGAAGCCATGGAGTTTTGTGAAAAGATGAAGGAGCTTGATGAACTTGTCGTCAATACGGTTGCCAAGAACTCTAAGGAGTGGCTTGGTAAGACCTTCAATGTGGCTGTACTCAAGGAAGCTTTGTACAAGCCGATCGTCCGTCCTGGTAAGGATCAATATCCGGCGACGATGAAGTTGAAGATCTTGACAAAGAATGACGGTTCTTTTGTCCCCGAGTCCTACAATATGCAACGAGAACTTGTTCCGTTGGACTCTATTGAAAAGGGTCAAAAGGTTGTTGCCATCATTGATCTCAACCAGATTTGGTTCATTGATAACAAGTTTGGTGTGACTATCCGTCTCCAGCAGGTTTTGTTGGAACAATCTGCCAAGCTTCCGTCGTTTGCTTTCCAAGGTCTTGATATTCCAGAAGCTGGGGACAATGGTGAAGTGCCGGACGATGACTTTGAAATTGACGAAGAATAAATAAACAAAAAAAGATTTCAATATTTACAGTATTGATGAGAAGATGTACAAAACTTCTCATGAATAGTTAAGAGTCGATGCTTTTTCGTAAGAAACCAAGTCTTCAGACTTTGATCGAACGCGGTGACTATGAGGGACTTCGTGCACGATCGAGAGAAGTTGCGAAATGTGTGAACCAAGGAGATGAAAAATTGATCTACCACATTGGTGCCCACAAAGATCATATAGTGGGTCGTATAATGTTTCAAGTTTTCAAACGTATATGTTTTCAAAAATCTTCACATCGTTGGGATAAAATCATGAAGGTCATGGGTAAATCTCTCATGGATGGATCCATTGAAAGTCAAAATTTATTTTTACTCGAACACGCCATGTGCCATGTTGACGAAAAAGAACTGTATGATAGGATCAACCTAAATGATGAAAGTCCAGTTTCCAAGTGGTATCTAGAAAACTTCACCTAAGTGAACCATCGTGTATACGAATTCAAGACAAAATGAACATCTCCAAAGCTATTCAACGCGGTGACCTCGAAGCTCTTAAGGCGAATGAGCATGAAATTGTACAAGATGTAAATGACAATTTAAAAGACTCTAGTATTGTATGGGAAAACTACATTACTTACTGGATGGCTATGTATCACGATAATAGAGTTGCTGCTGATATGTTCAAAGTATTTTTGAACACGTGTAAAACTGCTTTCAAACCAGAGATGTATGAAGAAGTAGTTGGTCTTTACGCACATCCAACCATGGTTGGTGCTGTCGCCACGAAAAACTTAGAAATTTTAGACCTGCTCAAAGGTTACATCAAAGAAGATGATATAGAAGAAGAGATGATGGCACAACATGGAGAAACTTTTTCTTAGTTTGTAATAAGTATGGTGAAGCTTTCGGACCTTGTCCATATTGCCAACAATGCCAAGACCAACGCTCAGAAGAACGCGGTCGGCGAAGAAGTTAAGAAATTTTTGCGAGGAAAGAAGGCTTGTGATTCAAATGAACTCTTTTCAAATGTGGGTCTTCGTATAGAAAAGGGTAAGAACCTCCGAAAACTTGGTGAGGGGGCTCACGGTGCTGTATTTTATGGTTGCCTCGAAGATAAATGTAACACGAAAATTGCTATGAAAGTTACC
>Ga0213864_10001163_pt1 | contig 11914 bp, 8 predicted proteins | sample PICome_5_FD_160078 | JGI IMG/M metagenome (GOLD analysis project Ga0213864, IMG submission 160078) | Coastal seawater microbial communities near Pivers Island, North Carolina, United States - PICO247 | ecosystem: Environmental > Aquatic > Marine > Coastal | place: USA: North Carolina | collected... | reverse complement strand
AATATGGGCTATGGCACAAAGGCGCATCAGGCCGGAATTAGGCAATTTGGTGTTACCCCGTATCACCGCCGCAGTTTTAAGCCGATCCGGCGCTATCTCGATGCGGGCGACGATTAACCCGCGACAATTTATCCGCGACACAGGCACAAGAATTTCGGTTTTTTCAAAAAAATCGGGTTTTGCCTGCAGAGCGTCACGCGGCGGCATCACAAGATAGGCTTGGTTGTGATCATCGCTGACACAATATATTGATATGACTTTAAGAAAGCCCTATAAGCTGTTGACTTATATTGATTCTATGATTCTTTTATAAGAATAGAGCTGGCAAATTGCTGGCATAGAATGAATGAAATGGGCGTTGTCTGGTGAAAGCGAATCAAATTTTACATGGCGATTGTATCGCCAAATTACGCAAAATTCCCGATCAATCGGTTGATCTGGTGTTTGCTGATCCGCCGTATAATTTGCAATTGTCGGGTGATTTGGCGCGTCCGGATCAAACCCATGTCGATGCGGTTACTGATGCGTGGGATAAGTTTGACAGTTTTGCCGCCTATGACGCCTTTACTGCCGCTTGGCTAACCGAGGCGCGCCGCGTGCTAAAGCCGGATGGCGCGATATGGGTTATTGGCAGCTATCACAATATCTTTCGTGTTGGCACGATTTTGCAGAATCTCGATTTCTGGGTTTTAAATGATGTGATCTGGCGCAAAACAAACCCGATGCCTAATTTCCGTGGTCGTCGCTTTACCAATGCACATGAAACGCTTATCTGGGCGGCGAAATCGCAAAAATCACGTCACGTCTTTAATTATGAAGCCATGAAGGCGCTGTATTAAGATGTGCAGATGCGGTCTGATTGGGAACTGCCATTATGCACCGGCAATGAGCGGATCAAGGAAGATGGTAAAAAAGCGCATCCTACGCAAAAGCCGGAAAGTTTGTTGGCGCGCGTAATTTTGGCGTCGACGCGGCGCGGTGATGTGATTCTTGATCCATTTTTTGGCACGGGAACGACCGGTGCGGTGGCAAAACGGCTGAACCGGAATTTTATTGGTATCGAGCAAGATGCGAATTATGTGAAAATTGCCAAAACACGGCTGGCTTCGGTGACGCCGATTGCCTCGGATGATTTACTGGAAACAACGCCGCGCCGGGCTTTACCCAAAGTTCCGTTTGGGAATTTGATTGAACATGGATTGCTGCAACCGGGTGATCACCTATTTGACGCCAAAAAACGGTTTCAGGCAAAGGTACGCGCTGACGGATCCCTGTTTACAGATCAAAAGCAAAGCGGGTCAATTCATGCACTCGGCGCCCAGCTTCAAGGATTACCATCATGCAATGGCTGGATTTTCTGGCATGTTGAACGGGATGGGAAACCGGTTCTTATCGACAAGCTTCGGGAAAAACTGCGCGAAGACATATATCCGTCTAACCCATAATAAAAACGGGCTTTACAGCATAAACAGGGCCATGATCCGGTTTAGATCACAGCCCTGTTTCCTTCTGGTGTCTCTATTTTATGCGGCGTGCGCTTCGGCCTTTTTTTCCAGTCGGCGCGCGTGCAAAACAGGCTCGGTATAGCCTGATGGCTGTTCGATACCCTTAAAGACAAGGTCAAGCGCCGCCTGAAAGGCGATAGATTGATCAAACCGGCCATCCATAGGCTCATAAGCCGGATCATCTGCATTTTGGCTGTCAACAACGGCGGCCATTTCCTTCATCACATCCATGACCAGATCGGCGTCACAGATCCCATGATGCAGCCAATTGGCAATATGCTGCGATGAAATCCGCAAGGTTGCCCGGTCTTCCATCAGGCCAACATTATGAATGTCGGGAACCTTCGAGCAGCCAACGCCCTGATCAATCCAGCGCACAACATAGCCCAGAATACCTTGGGCGTTATTGCGCAATTCCGCACGGATATCCTCGGCTGACCAATTCGGCCGGCTGGCCACTGGAATGGACAGAATATCCGAACGGCTAGCGCGTGACTTACCCGCCAGTTCAGCCTGCCGCTTGGCCACATCCACCGCGTGATAATGCAATGCGTGCAGGGTGGCCGCAGTTGGCGATGGTACCCACGCGCAATTTGCACCAGCGTTCGGATGGGCGCTCTTCTGCGCAATCATATCGGCCATCATGTCCGGCATGGCCCACATGCCCTTGCCGATTTGCGCCTTACCTGAAAACCCGCAAGCAAGCCCAACATCAACATTCCAATCTTCATAAGCTGAAATCCATGTTGCGGCTTTCATATCGCCTTTGCGGATCATCGCACCAGCATACATCGAGGTGTGAATTTCATCGCCGGTACGGTCAAGAAATCCGGTATTAATGAAGGCAACGCGTGATTTTGCAGCACGGATACATTCTTTAAGATTTACCGTGGTGCGGCGTTCTTCGTCCATGATACCGATTTTGATGCTATTGGCTGGCAGCTGCAAAAGCTGTTCAACCATATCAAAGGTTTCAACCGCAAAGGCGACTTCATCCGGACCATGCATTTTTGGTTTGACGACATAGATTGAACCGGCCGGTGAATTCTGGCCGCTGGCAAAATCTGGTAATGCGGCGGCAACCGAAATAAACGCATCAAGGATGCCTTCGGGAATCTCCTGACCGCCGGATAGACGCACCGCCGGATTGGTCATCAGGTGACCAACATTACGAACCAGCATTAATGCCCGGCCGCGCAATGTTTTGGTGCTGCCATCAGGTGCGGTGTAGCTTTTGTCGGGGTTCAACGACCGTGTCATGCTTTTGCCATTCTTGGCAAATTCTGCGGTTAAACTACCCCGCATGATCTGGTTCCAGTTGCGATAGGCCAGCACCTTATCTTCGGCATCTACCGCAGCAATTGAATCTTCAAGATCAATGATGCTTGTCAGCGCTGCCTCGACAATCACATCATTAATATGCGCCGCGTCATCAGCGCCAATTCTGCCGTTGGCATTGATGATAATTTCAAGATGAAGGCCGTTTTTGACGACAATGACGCTTGTCGGGGCTTCGGGGTTACCGGTATAGCCGACAAACTGATCTGCATTCGACAGCGACGTACTGGCGCTAGACTGGCTGATCGTGAGCGCCCCACCGGCAATATTAAGGCCGGTTACATCGTGCCAGCTGCCATTTGCCAATGGCGCGGATTGGTCAAGAAGATCACGGGCAAATGAAATCACTTTTTTACCGCGGACCGGATTATAGCCATCATTGCGGCCGGCGCCGTCTGCATCGTCAATCGCATCAGTGCCGTAAAGCGCATCATAAAGGCTGCCCCAGCGCGCATTGGCGGCGTTTAGGGCATAACGCGCGTTGGTGATCGGCACGACCAGCTGTGGGCCGGCGATGGTTGCGATCTCCGGATCAACATTGCTGGTTTCAATCTCAAAATCACCAGCATCATCATGAAGATAACCAATTTCGGCGAGAAATTTCTCATAGGCAGCGGCGTCAATGCCGCCATCGCTATTGGCTTTTAGCCAGTCGTCAATCTGGCGTTGTAGCCGCGCTCGTGTCTCGATAAGCGCCTGATTTTTTGGTGCCAGCTGATGCGCCGCCTGGTCAAACCCGTTCCAGAAAACATCTGGGGCGATGTTGGTGCCAGCTAGAATTTCATCATTCACCAAATCATATAGAACCTTGGCTATGGATAGACCACCACGGGTAATAACGTCTGACATTGTTTGCTCCGCTTTAGCAGGCAACCCGATGTAAATCAGGCAGGGGGGAATGGTTGAAAAAATTTTCTTTGTCTAACTGAACTCGCATTGTCTTTCAAGTTGCAACAGGTGGGATTCCATCGAATCACACATTTTTACGCCATCGCTAGCGCAAAAAACTCAATTATTGAGAATAAAGCTGCTATCGGGGCGCGGTTATGGACGCCGCCAGTGAAGACCAGCACCAGCCAACGCAGCTTCGATATCACCAACAAGATTATCGAGAATCACCGGTGTTTTTCCTTCGGCACGCGCGACCAGCGCGGCCTCGGTATTAGAGGCGCGGACAAGCCACCAGCCGTCATTAGTTCGCACCCTAACCCCATCTATCAGGCTAAGGTTCTTGGCATCAATCTGGCTCTTTATATGTGCGGCAAGCCGGTCGATAACGCCAAATTTCTGGTCATCCGGGCAGTCAATCCGCAATTCAGGTGTCGCGTGCTGGGGCGCCAGCCCATCAATAAAATCAGTGATGCTCTGTCCGGTCTTGGCCATCTGGCACAAAACGCGAATCCCGACATAAAGCGCATCATCAAATCCATAGAAACCGTCTTTGATGAAAATATGCCCCGACATCTCGCCAGCCAACGGCGCAGTGAGTGCCGCCATGCGGGTTTTCATATGGCTGTGGCCGGTTTTCCAAATTTGCGCATCACCGCCTGCCTGCGTAATCAGATCCATCGCCATATCGGATGATTTCACATCAAGGATAACCGGCGCTCCTGGACTGCGTTCTAGAATGTCCTGTGCCAGAAAGGCCGTCAGAAAATCGCCTGGCACTTGCCGGCCTTTTGCGTCAACAATTCCAATTCGGTCACCATCGCCATCAAAGCCGATCCCAAGATCAGCCCCTGCCCCGGCAACAGCATCGCAGAGGATGGCAAGGGTTTCCGGATCAACAGGATTGGGGTGATGGTTTGGAAAGGTTCCGTCAATGTCACCAAAAAGCACTTTATGACGACCGTTTAGCCGTTTTGTAGCAGCGATCGTTGATGGCCCGGCCGCGCCATTGCCGCAATCCCAGATAACCGTAAAATCACCAGTGTTCGCATCGGCGGTAAGCCGGTCGATGTAATCGTCAAAAACAGCAACCTCGGCGTAACTGCCGCCAGCCATTTTGGCAGGCCCAGCAGCGCTAATCTCACCAAGTTGTTGAATGTCATCGCCAAAAAATACGACGCCGTTCATAACCATTTTAAACCCATTATGGCTTGGCGGATTATGTGATCCGGTGACTTGGATCGCGGCATCAGCGTCTAGCGTTACACCGGCATAATATAGCATTGGCGTTGAGCCGCAGCCGATGTCGCTGACCTGCGCTCCGCCGGCCACCAGCCCGTCACAAAGGGCGGCTGCCAGCGCCGGTGATGACAAACGCCCATCACGCCCGACCGCAACATGATTGCCATGGCCACGATGGCGAAGACAGGCGGCATAACCAAGCCCGATGGCGTGCGCGTCAGCCAGTGTCAGTGTTTCCCCGACAATCCCGCGAATGTCATAGGCACGTAAAATAGACGGATGAAAAACATGCTGAGTCATGAACTGGCCTCTATTAAAACGTCTGGATTAAAAATTAGGAGAATGGTCCGCATTTTGCGGGTTATTCACCTTTGCCTGACGGCATCCGGCCCTTTAGCCATTTCGCAAGTGGTGCTGCAAGATCATCGCGTGACATTGCAAATGCGATATTCGCTTGCAAGAAACCGATTTTTGATCCGCAGTCAAATCGTTCACCTGAAAACCGTAAGCCGTGAAAAGGTACCTTGCCAATTTGACGGGCAAGCGCGTCGGTCAGCTGCACCTCGTTACCAGCGCCGCGTTCTTGGCGATCAAGCTGCGAGAAAACGCCAGCTTCGATTATGTATCGACCAACGACAGCCAAGGTGGATGGCGCGTCTTCTGGATCCGGCTTTTCAACAAGACCGGCAACGTCAATCAGCTGGCCGTGATCTTTGCCCGGCGTGATGATACCATAAGAACTTGTTTCCGATTTTGGCACATCCATCACCGCAATCATGTTGCCGCCCTGATAAGATGCAACCATTTCGGCCATGCAGCTCTTGCCAAGAATAAGGTCATCAGCCAGCAAAATGGCAACGGGCTCATCATGCACCAGATTACGGGCGCACCATACCGCATGGCCAAGGCCGGCCGGCTCTTGCTGGCGAACATAAGCAACTGACCCCGGCGCGTGTATCATTCCGCGTACGGTATCCAACGCCGCCGCCTTGCCCTTGGCAAGAAGCGTTTCCTCCAGCTCAAATGAGTGATCAAAATGATCCTCGATCGCCGTCTTGTTTCGGCCGGTCACAAAGATAAATTCCTCGATACCAGCGGCAGCCGCCTCTTCAACCGCATATTGTATCAGCGGTTTATCAACAACAGGAAGCATTTCCTTTGGCAGTGCTTTGGTGGCTGGCAGAAACCTTGTACCAAGCCCGCCAACTGGAAAAATCGCTTTTTTGATCATGCGGTACATTCCTTAAATTGCCGTCATTAGCAGCCGCGTTGCCGCCATTTTTGAAAGGCTTACTCTTTGGTCAAGAAATAGGTCAAGTCGCTCGGTTAATAAATTTGCCACAAAACAGCCCAAAACTCTAATCGGTTATCAATTTTTTCTGGTAATTACACTCTGGCATTGAACAAATTTTACCCGCCTGTTATCAAACCTTGGAATGGTCAGGGAAACAGCGCCGTGAAAATTGCAGTTATTGGCACCGGATATGTCGGGCTTGTTTCGGGGGCGTGTTTCTCCGAATTCGGTTTTGACGTAACTTGTATCGACAAGGATCCGGCCAAAATCCAGAAAATCAATCAGGGTGAAATGCCGATCTATGAGCCGGGTCTGGCAGATTTGGTGGCGCGTAACGTCGCCGCGGGCAGGCTGCATTTTGCGCTAGATCTGGCGGCATCGGTGGCGGCAGCTGACGCGGTCTTTATCGCGGTCGGCACTCCGACACGGCGCGGTGATGGTCATGCTGATTTATCATTTGTTTATGCTGTTGCTGAAGAAATCGCCCCGCATCTATCTGGATATACGGTTGTTGTGACGAAATCGACCGTTCCGGTGGGCACTGGCCGCGAAGTCGAGTCAATCGTTGCTAGGGTTAACCCTGATGCACAATTTGATGTTGTGTCAAACCCTGAGTTTCTGCGCGAAGGTGCGGCAATTTCCGACTTTATGCGGCCTGACCGTGTTGTTGTTGGCGCCGAAACTGACGCGGCGCGCGATGTGATGCGGGCATTATATCGGCCATTATTTTTGATTGAGACGCCAATTCTTTTCACCAACCTAGAAACGTCAGAGCTGATCAAATATGCCAGCAACGCGTTTTTGGCGGTGAAGATTTCCTATATCAACCAGATGGCTGATCTTTGTGAAATGGTTGGCGCTGATGTGCATGATGTCGCTAAAGGCATGGGTCTTGATAAGCGGATTGGCAATAAATTTTTGCATCCGGGGCCTGGCTATGGTGGATCCTGCTTTCCAAAAGATACGATAGCGCTTGTTAAAACTGCTGAAAAACATGGCAGTGACGTCAGCATTGTTGATGCGGTTGTCGCGTTCAATCAGGCGCGCAAAATGGCAATGGCAGAGCGGGTGATTACCGCGATGGGCGGGTCGGTTGCTGGCGCCCAAATCGCCATTCTGGGGCTTGCCTTCAAACCGGAAACCGATGATATGCGCGATAGTCCGTCATTGGACATCATCCACGCCTTAGTCAAAGCTGGTGCAAATTTGCGCCTTTATGATCCAAAGGCGATGGATGAGGCGCGGCCACTTTTGCCGCCTGTCGTCACATTTTGCGAAAGCGCAACTGATTGTCTGACCGGTGCTGCCTGTGCGGTATTGGTTACTGAGTGGAATGAATTTCGTGCTCTTACTGCGGCACATTTTGCGGCGACGATGATCGGGCGCGTCATTGTTGATTTACGTAATGTTTACGAACCAGAGGCAATGCAGCGCGCCGGCTTCAAATATTCGTCGATTGGTCGGTAGGTGATCACGCCCGGCATTAACGCATCACTCATGTCTCTTGTTCAATGTTCTGTGAGGGCAGAGTCTCCCACTGTTTAAATCTAAGGGAATATAAAATGGAAACGCTGAAAATTCAGTCGATTGACCATATTGTTATGCAGGCGGCCGATGTTGCTGCGACGGTGGCATTCTATACTGAAATCATGGGTATGGAGCATAGTGAATTTCAGCCACCAACTGGAGGGCCTGTGCGCCAGTCATTGCATTTTGGGAACCAGAAAATAAACCTTCACAATGCATCATCCCCTTATATTCCTCATGCCAAAAACCCGGTCGCCGGCAGTGTCGATCTTTGTTTCATCACCGATCAGCCGCTTGGCGACTGGCAGCAGCATCTTGCCAATCATGGCGTCGAAATTGAGGATGGTCCGGTTCGTAAAACCGGCGCCAATGGGCCACTTTTATCGGTTTATATCCGCGATCCTGACGATAACCTCATCGAGATTTCAAACTATATCTAACGGCCAAAACCGTCTATTCTGCGGCCATATCCAATGTGGGTGGCTGTGTTGATAGCCCTGATATAATGGCGCTAATCTCTTGCTCGTACCGGGTCATGTTTGCGGCTTTTACATGACCATAGCCGCGTATCTTCAGCATGAGCTCAAGCGCCGTCTCAATCTGCTCATATTGGCGCGATGATGCATTGGTGCCAAGCTGGTCTAGCCAGTTGATTACCGTTTCTCGGTGGGCGCGCTCTCTTTGTCGCTCAGCACTGAAGCCGAACGGATCAATCCAGCTATCACGGAGCCAAGACAGGCGCGCAATCATCGTTAAAACCGGCGTCAGCCAAGGCCCAAAGCGAATTTTGCGGGGGGTTCCATCGCGGCCTTTTCGCCAGCTAAGCAAAGGCGGGGCAAGATGGTAATGAACCGCTATATCTTTGCCGCCAATCGCGTTTATCTTCGCGGTGAAATCGGCATTGGTTAATTGGCGTGCAACCTCGTATTCATCCTTGATTGCCATGGCACGGAATAGCACCCTAGCGGCGCTGATGCCAATTGCATCTGTTGGAACCTTGGCGGCGGTTAACCGGTCGATAAAGCGATTTATCTCAGTTGTGAAACGGGCTGCATAGGCGGTGTTTTGATAGGCTGTTAATTGCGCGGCAAAATACGCAATCGCCGCGGCTGGGTCGTGCAATAGATCCTGATTTTTCGGCGCGGCCTTGGCAGCTAGCAAGGCCAATAGCTGATCGGGTGCATGAGCCAGTAATCGGCCCCATTTTAAAGCGGCAAGATTATCATCAACTGATGTGCCATTAAGCCGTAATGCTGCCTCAACTGCCTCAACGCCAATGGGAATCAAACCTTTTTGAACTGCCCAGCCAAGCATGATGATGGTGCTTGAAGTGGTGCTTCCTAAAATCTGGTTAGCCAGTGATGAAATGGCAAATCTTGTGATACGCGCCTTATCCATCGCCGCCCCAAGGCGGGTCATAACAACCGGCATATCCACGACACTGCCGATGCCGACACCGGCAACGCCAACCGGATCGATATTGTCATTGATGATGGCGCTGCTTGTGGTTTTGTTCAGCAGGCCAAGAACCATATCATTTGCAGCTACCACCGCATCACAGCCAATCAGTAAATCGGCCTCATGCGTTGGTAGCCGCACCATATGTCCGGCAAGAGATGCGCCCTTGGCAAGCCTGATCTGGCTGGTCACGCCGCCATTTTTCTGCGATAGGCCAGTTTGATTAACTGCGGTTCCGGCAATGCCGTCGACGCGCGCCGCCATAATCAGAATACCCGCCAATGTTGAAACGCCGGTACCGCCAATACCAGCAACAAAAATATTAAAGATACCATCGCGCACCGGTGTCGGGGCTGGCAATTTAATGTCAGCAGGAAATGCTGGCCGTGTGGCAGGCGGGGCTTTGGATGCCGTGTTTCCGCCTTTCAGCGTCACAAAGCTGGGGCAAAATCCGGTGAGGCAGGACATATCCTTATTGCACAGGCTTTGATCAATCATGCGTTTTTCGCCTTCGGGGCGCATAACCGGTTTGACCGCTACACAATTTGATTTAACGGCGCAATCGCCACACCCTTCGCAAACCGCTTCATTAATCACGATGGTTTCAGGCTTATCGGCAATCAGCCCGCGTTTTCGTTTGCGGCGTAATTCGGTGGCGCAATCCTGCACATAGATGATTGCCGTGACGCCGGTGATAGATTTCAGTTCCTGCTGCAGCTTGACAATATCGTCGCGGTGATAAAATTGGCAATTGCTTGCCCATTTGGCTCCGGCCATCAGGGTTTCTGGTGCATCGCTGACAATCGCAATCTTGACGATGCCTTCAGCCGCGAGCTGGCGCGACATAACCCATGGTGTTTGGCCGCCCTCAATAGACTGGCCGCCGGTCATGGCAACTGCACCATTATAGAGTATCTTGAAGGTCATATTGACCCCGGCAGCAACCGCCGCGCGAATACCAAGATAGCCCGAATGCGCATAGGTACCATCGCCAATATTCTGGAAACTATGTGTTTGGCTGGAAAATGGCGCACGGCCAATCCAGAAAGCACCTTCACCGCCCATCTGGGTGAAATTAGTAATCTCGTCAGGCGTCAGAAACCCGCTGATCGAGTGACAGCCGATACCCATCCCGACAATTTCCCCATCGGGAAGTTTTGTGCTGGAATTATGCGGGCACCCCGCGCAATACCATGGGGTGCGGTTGGCAATATGCGGCAGCGTCTGTGCGGTGATTACGGCTGGAACAGCGCGTATCGCAATATCATGTGCGTTGGCACGCTTGGTAATTGCCGTCATTAAAATCGCGTGGGTTATCTCGCCAGTTTCTGGCAAAAGCGGCGATCCGTCAGGCGCCATTTTACCGGTGATGACAGCGCGCGCTGGTAAATTGACAACGGCACGGGCTAGTTGTTCTTCGACGATTGGCCGCTTTTCTTCGACCACCATCACTTCGTCATAATTCTTGGCAAAATCGGCAAGGCCATCGGCATTAACCGGCCATGGCATCACGACAGAAAAAAGCCCAATGCCTGCCGCTACCCGATCTTTGATACCAAGACTAATCAGCGCGTCATTCACTTCATAAAGGGCTTTGCCAACAGCGATAATTCCAAGCTTGCCATTGGCCGGTTGTGGCAGGATTGGCGCGTTAATCTGCTGGGTATGTTGAAAGGCGCGCACTGCGGGAAGCCGCAAATTAAACAGCCGGTCTTCGCGCAATAATGCCGGGTCATGCCGGCCGATATGAACCGGGCCGTTTTCATTGCCCGCGATGATGTCGGGGTGAATATTATCAAGGTCAACAATGCCGCTGGTATCGGCGGTATCGACAACGATCTTCATGCCAACACAACACCCCGCCTGCCGTGATAAGGCAAAAGCCATAAGCCCCATTGGAATAATATCATGCAGTGAGCGCGGATAGAAAAAGGGAACACCTGCGGCAATCAGGGTCTGTTCCGACTGATAGGCAAGTGTCGATGATTTGCCGGTGGCATCATCGCCAACCGCCAGCACCATTCCGCCAAATTTGGAAACCCCTCCCATATTGGCATGGCGGATGGCGTCTAGCGCACGATCCAGCCCCGGGCCCTTGCCATACCAAAGGCCAAACACGCCATCAATGTCTGGCTGGTCATAAAGATGAATATGCTGTGCGCCCCAGATTGCAGTTGCTGCCAGCTCTTCATTGATTGCAGGTTGGAAAACCACTCCTTCAGCGGCGAGAAGATCAAGATTGCGGTTTAATTCAAGATCAAGCCCGCCAAGGGGTGATCCCGGATAACCGCTAACCAGACCACGGCTGTTGATGCCCTGTTCGCGGTCAAGACGCGCCTGTTCGAGAAGCAGCCGAACCAGTGCCTGCGTCCCGGTCATATAGGCCGGGCCGTGACGCTTTTGATAGCAATCGCGCAGCTGTATCTCGTCCATAAAACACCCTTTGGCCACCATGGCGACCGATATATCTATCAGGTTTAGTTAACCACAGAAATTGTGCCGGGAAAAAGATGTTCTTGTAACAGCGTGATTTTTGTTATCGCGCCAGACCCGTCTATCCAACAAGTGCTTATGGTGATTTTCAAACTTGCTTGGTCTTTAGGTTTATTTGGCCTAAGGATTTATTTGGCAAGTCACTCTAGATTGGCCAATATGTTTGGCG
>Ga0213864_10001161_pt1 | contig 11932 bp, 6 predicted proteins | sample PICome_5_FD_160078 | JGI IMG/M metagenome (GOLD analysis project Ga0213864, IMG submission 160078) | Coastal seawater microbial communities near Pivers Island, North Carolina, United States - PICO247 | ecosystem: Environmental > Aquatic > Marine > Coastal | place: USA: North Carolina | collected... | reverse complement strand
AATGAGCTCCAGGACTACTTATCTCTTATAATAATGCACGCTATTCTGTCTGTTTGTCTGTCGGTTTTGTATGAGGGCTAACACATACGTAGGAATAGTACAACCCTAGGAGAAATTCGCGCTGGAATTTACACTTAAAGCCGGCTTAAAACATTGGCAAAATATCACGCTTAATATCATGCACGCTTAAACTGCAAAAGAAAAGAGACGAGAGAGATCTTCCCCCTCTCTAGAGCCCATAAAAGGCCCAGCAGAGATTGCAAGCCTCATGGCTCTTGTGACAGGAAATAAGAAGACAGACTACAAGCCTCGTTGTTCCTGTGACAGGAAATAAAAAGGCCCAGCAGATACTGCAATACCATCACAAAGTCCTAATCTGGAGTATAAGTTGATGAACTTGATGAAAGACTATAACAATCTAGAATGTTGAAACGAGTTGTCCTCCTCCTTGTGTTGAGTCTCTGCTTTGTATGCAGTACGTACGAGAGTATTATAATGGAAACTGAAGCCTCGATTGATCCGGAGATGGTAACTGCGTTTGGTTTCGACATGATATTAACCTCCACTATTGCCATTACTGCACGTCCCATGTATCATGCCCAAAAAAGATTGTTTGCATTCTTTGTCGTGTTAATCCAATTACCGCTTCTTGTGTCAGCACCGCATCCAAGTGGTTCTTCTCCGTCGAAGTCTCCCATACCAACCGCTGCTGCCGTCGTTGGGATGGGAATTGCCGCTGCCGGGGCGGGAGCAATCTCCATTAACAGCTCCATGTCAACAGAGGATGATATGCGTCCTCCTAGTAAGAAGAGAAGGCATTGCCGAGAAGCAGCGGCGGCCGCACCTGCACTGCCTGTCACAATTGAGACTCGTTGCCAGAAAGAGAAACAGAAGAGGGTGGATAGGGAAAGGACTGGTAGGAAGAGAGACGAGATGACACCCGAGGAGAAGGACCAGGCCAGGGTCAAAGATAAGGTGGCAACCGCTAAGACGAGAGCCAAGAGGTCGCGTGAGGAGAAGAATCGGGCGAATGCAAAGGCAAGGGTGGCAACCGCTAAGTCGAGAGCCAAGATGTCACCCGCCAAGAAGGATGAGACTAGTGCCAAAGATAGGGATGCAAAAGCTAAGAAGAGAGCCCAGAGGACACCCGCCGAGAAGGACAAGGCCAGGGTCAAAGATAAGGAGGCAAAGGAAGAGCAGCGGAAGAGAAAGGAAATATTTTGTAGAGGGTTTATTAAGGATGAGGAGAGGGAATTGCACACGGTATGGATACTCGACAAAGATGAGAAGAATAAGATAGTTCCAGTTGCAAAGTTTATGTTCAGTGAAGAAGTGTATGAAGAAGAGGAGGGACGGGGAGACCGAAAGTTCCATCGTGGCAAGTCGAAGTTTGTACTCGTTAAGAGTGAGCTTGATGATGACGATATTAAGTTTGTTAAAAAAAAGATACAAGATGGTGGGTTCACATTCAGACACGACAGGAAGAAGCATGGATACGGACAGAAGCTCTATTTTAGATTTGGCCCGATGACTCGATACCCAATCATAGATTCGTATGCGATGTCAGGGAAGAAAGAAATACCTAAAGATGGTCGTGAACCCTTCGATGACATAGATGATGAGATGATTCTAGAGACCTCCTTCTATTTGGGAAAGATGGATAAGGAGTGTTACTATTGTCAAGCAAGAGGCTTCAGTGGCGAGATTCAGAATAAGATAAAGGGCGATGATATGATAGAGGGTAACGAGTTTGTTGATTTTGGCAGCTTGTGCTGTAAGAGTGGAAAGGTGAAAGGCATAAGGGACTATAATTTACCTACCGAGTTGGAAAAACTATACACTGATCAACAAGATGAGGATGCTAAGAGATTCAGAAAGAAGTCGCGACTGTTCAACAATGGTATGGCGATGTGTTCTGTGGCGGCAGAGAAAGGATGGAAGAATCGATGTAATAACAACAAGACGGATTGCATGCTTACTGCATCGGGACAGCTTTATCGACGGGTTGGGCCATTGCAACCTAAGCAGGGAGAGAACCCGAAGTGTGTCCAATGTTTCTTTTACGGACCCGAGGAGGCGGCGAAACATAGAGCATTCAATTCTTTTGGGGGGCAGAAAAAAACGAGGAGAGAAAGCCTCATGGACAAGAGGATCTTTGTGAAACTGCACAATATTCTTATTCGTGCAAAGAATAAGTATATTGAAACCTTCCTTGGAGTAAAGGATTATATTGAAAAGAATCTGAAAGATAAAGTACGCGACATTGTGTTGGCACTGCACGCTAATGAGTCGACGGATACATTGATTCATGAAGGTCGGCTGAATGCCCCGCAGGTGAAGGAGGTTGCTCTTCTGATGCCAAATGAGATGAATGCATCCCAGGAACGTCTTCTCACATTCAACTACGCTACACCAGAGGATTGTGCTGGGTTGCAGTTTATTCCAGACTTTCACCGTTCATATGATGCACTACAGTATCCATTGCTCTTTCCGGATGGACAAGATGGATGGCATTTCAATCTTGACCACACAATGCTTGAACATATCAACTACATGATGATGGATCGCGAAGGCATAACGAATCCTATTTTATGTGGTAACGGTGTCGGGCATCAATTCATTCTTGATCAGTATTGTAAAGTTGAGCTGGAAAGACTTCGATGGGTGGAGTTGAATCAAAAGACAATACGTGCAGAGAATTATTCAGGGCTAGCCGACTCTGTGAAATCGAAAGAAGACCTCCAGAACACAGGGACGCGAGTAGTTTTGCCTTCAACCTTTGTGGGGGGTGATCGTTACATGCATCAGCAATATCTTGACTCTATGGCACTGTTCCAGAGATATGGTCGCCCGCATCTATTCATAACTATAACAGCGAATCCCGAGTGGGCTGAAATACAAGAGAATCTGATGCCCGGTCAGACAGCACTTGATAGACCCGACATTGTAGCTCGGGTATTCAAGCTGAAAAAGCAACAGCTTATTCGAGAGATCTGTGGTGATGCGATTTTTGGGAAGAACGTGGCTAGAACGCATTGCATTGAGTTCCAGAAGCGAGGCTTCCCACACGCACATATTCTCATTTGGCTCGATGAAGACACACACCCTAACTCGAACCTGATTGATAAGATAATTTGTGCCGAGATACCCAGCAAATATATTACAATTCCTGGTGATGAAAAGAATGAAAAGAGGGAGGTGAAGGTGAAGAATCCCCTCCACACCAGAGTTACTTCGACGAATCTTCATGGACCATGCGGAGATCACGATCCAACTCGTTCTTGTATGCGTGGTGGAGTTTGTAAAAACAACTATCCAAAGGAGTATGCTGCAATGACAGAAATGAATGAAGATGGATATCCGAGATACCAAAGACGTTCCCCTGAAGAAGAAGGCAATGTGTTTACAGCTTACAGAAAGAACAAGGAGCATACGTACACAAATGCTGATGTTGTCCCGTACAGCAAATATCTTACCTTACGATTTAACTGCCACATCAATGTTGAATGGTGCAACTCAATTAGTGCTATCAAGTACCTTTTTGGATACATCAACAAGGGCTGTGATCAGGCTACTGTTGAGGTACAAGGAAGTAAAGAAGGTGACTGGACAGGGATTGCAGAGGTGCAGGCGCAAGTTGAGAACGAAGTCCTAGAGTATAAGACAAAACGATATATTTCGATCGGAGAGGGTTGTTGGAGACTGCAACAGAACGAGATAGCAGAGAGGAGGCCTGCTGTTTTCCGGCTAAATGTTCATTTACCTGATCAACAGACTGTGTACTTCAACCCCGATGATTATGACCTTGAAAACTTTCAGCACAAGCTTGAGAGGTCGAGAAGAACACCTCTGACTGCCTATTTCGAGTTGAATCGGAATCTTAAGGCCAATGCGAGCAAACCAGATGCAACCGAAGACATGAAAAGTGAGTGGGAGGAGACTGGGAAGCTATTATTTCGCAAGATCCCAGAAAAGTATACATGGGATGCGAAGGAGAAAGCATGGAAGCGCAGAAAACGCGGAGAACTTCAGATTGGCAGGGTGTACACTGTTCACCCAACTGAGCTCGAGAGGTATTCATTGCGATTGCTCTTGAATCATGTTCCAGGTGTTACAAGCTTCGATGATCTGAAGATGGTAATGGTAGACGGGAAGGAGAAGTTCTGCGATTCTTTCCACGAGGCTGCCATTGCGAGGAACTTGGTTAGAGACGATCATATGTGGATAGAATGTATGAAAGAGGAGAGCCAAACTCAAACAAACATATTCCGTCTACGCTCACTCTTTACCACGATCTTGCTGCATTGTGACGTTGGGAAGCCTGGAGCCTTTTATGATGCATGCAAGGCTGACCTGATGAGCAATTATGTGCACAAGTACAGGGAAGAATTTGTGAAGCATCCGCAGCTAAAACACCTCGTTGACAAGTGTCATCCCGTTGAAATTCCCGGTAACAATTTCAACGACCCGGAATGGCCACTGGAAAAATATGCCGAGAATACTTGCCTCGTCCACATTCGATTGCTTCTTTCGAAGGCGAATCGAGAAATGGGTGAATTTCACCTCCCCGAGCCCGATATGGAGAGAGAGCAACAGCTGCAAGGTGTTCTAGGAGATAGGTCGACCACATCGAGCCACGAGTTCACGAAGGAAAGGGCAAAGGAATTCTTCGAGGAAAATTATTGTAAGCTCAACAAGGAACAACTCCATGTAGTTGAAACGGTGCAAAAATTGGTGAAAGAATATAGTGAAATTTCAGAATCCGGAACAATCGCAGGGGAGCTAAAAGAATTCGTTGCGTTTTTGGACGCTCCGGGTGGGACCGGCAAAACATTCACTCTGAATGTGCTGATCAACTGGTTAGTTATGAACGAAAAGCCTGTCGCATCCACTGCTGCGTCTGGGATTGCTGCAACAGTGTTACACAATGGCCGGACTTGCCACAATCGATTCAACTTCCCGATAGACATAACAGCGGATTCGACGTGCAGAGAAGATTCGGATTTGGTGTCTTTTCTTAAAGAGGTACAATTGATCATCATCGACGAGGCGACTATGCTGGACAAGTGGTATTATGAAGCTCTTGATAAAACATTACGATACATCACTGGGCAGAAAGAAACCAAGTTTGGGGGTAAAGTCGTTCTCATCAGCGGAGACTTTCGACAACTTCTAGAAGTGATCCCTGGTGCAAACAGGGCAAAGACAGTCAGCAGATGCCTCAAGGGTTCGAATAAACTTTGGGATGGCGATATCATTCACCTACAACTGAGAGATAATATGAGAGTGAAGAATGCTCTTGAACAACATCCCAACGATGATGACTTTGAAGAACAACTCCGATGGTATGAAAAGTGGCTTCTTGATCTCGGTGAAGGGAAACTGCCAACACTTGGGCACAATATTGTTCAAATACCACGTAGCATGTGCGTGGATTCAAAGGAAGATGTTATCAACCAAGTATTTGACAACTTCGAGAATAATATCGGCGATCCAGAGTATTTTCAATCAAGAGCCATAGTTGCTGCCACGAATGAAGTTGTGAATGAAGTCAATGACATGTTGACTGAGCTATTGCCCGGGGAGGTAAAAACATTCAAAAGCATTGACACCGTCGGCGACGACGACAATCCGACGAGCTTCCCCTCCGAGTATCTCAATTCTTTGCATATTAGCGGAATGCCCGACCACGAGATTCACCTCAAGCTGGATTCAATTGTGATACTGTTACGAAATATGGACATCGATGCCGGTCATGCTAACGGCCAGCGTTACAAAGTGATTGGTATTGGGGAATACCGAATTGTGCTGAAAAAGTTATATAGCAAAGGGGATGGGAACGATATTTTTGTCCTCCCTAGAATCCCGATGGCCTCCTCGGGGACAAAGCTGCCATTTGTTCTACGTCGCCTCCAATTCCCCGTCAAGGTAGCTTTTGCCTTGACTATTAACAGGGCCCAATCACAAACATTTTCTAAATGCGGCATTCTCTTGCCGACGAGCACGTGGACTCATGGGCAGATTTATGTTATCTTCTCCCGCTGTGGGAACCCCAAAGGGGTGTATGTCTGGGCTGATCAAAAAGAATTCAAGGAACTTTTTGACAGTGGTCAACTCCCGTCAGGTGAAATATTTATGCGGAACATTGTTTATCGTGAAGTGTTATATTAAGAAGTTAGTGTTACTTGTTGAAACCGTAAATAGTCTTTCCCTGCCTTTTCAATGCATGGACAATATCCATCGAGGTGACTGTCTTGCGTTTAGCATGCTTTGTATATTCAACAGCATCTCTAAGGAGGTTTTCGAGAAACTTCTTTAAAACCCCGCGAGTTTCTTCATAGATGAGGCCTGAGATCCTCTTAACACCCCCTCGACGGGCCAAACGTCTTATGGCCGCCTTTGTGATTCCATATTCAGAGTCTCTGAGTAATTTTCTGTGTCGTTTTGCGCCCCCACGACCAATGCCCTTCGCTCCTTTTCCTCTCCCGCTCATCGTTTGTGTTGAATCGTGGAGAGAAGAACTCGCACTTCTTATTCAACGTACTTACACTTGCTATGAAGAATGGGATCAGAAATACAATCCATCGGTGCAGAGTATTGCCACGGAAAAAAATATGGGCAGTGGGAGCTCGAGGATGAGGGAAATGAATAATGAAGTGTAGGTACTTATGTAGTGTATTAACTGCTGGGCCTTTTTATTTCTTGTCGCAACAGGACTCATGCATGTAATTATCTGCTGGGCCTTTTTATTTCATATGTCCGAACGGGTTACGTGATGAGAACCCCATCAATCATCTACAGACCGATCAAGCCATAATATAATCTAGATACAGACCGATCAGGCCATGATGGGACGAGCTGTCAATATTATAAACTGAAGAAGGATGGCGTCAGCACCACAGGGTGATAACAGCGACTCTGCACCAGTGGACGATGTCACTGGTGGCAGCGTTGATCTTTTTTATCTGGGGAAAATATCGAACGAACGTATCAGATACGACGATCGTGCACGTCTTTACTATGAGCTGAGCATAATTATATGGTATTGCAACTCAAAGGACTTCGAAGGCTATAGCTATACGCACAATAAAAATAGCCTCCACTCTTTGTTTGGCACACCCAACAACATGCTCCTTCTTCGAGATCTTCCTATTTCTGCATCATTATTTCATCCGAGAGGAATAGTACAACTTTGCAAGCTGGCCGAAAAGAACTATTTGAAATCTCATGGAGATTGGGGCTTAAAAGTCATCAAGAAAAATTGCCTATCAACATTTAAGAACATCAAAAACCATAGAGGTTTGTTCAGCGGTAGAGATGAGACCAAGCGGACGTCTGACGAAGTTATCAACTTACAAGTAGATACTAAGAAGATTCTCTTTCTCCATCACCTCACATTAATGGCGTTCAGATCATTACGAAAGTCTATTGACCACCGCTGGATGGCCAATCCAGATGAGACAGTCAGGCAAACCAAAAAGTACCTCGTTCCAGTTACTGACATTATCAAGTATCTTCGAGCCTTTTTTGAGGACAAGAGAAAGATGAATCAGCTGAAAGACGCCCTGAAGTGGTTTAATATACCGCCACCGGAAGTAACCCCGGCCGTGCACAGTACGTTGACGGTTCCAACTACTCTTGTGTTACCAACTACTCTTGGTTCTTCCACCGAGAACATGAAGATGCAAATGGAAATGGCCTTCCACTTCCAAACCATTCCGCAGCAGCAAAATGATATGACTAGGGCTGAAAGAGACAGTGTTGGAAGTTGGTCACCATCTCCACTGGCTTCTCCATCTTGTTCAACTCCGACCAACATTTCTTTGGACAAAGCATGGGCGGTTCCCATGGACGCAGATCAAGATTCGGAGATTAATTTTGTTGTGGAGGAATTATCTGTTCAGTCCTCATTCTCTACACTTGTTATTGGGCTCGGGCCATAGTGAGAAGTCTCTTCTACATTTCATATCTGTAACTGTATCTTAGCACTTAAACAACCTTCGTATCTACCCAACAAGTTCTTCACATCTCTACACAACTGCATCCAGGAGAAGCTCCCATTTCAATTCGTTCAATGAACCTAGAAACTTTCTTCCACAAGTTGAACTACCAAAGAACTGCATCATCACGTCTTCATCCTCCATCAATTCTTCCTTCGTTGCTTCACTGTAGACAATCCTCAACAGAGTTAGGACATCGTCATCAAGGAGGAAGTAATTGACGGGCTTCATCTCCTTCTTTTCGGGACCAGTGAGCATGTTTAACTCGAAGCGTTGACGTTTAAACGAGTCGCTTTCAAACTGCGAGAACTTAGCAGCAATGGTGTTCCCGATGTCTTCAGCCGAGACATTATCCGGTTCCGGATTAATGGTCACCATGCACTCCCAATCGTATGCGAGTCCCTTGCCGGTTTTTTGGGGAGAGTTGGTGGACGAACCAGCAATGCGCCTAGTCATGAATGAACTTACGCGCCACCTATTTATGAATACAGATATATAGACGCAAATTATTGAGGATAACAACAAAAATGATGACTAGATATATATGATAATGTAATACTCACTCTCTGGCGATATCATTATTTCCATTCTCAATTTCCTGATTGAAATGATCTAGAAGTGGCTTTATATAACCAGAGGAAGATTCTTCGTTCTTCCTGCAGCAGTAACTGAAAACAATCTCGGGAGCCAACGTTTGGGCAGTTTTAATGACGTACCTTGCCCTCTCTCCAACATGTGATCTCAGCGCAGTGGCTGCAATTTTCTTGACGAGCGGCCCCTTCTTTGCTGCCTTCTTGTGATCTTTTGCCATTGTTGAAATGTTCTTTTTATGGGAACCAAGAGAGAGGAGTCCTCCTGCTGGGATTCCCGGAAAAAAGGCCCAGCAGTTAATTCATGAAATTTATATCGCACCGTGACAAGAAATAAAAGGCCCAGCAAAAATGTCAGACTCGGCGAAGCGGAAACCCCTCTCCCTCCGACCTCCGACATCTCATAAAATTTTTCATCTCAACAGTGCACCCGACAAATCATTAACCATGTCCACCGTTCCACCCCCCCACGCCAGTCAACACTCCACGGGAGGGACCAATCCTGCTCCCAACGACGTTGACGACGATGTAGCCGTCACCCTGAAGGTGCTACATCGTTATAATGCAGGTTCTGATGACGATAATGATCATCCTTTCATTCAAGATCCCAACCTATTGAAGCTGGCTCGTAAGATCAAGGATGCCGAAAGTTCACATGACCTGATTTTGGCCGAAGCACTTCGCAACGAGTTTAAGAAGTTGGTCAACTCCACCTTCTTCGGACGTGGGACCGATAATCCCCCCCCTCCAAAGATTGCAGGAAACCAGCCTACTCTTCATGCTACGAAGAGTAATCCTACTGCGAGTGACGGCCTGCTCAGTTTGCCCGAAAACGTCTGGTTAAATATTGCTGGGTACCTGAATCCTAGCGAGGTGTACCATTTCAATCAAGCCTACCCGGAAATCGCCCAAGCAGTACCGAGCGTAATACGAGACGTTAACTTCCTCGCGGAAAACGACCGTGGATACCAGGAGCACCAAGAACAACACCAGGCTGAACCCGAAGCCGCCGATGCGATATCCACCCCTTTGAACATTGGTGATTGTTGCCTTCGGGAGTCCCAGAGAAGGTCCCTTGTGCGAGTTCTGAGAGACACTTCGCCATCCCTGTTTTCCTATGATAAGATTAAAAATCTTGCAGCAACGATGCGAAATATCAACAACCGGCAATCTTCTCCACGCCCCAGAATGCTATTATCCGGTTCGATTCCCCTCCAAGCTCTCGTTGGCCGGGTGTTCTCTACCAGGCGCACACCCAGTGACCTTGATATATTCGTCACCAAGAATGCCCTGCCAGAAGCGAGAAACGCTATGCTGGCACTCAATCTGCGCTGCCATCGCGTCACCTTCCAGTATCATTTCATGCCGTATGAAGGCAAGGTGTTAATCGATCACATCGAGAGTTATGTGAGTGATATTGATCCCGATGGGAACCAAACACCCTCTGTGTCAGCCTGGTCACTTTCCTTGGATAGGCGCGAGAGAAGAGATCCGGATCTTGGCCCAATCTCCAACAAGAACTTATTGCGCAATAGAGCTATCCATCGTGTAGGCATACTACGCCCCGGTCACGAGGAGGAGGACTATGATCGTTTCCCCCGGGACTTCCCTTTCACGCGCGACGCTGACTTTGACTTTATCAAGCGTGCAGAGTTGATTGTAACAAAAACGTCTTCTTCTCCCGAAGAGGCTATTGCAAACTTTGACATTGAAGCCTGCAAAGCCTACTTTGATGGGGAAAACTTTGGCAATGTAGACGACATGACCTACTCGAATAGGAGTACTTGGGATCGCAATTGGCATCATTGGATCAATTGCTACATACCACTTTGTATTCCCCAAGTGAATGATATCTCACAGCGGACGTCTCCCAAACGCCCCATCAGAACGAATGTACTCAACCTCCGAAATCTTGCTAGCGATGACGAGAGGCTTCTGTGGATCATGAGTGCCGTTTCACAGGCTCATCTCAGTAGCAACCATTGCGTACTCCCGTGCTTGCAACACGGGTTCAATAACTGCACCTGCAAGTTGGTATCGCAAACGAGCACTAGGTTCTTCTTCTACCTCCATTCTAAGATCGCAAAACAGTTCCGAAGGGCCCTCAAGTACATCAAGCGCGGAATTGATGTTCCTCTCTCCGACGAACTCATAACAGCATTCTTGGGTGAAGCTACCCTTTGCAAACTTCCACGAAGTGAGGGGCTTAAAGTAATTGGTGACTGCAAAAACGCATCCAAGCCCAAGCCCGGAGAGAGAGTTGCCAAGAAGAGAGCCGAGAAGAGAGCCAAGATGACACCCGAGGAGAAGGAGCAGGCAAATGAAAAGGCAAGGGTTGCGGCATTCGAGAGGAGAATGCAGATGACACCCGAGGAGAAGGAGCAGGCCAGGGTCAAAGACAGGGAGGCAAAATCCGAGAGGAGAACCAAGATGACACCCCAGCCAAAAAGAGCCAGGATGTAAGATGACACCCGAGGAGAAGGCCTAGGCGAATGCTAGGGCAGGGGAGGCAACAGCCAACAAGGGAGCCGAGATGTCAGACACCAAGTCAAGATCCAATCCAAGACGAGGTAATTGTTAAGCTGCACCCTCTGTCTTGGGAATAGTGTCTTTTAATTCTCAATATAAACTGCAACTATCCTAAAATACCCCTAAAACATTTATAATACATTGGTAATGTCGCAATTAATTCCACCGATGAATTTAAATAGGACAAACACACGAGCCACAGGAAGCTAAAACTCACCAGTGCTCATTGCCTCCCATCCCTCCTCCTCGTGCACCACGATAAGCGTCTCTATTTTCGCACCCTCCTTTTCTTTAATAACACATAATACGGATTGTCCAAAACACGATGCTTATGGACTACAAGCGTAGAAAATAGACGCACTGGACGCCTTGATGAATCTACGACAATTGCAATGGACCTCTTATTATTGTGATCCCCCCCCTTGTCATTAAAACGATTCAGAAGCAATTCAGTGTCATAATCAGGGGAGAAAACATGCAGTGCTACCCCCAGAAACTTAGCAGTGCAATAAAAGTCAAATATCTCCACCATTGTTTCATTCTTTTCCAACTGACTTATATGACCCTCAACCGTCTCCTCCACCATATCGCCTAATCTGTGCCATTTTGGTGTCAACAGGCCCGAAACATTTTCTAATACGTCCACATTTTCCTTCTGATATTTAATAACTTCGCTCCTCAGCTCGGACCAGGAAATATATACACCAAGACGTCCCATCTGATGCGCCACCGTGACGAAAAATGGGTTCACCGCATCACTATTATCCTCTGATCGTACTTCCACCACTTCATACCCATACTCATACAGCGCAA
>Ga0213864_10001150_pt1 | contig 12001 bp, 12 predicted proteins | sample PICome_5_FD_160078 | JGI IMG/M metagenome (GOLD analysis project Ga0213864, IMG submission 160078) | Coastal seawater microbial communities near Pivers Island, North Carolina, United States - PICO247 | ecosystem: Environmental > Aquatic > Marine > Coastal | place: USA: North Carolina... | reverse complement strand
GTTATAAACTATTCATAAAGTTTAAATTATTTAATTTAGAGGAAATAATTCTCATGATCGGAATTCTCCAAGTATTCGTGTTACTATTAGTACTTGTATCATTTGCACTAGTAGTTGCTGTACCTGTTATTTTAGCAACTCCAGGCGAATGGGAAAAATCTCAAAGTATCGTTTGGAGTGGAGCAGGTTTATGGTCTGCATTAGTAATTCTTACAGGAATTTTTAATGTTGTTCCTGCTTAGGCACAAATCAATATTTATTTGCTAATGGAAATCTAAAACTCTCATTATATTTTTAACGATATGATGAGAGTTTTAAATAAAATCACAATATTAATAAAAATTTTTCATGAAAAAGAAAAGTAAGTGTGATTAACGCTAGTTTATCAAAATGCAGAATAAGTATCAGTTTAGTAAACCAAATTATTACTTATTCTGTATTTTGGTAAGCAACGACTTTTTAGAATGTTTAAATGTTTAAGAATATATCTCCCCAGGTAGGATTTGAACCTACGACAAATCGGTTAACAGCCGATCGCTCTACCCCTGAGCTACTGAGGATGATCAATTTAAATGATTTCTTATAACATTAAGATGCCATATCTTTAGAATGTTTGTCTATTACAAACTTAAATTTTACTAAAGTTTTTGGTGAAAAGGAAATAATAAAAAATGGACTACCATTCTTACAAATTTTCCCGCAAATGTTTTAAGACACGAATATTGCAGAAACATTTAAAATCAATGAACTATTAGCCTAATGCCGAGAATTATGTTGTTGTATATAGCGAAATCAACACGAAAAAGAAAACTCAGATAATTACGTTTATTTGATGTGAAGACAATTTCCTGTTATAATTTAATTGTGAAAAACATGCGGGTGTAGCTCAGGGGTAGAGCGCAACCTTGCCAAGGTTGATGTCGCGCGTTCGAATCGCGTCACCCGCTTAAAATTCTTGGCTTAAGAGGAAAAAAAGAATTTTCTATTTACGTAAGTAGCAGTAAAAGTCTGATTATTATTTATTTCTGATAACAAGTTTGGGGTTTATTAAAATTTAAATATTAGTAATGATATTTGATAAGCGGGCTAAGATAATCATTTTTGATTATAGAATTTGTTAATTAAAAATATTGAATTCAATATATAATTTGTTCTAAGGGATTGACTTAATAGTAAAGTTAAGTTTTTCTGTTTTTTAAAATTCGTTAATTAAGAGTAAGAAAGTAAAAAATTTTTCTATAGGAGGAAAAAGTTTATGGCACTACCTTGGTATCGTGTTCATACAGTCGTACTTAACGACCCAGGTCGTTTAATTGCCGTTCACCTTATGCATACATCACTTGTTGCTGGATGGGCAGGATCAATGGCATTATACGAGCTTGCAGTTTTTGACCCTTCTGATCCAGTTCTAAACCCAATGTGGAGACAAGGTATGTTTGTGATGCCTTTCATGGCTCGACTTGGTGTAACAGATTCGTGGGGTGGTTGGAGTATTACTGGGGAGAGTGTTTCAGATCCAGGTATTTGGAGTTTTGAAGGAGTTGCTCTAACACACATTGTCTTATCAGGATTATGTTTCTTAGCAGCGATTTGGCACTGGGTTTATTGGGATTTAGAGTTATTTAGAGATCCACGTACTGGTGAACCAGCATTAGATCTTCCAAAAATTTTTGGTATCCACTTATTTTTAGCAAGCTTATTATGTTTTGGTTTTGGTGCGTTTCATGTAACAGGTACATTTGGTCCTGGTATTTGGGTTTCTGATGCTTATGGTATTACGGGTCGTGTACAAGCTGTTGCTCCAGCATGGGGTGCAGAAGGTTTTAACCCATTTAATCCAGGTGGAATTGCATCTCACCACATTGCAGCAGGTATTTTAGGTATTCTTGCTGGTGTTTTCCATTTAACAATTAGACCACCACAAAGACTTTACCGAGCTCTTCGTATGGGTAATATTGAAACTGTATTATCAAGTAGTATTTCTGCTGTATTCTTTGCAGCATTTATTACTTCAGGTACTATGTGGTATGGTGCAGCGACAACTCCAATCGAATTATTTGGTCCAACTCGTTACCAATGGGATAGTGGTTATTTCCAACAAGAGATTGAGCGTCGTGTAGAAAGTTCATTAGGTGAAGGTTTATCGTTAAGCCAAGCTTGGTCACGAATTCCTGATAAATTAGCTTTTTATGATTATATTGGTAATAACCCAGCGAAAGGTGGATTATTCCGTGCGGGTCCAATGAACAAAGGTGATGGTATTGCAGAAGCATGGTTAGGTCACCCGGTTTTCCAGGATAAGGAAGGTCGTGAATTAACTGTACGACGAATGCCAGCTTTCTTTGAAACTTTCCCAGTTATCTTAGTAGATAAAGATGGTATTGTTCGTGCTGATATTCCATTCCGACGTGCTGAATCAAAATATAGTATTGAGCAAGTAGGTGTTAGCACTAACTTCTATGGTGGAAAATTAAACGGCCAAGTATTTACAGATGCTCCAACTGTTAAAAAATACGCAAGAAAAGCACAATTAGGTGAAGTATTTGAGTTTGATAGAACAACATTAGAGTCAGATGGTGTATTCAGAAGTAGTCCACGTGGTTGGTATACTTTTGGTCATGCAAACTTTGCTTTATTATTCTTCCTTGGTCATTTATGGCATGGTGGTCGTACTTTATTCCGAGATGTTTTTGCAGGTATTGGTAGTGAAGTTCTAGAGCAAGTTGAATTTGGTGCATTCCAAAAACTTGGTGATAAGACTACTAAGAAGCAAGGTGTCGTTTAAAGAGTATGTTTAAGATTAATAATTAATAGTTAAATTATGGAAGCATTAGTATATACTTTCCTGCTAATTGGAACATTAGTTGTAATCTTCTTTGCGATTTTCTTTAGAGATCCTCCAAGAATTGTTAAGAAGTAGAAAGATTAATACACTGTATTAATTAAAAAAAATCATTCACAATTGTGAATGATTTTTTTTTAATCTTCATGTTCTTCGAACGGATCACGTAGTTCTTTGGCGGCTGGTCCAAAAGCAGTAAAAATTGAGTAACCTGTGATACCCAAAAGTAAGCCTGAAATGAAAATACTTAGGATTTTTGCACTTTCCATAAAAAAATAATATTCAATAAGTTACCCGGAAATATAAAACTTTGTTTATAATATACATTATGAGTAATATTATGAACTAGTATTATATAATCTAATTCTCTTGAACTTAAAATTATGGCACTAAGAACGCGATTAGGAGAAATTTTACGACCACTTAATGCAGAATATGGTAAAGTAGCTCCAGGTTGGGGAACGACACCTGTTATGGGCTTTTTTATGGCTATGTTTTTACTATTTTTAGTTATCATTTTACAGATTTACAATTCTTCAATTATTCTTGAGAATGTTGATGTAGATTGGGTAACTACGTAATAGTTGATTCTAACAAATAGGTTACATATCGTATATGAATATGTAACCTATTTTTTATTAGTAAGAAAGAAAAATTCAAAGCTTAGTGATTCGTTATTGATAGTTTTTATGGTCTCAAGTTAACTGTCTCTAGGGATTAGATTTGGTTTATTAGTAAAGTTGATAAAGTAAAAAATCGACTTCTTAGCACTTTACTAGAAATTACAAATATCAGATTATGAAAAAATTCATTGTTAACCTGCTATACTATATTTAGTAAGTAATTTATTAATTCTGTAAAATAGTTAGTTAAGTTATGTCTCATAGTGTAAGAGTTTACGATACTTGTATTGGTTGTACTCAATGTGTTCGTGCATGTCCATGTGATGTTTTAGAAATGGTTCCATGGGATGGTTGTAAAGCTGGACAGATCGCATCAGCACCTAGAGCAGAAGATTGTATTGGTTGCAAGCGTTGTGAAACAGCATGTCCTACAGACTTTTTAAGTGTACGTGTTTACTTAGGCAGTGAAACTACACGTAGTCTTGGTTTAACATACTAGAGTAAGATTGTTTAATAAAAAATTATCCTTTAAAGTATATTAAAGGGTAATTTTTATAAAAAAAATTTATAGCTGATACAGTTTGATTAAATTTTTAGGTTTAGAATGAGAGAAATATTTGCACTAAATAGATTTATTTGTTAATATATATGGTGTAAGTTCGCGGACGTGGCGAAATTGGTAGACGCACTAGATTTAGGTTCTAGCGGGTATTCCCTTGAGAGTTCGAGTCTCTCCGTCCGCATTCAAATTATTTATAAAATCTTATAAACTGATTACTAAACTTTCATGTTCTATGATACTGTTTTTGGGGGTAGAGGGACTTGAACCCTCACGACCATTTGGTCAACAGATTTTAAGTCTGTTGTGTCTACCATTCCACCATACCCCCATTTTATTTAAGGCGACACCCAGATTCGAACTGGGGATAGAGGATTTGCAATCCACTGCCTTACCACTTGGCCATATCGCCTTTGAATATTATTTAATATATAGTTTAATTTATATTTTGCTAAAAGTAAAAGATATATTGTTAACTTTAATTTGACCTCGTTATTTCTTTGCTATATTCTTAAATTAAGAAACGGTTGCGGGTATAGTTTAGTGGTAGAACCTTAGCCTTCCAAGCTAATGATGAGAGTTCGATTCTCTCTACCCGCTTTTAAAACATTTAAATTATGACAATCAACTAAAAAAAACGGAAAAAACATTAAAAATCAATTTTATGTTGTATAGTGATATATTAGTACTTAATAAATTAATAACCAATAAATTTATTAATTTTTATCTCTTACCTTGACAATCAGTATCAGTACATGTACAATTTAAATACAAGATATTATGTAAAATACTTTCATGCTAATCCTACTACGATTTGATGATAGTAATAGTTATTTGTTATTAGATAACATTTTTTCGAAATTAAGAGTCTATCAAAAACAAAAAAAGAAGATCAAAGAAAGTGAGTTAGACCTGATACAGGTTCTCGAACCATTTCGTCTTTATGAGCGATCTCTATTAATTTCGGATGATGAAGTGATGGATCGACCCTTTAATAAATTTCTATTATTCTTAGATTCTGTATTTTTAAAATTTGATGAAAACTGTCCTTATGTTAAAAATACTTTAAGTAATAATTATGCATGGGGAACGTCTGTTGTTTTATTGCTTCTCTTTTCAGGGATTGCTCCCGTTTATTTTAGAAATTTCAAGCTTATTCCAGGAGGTGATTCGAGAATTGTTCGTCCGATTAATTTTGTGCTAATGACACAATTGGTTACTTTCGCTAGTTACTTTAGCTTTGTAAGTTTATTGAACATTTCTGGTCGTAGTTCGTATTATGATTTGATAACTAGATTAGTTGAAGCAACAAGAAAACGAAACTCAATTAAAGTATTAGAATCCTTAAAAGTTGATGAAAATACATTACTATATCATCATCTGACTAAACATCACAAGCTATTTGGTCCGCTGCTTCAATATTACAACCCTAATTTTGTCGCTAATTTCACGATGGAAAACAATGTCGAGTTTGCTTTAGATTTAGAAACTGTTACTGCTTCATTTGCAGATGATGTTGAATTACATCCTGTTTACTCATGTCTAAGTTTAAATGCTAATTCCTTACCAATTCTAGGCCAATGTTTAATATGTTTTGTCCCTCTACCCAAATCTTTAAAAATAAGTGCTCATCTTGTCATTTTATCGAGTAAAACGTTAAAATTAGCTAAACAGTTTTTTAAAAGACAAGAAGATAAAAAAATTAAAGAAGTTCGTGAAAATTTAATAAAACGATTCAAATAAAAATGCCAAAATCAAAATTAAACTATGAAACTGCTGAGCAACTTGTATTAACTACGCTAGATCATGCAAGTAGTGATTTGGCGAGAAGACTGTTTCAAAAAAATAATGAAAAGATTATAGAAAACTTGAAGTTGAGGGCCCTTGAGAATGATCGACTATTATCTAGTTGCCGCGTTCCACTAATTGGTGGTGAGCCGGGACAAGGCAAATGGTATATCAGTCCAATCAAAATTCCAGAGAATTGGAACACAGTCTTAATAAATGAATCCGAACAGCTTGCTAATAACAAAATACATAGAGTGATTACACGACATATGAAGGAATTGTTTAAAGAAAAGTATGTACGTAGATTAATCAATCAAAGGTTCTTCTCGAGAATTGTTAACGAAGGTGTAAGGATTACACTATCTAGGTTATCAGAAAGAGTAATGGGATTCGATATAACGTTGTTAAATGACGTTCTTAAAAGTCATGCAGAAATCGGTAGTATTGGTTTGCAAGTTGCACTATCAACTGGAACGGAGTATGCTCTCAGTTATTCGTTGGCAGAGGATATCATAAAAGAGAATCAAAAACTAATTAAAGAAAGTGGACAGGCGTATGGTGGTATTGAAATACCAAAACGATTGCACAATAGCTTAGAAATATATTCCAAAGAGTACAATAGCAAAATTAGTGTATCATCGGCTGCTACGATTACAACTAATATTTTTATTACAGAACAGGAACTAAAGGATTTTGACCACATCTTAAATTTGGATCGCAACTTTTTTGCTTGCCCTTCGTCGTCGTGTGGCTTTGACTTAAATTTCACACATTCGTGTGAAAAAGCTAGAGATGCTGCTCTCTATGAAATTGAAACTGAATATCTCTCACGATATCGCATGTCAACAAGTTACGAACGTGGATCTAGTCAACTATACCCAATATATCAACTAGTTGAAATTATTAGACATGGTAATTATACACAAGGTAATATTCCAAAAGATCCTCTAAGACCATTAATCGGAGATTAATAAGAAGATTGTGCTCAAATCTTGCTATCAAAATTGCGAGAATCACAAAAGAATTTAGATAAAGATTAAATAAATAACGATAGGGTGTTAAAATTGTATTTAATTAGATTATTAATTATGTTAGAGTAAAAGTAAAAAAATTATGACAGCATCTTTTTTACCGTCGATTTTAACACCAGTTGTTACACTTGTTTTTCCAGGTCTGTGTTTTGCATTATTTTTTGTTCTAATTGAACAAGAAGAAATAGTTTAGTCAATAAAATAATAGGAATATTCAGTTAAGTTTTTAAGAAAGTAAATAATTTTTAATTAAACTGAAATTCCTTTTATTTTGCGATTGAGAAATGTTTTAATTATTTAAGTTAATGAATATTCAATCAAATTTAGATAATTTAATCTTCGCAAATTTGTTATTTGTAACAGTAGTTTATTGGGCAAATTTAGTTTTTCCGAAGTTTAAATTTTTATCCAAATTAGGATTTTATGGTAACTGTTGCGCCAGTCTTTGTCTTTTTATTCTATTAGGATCAAGATGGTTAATTTCCGGTTATTTCCCATTAAGCAATTTATATGAGTCTTTAATGTTTTTAGCTTGGGGAATAACTTCGTTAGCAGCCTTTATCGAAGATCGATCAAAAATTCCAATCATTGGATCGATTAGTACACCAATAGCCTTATTTGTTACTGGTTTTGCAAGTTTATCGTTACCAGAGGCAATGCAATCGCCTTCTTCTCTTGTCCCTGCATTAAAGTCAAATTGGTTAATGATGCATGTTACCGTTATGATGTTAAGTTATGCTAGTTTGTTAATTGGTTCACTTTTAAGTATCTTTTTTTTAGTTCTTGTTAATAGTAAAAAAGAAAAAGTTTTAATTCAAGGTAATTCGTATGGCGATCAATCTACCTCAGATTTTCGTTTTACTGAAAATATAGCATTTTATAAAACGGAAACTACAAAAAATTATTCGAATTTACTATCAGAAGATAATACTGTTGAAAGTAATGCAACAAGTGCACGATTAACTTTATTAGAAAGTATTGATAATTTAAGTTATAGAACAATTAGTTTTGGGTTTCCACTTCTAACGATTGGAATTATAGCTGGAGCAGTTTGGGCAAATGAAGCTTGGGGTTCATATTGGAGTTGGGATCCTAAAGAGACTTGGGCTTTAATAACGTGGTTAGTTTTTGCCTCTTATTTACATGCTCGAATTACAAAATCTTGGCAAGGTGAAAAACCTGCTTTAGTAGCTTCTGTTGGTTTTGTTGTTGTATGGATTTGTTACCTTGGAGTTAATTTTCTTGGTAAAGGTCTACACACTTATGGACAAATTTTATAGTTATATAAATTTTACATTTTTCATGAGTTTTCTATATTAAAAACTATCACTTTTTTTATAAACAAGATTGTGAGAATTAAAAAAAACTTAGAAAAAAGGTTAAACCCATTATATAATTTTATACAAGTTATTTGTTACTAAAAAGTACACAATTTTATATTCACTCTTCATAAGTTGATTAACTGAAAGAAGAAGATATTTTTACTTCTTATTAGAAGTAAAGGTAATTGATTTTAAGTATAGTAGGAGAAAGAATCGTGTCAGGTGGTTCAACAGGAGAAAGACCTTTTTCAGATATTATCACAAGTATTCGTTATTGGATTATCCATAGCATTACAATCCCTGCGCTATTTGTTGCAGGATTCCTTTTTATTAGTACAGGATTAGCGTATGATGTTTTTGGTACGCCAAGACCAAACGAATATTTTACACAAGATCGTCAACAAATTCCATTAGTAAATGATCGTTTCAGTGCTAAGCAGGAATTAGAAGATTTAACGAAAGGCTTATAAAAATAGAAAACATGTAAGAGGTATAAATGATCAATACAAATCAACCAATAGCATATCCTATTTTCACTTTTCGTTGGCTTACAATACATGCATTAGCAGTACCAACGGTATTTTTTCTTGGTGCTATTACGTCAATGCAATTTATTCAACGATAGGAGATATTTATAGATGAGTGCACCAAATCCTAATAAGCAACCTGTAGAATTAAACCGAACTTCATTATTTTGGGGTTTACTTTTAATTTTTGTTTTAGCTGTATTATTCTCAAGTTATTTCTTTAACTAAGCAGATTAAACAAATTAAGATTGTTTCATTATTTAAATAATATTTTAAGGAGATTGTAAGAATGAGTGATGCTGGACGAGTACCACTTTGGATGGTAGCAACGATTGGTGGCCTTGCTGCCGGCGGTTTATTAGTTTTATTTTTCTTTGGCGCATATTCGGGCCTAGGATCTTCACTATAAACTGTCGTCGTTGTAAAGATAATGATTTTAAAAAAAGAATGCATAGAAGTTATATTCTATGCATTCTTTTTACTTACTTAGATAAGAAATTGAAAAAGTGAATCTTATAATAGGTATTTTTAATACCCCCAGGGGAATTCGAATCCCCGTTACCTCCGTGAAAGGGAGATGTCCTAGGCCTCTAGACGATGGGGGCTTTTCATATATATATAATAATTTTAATACACGCCTGATTACTTGTCAATACCTACTTAAGAAAATGATTTTTAATTTTCTTCGTCTTCTGGCCATAATAGATTTAACTTGTTATCCAAAGATGAAGAAACTAAAAACATGTCTAAAATTTCACGTTTAAAAGTTGTTATTGAGCTAGCATAATATCGTTTGGGGTTAACAATTATTGATAACGTTCGACTAATTGTTATATCTTTAATTTTAGCCCAGTGAATTATATTAAGTTCTAATTCTTTAGAAATTGCTGAAACTGAAACAAATGCAGCACCTAAACCAGATTGAACGGCATTTTTAATTGCTTCCATTGAATTTAATTCCATTTCAATTTTAAACTGGCGGCTATCAATTCCGTTCTCAATTAAAGTATTCTCAATAACATTACGAATTGTTGATTGTGTATTTAGCGCAATAAATTTTAAACGATATAAATCCTCTTTTTGAATATATTTTAATGATGCAAAAGGATGAGATGTTGGTAAAATAAGTGCGAGCTCATCTTCTGCATACGACGTTATATCAAGTACTGGTTGAAGATTCTTTGGAATTTCGCCTCCAACTACGGCTAAATCAATTTGTCCTTTTGCTACACCCCAGGATATTCGACGAGTTGAATGAACTTGAAGTTCAATTGCAATTTGAGGATATTTATGACGAAAAATACCAATTAATCTAGGCATTAGATAAGTTCCTGTTGTTTGACTAGCACCAATAATTAATATACCAGATTGTAATGTTTGTATTTCCTCTAATCCACGACATGTTTCTTCACAAAGGTTAAGTATTCTGTCAGCATACTTTAATAATAATTGTCCGGCTTCGGTTAAACGGGCTTGTCTTTTGTCTCGATAAAAAATTGGTGTATTTAATTGGCGTTCTAGATTTTGAATTTGAAGGCTTACAGCTGGTTGAGAAATATATAATTTTTCAGCAGCTTTTTTAAAACTCCCCTCAATGGTGATCGTTTGTAGAATTTTTAATTGATCAAGTGTAAATGGTAAATTCGACATTAAACATTAATAATTTTTATAAAACGTGAGGAATATTTTTGGCGTATACTTAGTTCTTAATAAAATTTTTAAATTTTATTATTATTAAATTATTGAAAAAGTGTTAAGTATAACAGTCACTGTTTTCGATAGTATGATAAACGTTGTATAATATTAAATAGATTCATTATCTAATTAAGGTTTTATTTTACATGGATTCAAGACTTGCAATTGTTTTACTTCCGTTTTTAGCAGCAGTTTCATGGGCGTTATTTAATATTGGTCGTTTAGCGTTACAGCAACTAAAAAGAATGGCTTAATATTTCATTAAGAATATTTTGATTATACTGTTAGGCTTAATTTAAGCTTAATGTTTGTAGAGAAACTAAGAATTTAGTTTCTTTACAAACTTTCTAACTTTAATTTCTTATTTGTTATCGTCTTGATTTTCTTTTTGATTTTTACGGTTTAAAAAATTGCCAAGCATCGTTTTTACAGGATTTGTTAAATTCTTGTTTAAATCTATTAAATCAATGTCTTGTCCTTCTAAGCGACATGCAGTATTTTCAAAAGCTACAGCTGGAAATGATAATTTGTCATCTAAAACAAGTGGTTCACCACGATTTGAAGCTATAATTACTTGTTCACTATCAGGTATAACCCCTAAAATTGGAATACCTAAAATATTTTGAACATCTGTTACTGACATCATTTCATCGCTTTTAATCATTTTTGGCCGTATGCGATTGATTATCAATTTGTTGTTTTTAATACCATGAGCAATTAATAGTCCTATAACCTTATCAGCATCTCTAATTGATGGTACTTCTGGTGTGACAACAATCAGGGCTTCTTCAGCTGGTTCGATAGCGGTTTGAAAGCCTTGGTCAATTCCAGCTGGGCTGTCAATTAAGATAAAATCATATTGATCGTCAACTAACTTAATTAGTTCTTTTATTTGTGACTTTGTAAATGGGGTTTTAGATTGAGTTGAACATAATGGAAAAAATGTTAATTGAGGTTGTCTTTTATCTTGTATTAAAGCTTGGTCTAATCGACATGTATTATTTAGTACGTCAGATCCAGTGTAAATTACGCGATTTTCAAGGCCTAGTAATAAATCAAGATTACGTAATCCTACATCCGCATCAACTAACAGTGTCTTATGCCCTAAACGTGCTAAGGCCATTCCCAAGTTGGATGTCGTAGTCGTTTTACCTACACCTCCTTTTCCCGAAGTAATAACTATAACACGGGCCATAATATTATTGTTTTCAGGTTATTAATTAATAATTAAAAAGTTTAATATTAGATAGATTATATCATTAGATGAATTATTATCTTTTTGGATAAATTAGTTTTTGAAGTTAATTTCGTTTATAATAGTTATTAATAAAATTCTTGAATTATATTTAAATATAAAGTTTTACTTTTTGATTCAGAATTAAGATTAAAAATTGTTTTTTGAATTTCATTAAACGATTAATCAAAATTTAGTTATTTGTTTTAAAGTGTATTAGAATGGTTTCCACAGATAATGTTGTTAAAGCGAAGGTAGAAAGACCTGTTTTTCCGTTTACGGCTATAATTGGCCAGGAAGAAATGAAGCTTGCATTAATTTTAAATGTAATTGATCCTCGTATTGGAGGTGTCATGATTATGGGTGATCGAGGAACTGGA
>Ga0213864_10001149_pt1 | contig 12002 bp, 14 predicted proteins | sample PICome_5_FD_160078 | JGI IMG/M metagenome (GOLD analysis project Ga0213864, IMG submission 160078) | Coastal seawater microbial communities near Pivers Island, North Carolina, United States - PICO247 | ecosystem: Environmental > Aquatic > Marine > Coastal | place: USA: North Carolina... | reverse complement strand
CCCCGGGGCCCTCCCCTCCCCCCGGCAGTGGTGGAGATGCGTCTGCTGGAGACGAGGCAGTCCGAGAGGTGAGAAGAACAGCAGCCGTTGCTCTTCTTCAAAACGTTGACAATCTCGAGTGGAAAGGAACACAATGGGAAGTTGGCCTTGCGGTTGACAGTGATGACCTAAAGCTGTACTTTAACCCGGGGCTGCAGAAAGTTTTGCCGACCGAACTCGTGCTGACAGCGCAGAGCATCCCGTCCATGATCAGCGACGAGACCTTTTTGCCTGCACTTATGCGTCACGACCAGGTTGTGTGCAAGGTGATTCCGATCATCTTGGAAATCCTCAGAGGTGAGGTTGCGATGAGCGTAGCCGAACGCACTCTCTTTTGGGACCTTGGGTCCGCATTGGCCATGTTGGAGTTGACGAATCCGAAGCTCTTTGCGGCAGCCCGCTCGACATCCTACACGCGGGAAACGATGGGGTCGGAAAACACGGAGCTAGGTGCCTTGTGCCGCGCGGCGGTGACCCGGGACCGTATCATTGCACTCTTGCGTGTGCAGCGCTAGGCTCAAATAATAATTATATTAATTAATACAACGAAATAAATAGCCGCTTTAATGTCCCAGCGGATAACCTTTGTGCTAAGCGAACTCACATCGCACAAAATCGGCCAGACTGCTCCAGCGAACCGACGACCTTGTATGATCCCAAAAGATTCTAATGGTAACACATTTGGAAAGCCTCTGTCCCAAGACGGTGTCTACCATGCCGAGGAGGGCCAATCGGTAGCAGACCGCGCACAGCAACAGCATACCATCTCAATAGCCGAGCCACCGGCGCTTCCGCGGCGGCGAGCGTGTTTGGGATCTTGCATCGTCGTTGTGGGTATAATCTGGTGCATCGCAACTGTCGGCATGGCGGTTGCTTTTGTTGCTACGGGTCGATCAGTGATCGAGTCTAGGGTTGCAAGGCTTGCCCCAATTGCACGGTCGGCTGAGATGGTAAGCGACATGCGTCGACGTGCGTGCGACCTCAAACTACGGATTACAGACGGGGAAGCTACTCTTCTCGAGGTCGGTGCAGCGCTTGCGCTGTCCATTGGGCACAGTGTAAATGTGGACGAAGAGACAAGTATTTTCTCATCAGGGCGTCGTTTGCTTACGGTTCGTTTTTTAAACTGCGATCCAGTGTTAGAACTCACGTTGGGCGGAGAGGCGCTTCAGCAATCGTGGAGCTCAAATCTCTCGCGCATGAGAGGGGCCAGGCTGACGATTACAGACGGTCCAGAGGTCGTCCTGGAGCAAGAGTCGGAGACTCACATATCTGAGGAGCAAAGCGCTTCCCAGGGGTTGTTGTTTGTGAAAAAAAATCGGTCCTTTTTCCCTCGGGTTCCAAACTCCAGCGAGGGTCGCACTACAATTATCAGAAGACGTTAGGTGCAGACCATCTCAAACGAGACATCAAATGGATGTTACGAGCTCTGATAGCTTTTGCAAAAGTGCCTTTCGCAACTGTAAGTCGCCATCGCTCGAGGCTAAGGCGATTTGATCGCGGATCACACGAAACTTAGAGGCGTAGGCCTGTTCGGGGTGGTCGCGTTCAAAGTTGGCCCTCGCCATCTCTGCCTCGTACTTTGCACGAGTGCACTTGTCATCCTCGCCATCCATCTCGTGTTTGCGCTTTGCAGTGGTACCACTACCGTTGCTAAATACGTGTGTCTCAAAACGAGAGATTCGGTCCGAAATTGAAAGCAGTGTTTGCTTTATTTCGGCCATTTCTGCTGCCAAAGTAAGATGGTCGCCAGCGGCTGTACATATCGTCGTCCCATGGTCCGCTGTCTGTCCAGCCAAATCGAGTCCTAAGCCGACACGCGACTCTACCTCGTCGGCAAGCTTCCTCGACAAGTCGTTGATTGTTCTTAATACAGGAAGAAGTAAATAAAGAGAACCCGCAACGCGTTTTTCACCTTCATTGCCCCATTGCACGTATCTCAGATGCGTTTTGTCGACACCAAACCTTGCATTCGTCGAATCAATGTTGCCGTTCGCAAACCACGCGACAAACAGCGTCTTCCGCGCGCTTGCGGATGTGGTCACAATCTCTAGCACCTCCTTCATGTCAAGGAACACGCGGTTCCCGATGCAGCCACATCGGATAGACCTCTCGGGAGGAAACCAGGGCGCTGCAAGGACACCAAACCGTTTGACACAGAAAGGAGGCACCGTAAATGGCGAGAGGGAAGTGGAAGACAAGGGTGCAGGAGGCATGCGCTCTTGGGGCGCCATGTTCTCAATGCAAGAATATTTACTGTTGATAGCGGCCTGTTCGCAATCGAGTCGGTCCAGGGCAATACGGCGTGTGTTCGAACACAGCGGCAAAATCAAAATTTACAACGTGGGCTGAAAACTGATCCCGTACCTTTAATTCCTCTCCTGTGTGCACCCCTATTTGTGTGTTTGTCGCTACGGCGGCAATCCTGACCCCAACTTTCGACCTGCAGAGAGAGGTGAGGCAAAGACAGGGTGAGAAGCCTTTTTCAGACGGGCTATGTTGGGACACGCGCTGCGAGCTCACGGGAAGCTCCGAATCAGACTGTTTTTGCCGTTGAAGCTCCTGATCCGACACGCTTCCTACCAAAAAGAGCACGATTGGACTGGTGAAGAAAAAAATCATGTCATTTAGGGCCAACCAATGCAAGTCGCAGCGCACCATGTTATACCTACAAGGATGCATTAGCAAGCCGCGTTGAGAGCAAGAATCGGTGCAGGGGAGGGAAGCGAAGCGGGCGCACTCGATTATCCGATCTCCGCAGTCTACGAGTCTGATGAACCTGCGTGCACAGCATTCCATATTCGGTGGCTCTCGGGCGCCTAGGGCGACGATGACATGTTCAATTGAAGCAACTGTTACTCGACCACGCGCTCCAATATTTTGCGACTCGCGCGCCGCGCCGGAGAAAAGATGACAGTCTCGAGGCCAAGCGAGAGCGACAGGCAGGCCACGTATATGGCGACAGCAAATGTTTTTCCAAAACGCCTGTGCACAGCACGCGTATATGAAAGATTCAAAGCGCCTCAGACCCAATGACAATGCTTAGTGCTACAGGTAGAACTGCAAGCAGCGTACCGTGGGGTCGAAATCATCTGCGGTGCACACGCACACGGGGTAGAAGTTAGCACACAGGCGTGTTCTCCATGTTTAAAGTGGGGTGGGGAGGGGAGGCGGAGGAGTTGGACTCACCACTTCTCCGCCAAAATCGGCGGGCCAGCCGTACTTGTTGCAGATGTCGGGGCGGTAGAGACTCCAGTCGTCTTTGAACAAAACACGTGCAGTGGCTAGTATGAACGCCTCGTGAAATTCTAGCTGCTGAGTAGACCGCTCAAAGCCACGTTTGTCGACCTCCTTTAGAAGGGTCTTGAGGGTTCGTAAGTGCGTGTCCCCGGCAAACTCGTCGGCGGCGAGCCGAGTGCCGTATTCCCGTACGTCACCTCCCTCCAACGCCGATCCGTGCGCCCCGGGTATTCCTACCACGCCTTCCGCAGAGGCCTCCAAGACGATCTGTTCAATCGATCCTTTCAGTGCCAACTCCTCCCGGCGGCGCTTTCGTACGGCCGCTGTGTTGAGCACATGCTCGTCAAAAAGATTAAAAAGGTCGTTACAAATCTCACGCTGTGTCTCTACCATTGTGTTACCTGTAAATACCTCACCTGTTATAGGTTTACGCACACGCTCTAGCGGGTACTCGCGTCACGAACCCTCCCTACCCCCCAGCCTTTCATTGGCTACTTCGCCTCTTCTCCTTCCTTTACCTCGTCCTCTACGAGCTTGCGCTTCTTATTCTTGATCCCCGCAATTTTGGCCTCGGCCTTGAGCTCTGCCTCGTCAATATCGAGGATAGAAGAGGACGAGTCGTCGTCCTCGTCGTCCGAGTAGCTACCAGAGATTGATTTATCCGAGTCGTCGTCGTTGTCACTGTAATCTGAGTCATCGTCGGAGTCTTCCTCCTCCTGCGAATCCAAGATGTCGTTGTTTGATGCTTGCAGAAGGTCAATGGCCTCCTGGACGCAGTCGTCGAGGTGTGCGTACACAATCTTTGTGTCCGAGACGGGGATCGGCTTGACACCGAGAACCGTCCCCACGTTCGTGTCCAACCACTTCATGGCTCCCAACATCCAGTTCTGACGCATGGTGCGAGACAAAAAGTTGGTCAGCCATTCCAAAGCCTTCTCCTTGTTGACCCACGAGGCCTCCGTTGCCTCTGCAATCTGTTCCAGAATCTTGTTTCCACGGTTTGCGGCAATCGCCCCTGCAGTGCTCTTAATCAGAGAGGATGCAAGCTGCATCTGCTCCTTGTCAAGCTCGACGACTGTGACCGGGGGTACAATCTCATTGTCGTTAATTAGGGTCTTGAGCTCCTGAATTAATTTGCGTTTGTAAGAGCAAATTTGCTCTTTTAAGAGAGAGGACAGCAAGAACGTTTCCTCGTCATCTTCCGACACCGGCTGTGACTCTAGCTGGGAAATCGCCGGTTTCGTTTTTGGCGCGTCGGTGCCGTCGATGGCGTCGATCGGTGCCGGTTCGGGCTCGGAGGGTTTTAAAGAGAAGCTCATGTGTGCGCTTGCTGCGAGTTGTCGAATTTAGTTTGCCAAATGGCCATACGTTGCCATTTTACCTGTCACCGAGAAGCGGAGATCTGCCTACAGCCCATGCATGCCGGGGTTCCCGGGTAGGTTCATCCAAACCGCTGAGATGTGGTCTCACCAAACCACTTGCATGGCTTCTCGCTGGTACGGCGTCTCCACGCGTATCGTAAGAGACGGAGAGTCGCAACACCGTGATATTGAACGATTCGAAAGTAATTGTTTCGTTTGGTCGCTGAAGAAAAGTTCTCGCCATGCCATTCCAAACATGGACACGGCACTGTCCGCCTCAAGGCTTTCCTGTCCGGGATCCATGATCTCGTCGCGTGCCAAAATGTCTTTCATGACCCACGCGTGCAAATCGGATGAGATAGTGACAATGTCAGCTGGAACGACAAGTTCAGGATCGCGTTCGTCAAAGACACCGCTGGCGACGCAGTTAGCTTCCAGTGCCATCTGTATTACAAACGGGAGTGTTGCCATGTAGACTCGTGCAACAACGACGTCTTCTACTGTTCCGTGCTTTGGAAGCACTATGATCTGCAAGACCGAATCCTGGTGAATGCCACTACAGGCTCCGTTGTAGCCGGCCGCGTCGTTTCTATCATAAGGGACCATTCTAATATTCCAGGTGTTTATGATCTACCTCTGCTTGGATGTAACTAGATTCAAAATAGCGAGCAGATAGCTTGACAATTCCAATTCTAAGACAAGAAGTGGTGCACCAGGCACCAAGAAGCAAGGATGGTCTGGGACCCTTCGCTCTGCTACGACGTGGGTAGAAAACGCTCGGCTACCCAATCGGTCTCAGTTTCTGACATGCTCGATTTGGAACCGCTTGTCGCGGAGGGTCCTGTCACCAAAAAAGTATGCTTCCCATCTCTCACCCAGGCACCAGCCTCGCCACACGCCACATCGACTGCCTATGAAGAACTTCCAACAATGACATTTGAAGAGCTTTTCGGAGGTAGCGCCAACAGCGGCAACGCCAACAGCGACACAATGCTGAGCGATGCGTTTGACGATCTTCTGGTAGCTGATTCGACGGCCGCGCTGATTCGGAAAAGCCCATCCCCGCCACAAGTACCTAGAGGCACAAGCACGCCTGTCACACCGCTTTTTGAGATGCCCCCTCTCTTCCTGCCCGAGACTTACGAGGATGTTCCGATGACCAAACATATTTCACAAATTCGTCACGCGGGTGTGTTTAGTGAGGAAGGAGGTGTGATGAAGTGGATGCAGACTCTTGCTAGAGATTAGGCATTTTGGTTCGGACGATGTTAGGTGTGGAAAGAAGCGAAGAGAGTGTGAAACAGTCGGTAAAGATGTCTATACGAGCAGACGAGGTGCAAAAAGAAGCGTCTAGATTCAGCCTCGCGGACTACATTGGGGGTAGTTCAACATCCGAGGGTACCACAGTCCCGCCGTCAGCGCAATGGCACCAATCCACACAACAGCTTTCGAATCAGGAACCAGGACGTTTTGTGTTTCAAATTGGTCGGTTGCCGACTAACACGACGGTGCAGCAGCCTTTTGAGGCAGCGTCTGCGCCGTCACCTTCCCCTTCCGTCGGACACGCAGCAACGAAGCTCAGTTTCAACTTTTCCAACTTACAGTCTGCAAAGACGCAGACATTGATGCCGACACAGACGCCAAAGACAACGACAACACCGTTGCCCAGCCTCACATTTGCACTCCATCCTACAAATTCCAACCAAGGGGAAGCGGCCGTACCGTCTCATGCACTGACAAACATGGCGGCTCGGCTTGGCCATCCAGGGTCCGATGTCATGCGCCTCACTGCGCTCCTCGACGAGACCAAGATGAAACTCTCTCGCATGACTACCCGGTTGAATTCAACTGAAGCAAGTGTTGCGCGTGCTAATCAATCACTGACGTCGGAACGAGCGACCGCGGCGGCGCGCGTAGCTCAACTTACAAACGAACTGCGTGCCTCGCGCGAGCTGGAAAGCAAACTACGAGCGGAGATTGCAAACTCTCCCCAAAAGGCTACTTTGCAGCGCCAGGAGGAAGCGTTTCGCATTCAAGCGGAAGGCGCAATTCGGCTGGAGGAAGAGCACAAAAAATTGGTATCGCGCTTAAACGAGACAGAGAAACTACACACAGATGCCACAGAGGCTTTGCGCCTGCTTCGAGACGAGCACACGGCCCTCACAGAAGAACACGAAAAGGTATGTAACGCTTTGGGCACGGCTAAGGCTGAGCTTGAGAACATCGAATCGTGTAATCGGAATCAGCAAGTGCCGGTGCATTGGCAAGCCACGGCTTCCCAACAGGACATCGAAAAGGCGACTTCCAAACTACGCCTTGAGATGCAGGAACAGAGCGTCGCGGCGGTCGAAAAGGCCCTGCGAGAAGCGGAGGCGAAGCATTTCGAGAAAGTTGATGCCCTTGAGAAGACACAGTCAACTCTAGAAGACCTTTTGATTACCGCCGCAGCTGATGTCAAGGCGGCAAACGAGGCGCGGGACTGCGCCCACAAGAGTCTGCAAGAAGTCAAGGCAGTCTCTTCTTCTGAGCCCCGAGCAGACCTCCCGGAGCACGCGCGTGCCGCACTGGATAGCTACGCGTCGGAGTACGCACACTTTATTGAGCTGGAGGCACTCGCGTCGGATATACCAGAGCAACAGATGAAACTAGAGGCGGCGCGCCACCGCACGCAGTCACTGTACGATCACTTTGCGACCGGGAAGCCTAGTATTTCTCCTGAAATACTTTCAGCGCGCAGTGACTCCCAGATTCTCAAGACAGTGCGGTGCGGGAAGACGCGCTCTTATTTTGACACGGTGCTACCTTCCCGCACAGTGAGCCTCAACGCAGCGATGCATCTCAACGGGCATCCCGTCACGTCTTCTCTGCGCATTCCAGCGACAAAAATACAAGTCACTGTTGGCTGCAAGGTAGGCTTCGACTCGGAATCGGCCTCAGAATCGGACTCGGACTCGGAATCAGACTCGGAATCGGACTCGGAATCCGATTACGATGCTTCCAACACTGGCGTGAATTCTGGTCGCATTCCTGAGGCACATGGTATTTCCTTGAACCCCTCCCCGATAGATCTTCGCAAGGAGGAAGGGCGCGTCGCAGCCGCGGTCAGGTACATAAGCTCAGATTTGAAGGGAATGTTCAAAGTGCGCAAGGCGAGATACAAAAGGGCCTGTGGAATCAAAGACTGAGATCATTGTGATCTCAGCAGATCCACGATGTCACTTGCTCTCTTAACCCAATACTTTGGAAGCGGGTACAGGGAACTGGTGTCATTGTTCGCGTAGAGTAATGCTCCGGTAATGTTTTTTATACCCTTATCTGAAAGCATTTTGAGTGTATGACTTTCTTTCAGAAAGAGATGGTATCCCGCAGCCAGCTGGGCCATGTGGCGGTTGTATGGACTGTCCCTGGCTTTTGCGCACGGCTTTGCCATAGTCTGTGCGTGCCCATGAATGGCGGCTGCCGCATCGCGGTTGCCTGCAAAGCCACATTTAAGTTCTGTCACAACTAGTTCCTCTTCTCCTCGCTGACAAACCAAATCCAATGCTGTTCCAACCTTGCCGTCGTGCACGACTCGCTGGGCTACAAGAGGCTCCAGATTGTTGGCACGCAGTGTGCTGAAAACTAGCCTCGTAAGCTTAAACATTTTGGCACCCCGTCTGGCTGCCTTCGATCCGTTTGTCAATTTTGTGACTTGGCTATCGACCGCCTTACCTCTCCGACGTCCACCCCCAGGGCCACGCCAGCAGCCTCCCCGACCGTCCCCGGTCGTCGCCTCGGCTGGGAACACGCCACCAGAAAAGAGTTTGGACGCGAGCAACTTTGTGATTCCCTTCAAGACACTCCCGTGAGATGTCTTGTAACAGCGCCTTCCACGTAAGGACCCTACTTTTCCGGGTGATGTCCGTTTCAAAATAGTTTTTACTCCCCGTGTTGCTCTAGGCATTGATAGTGGCCCGATAAAAGTTTAGATGGTGGCGTTGTAAATACATTATAGCGCTAGGTGGAAAAATACCGGTTGTCATTTGCATCTTAAGTATAAAAAATGGCGTCGTTGTCGAGTTTGCTAGACGCTGCATTTATCAAGATCGGCTTTGGCATTCTCTGTGTTTGGTGGGCGGTCTGGAGTCTCCTTGACACGTACCTGTTGCCGTGGACACCGGTCAGCGAGATTGCTCTTCTAGCCCTGGGTGTTACAATGATAGCCACGGGAGACTGCAGATTATGCTGTTTCGGCTCACTTGGTACCGAAACGGTTGAAGAACTCGCAGCCGACGACGACGACGACCACAGAGCGACTAGCAATTTCAAGAAAAAGAAGAAGGCCCCAGTTACCCCGGGACGCATTGAGAATTGAAGCCCTCTGTCGTCCACTTGTGACATATTCGATTTGATACTTTACAAGTGGAAGAAGCAACAAAACGAAAGCACATGGGCGCTGAACTCTCCTGCGATGTTTGCAACAAAGTGCTAAACGAGGACGGCGACGACGTCCACGAAAAACAGGGCGGAGAGCCCGAACACGTCTGCGAAGCATGCTTCAACCCGGCCACGCACGTGGGCTACACTAAGAGGTCGGTCTACAGCGTGTGTGGCGAGGAAAACGCGCGCAGGATGAACTCAAACCCCCAGAACATGCGTAACTTGTTTGCATCCTGTAGCAACACGCGTCCGTGTCCCTGCGGGGCCGAAACTGTCGTCGGGGAAGGCGTCACCGCGTGTTTCGCGTGTGAGATGCCGTTTGAGACGTGAGGACGAGTGCTGGTCGGGTGGAGGGGGATTAGGATGGTTAACTTAGGTGGGAGCATCAGTGCTGTGAAACAATTGATGGGACGGAAAGTTTTGGAGCGGGAGGCCACCCCGGGACGCTTTGGCTTTGGCCATGTCTGTGCTGCTCGGTGACAGGTAAGGTGGCAGCGCATGGTCATTTGGCAAACTAAATTCGCCCCCTCCCAGCAAGCGCACACATGAGCTTCTCTCTAAAACGCTCCGAGCCCGAACCGGCACCGATCGACGACGTAGACAAAACCGCTTCGGATGCAGAGCCCGAGCGCGCCGATACCAAGCGCGCAAAAGTCGGACTTGAAGGACGCGTCTACAAGTCCCGACAGGTGCACGCAAACCTCGCCTGCTCGCTCCATAAGATTTTAAACGAGGCGATGGACGTGGTCGATGGCCACGAGCACAAGCACAAGTCCGTCCTCTTGGCGAATTGCGAGGAAACTGGAAAGCTCCTGAAGATTAAGGACGAGATTGTAAAATTACTGAACATTGCCCACAATATGGAACGGCTAGACACGGACGAGTATGTCGATGCGTTCTTAAACGGAGAGGAAGAATGGAACCTAGGGGAAAACGGTGTCGGTCGCTGCGCGATCTGTGATACGTCACTCTTCGACGGTTCACAATGCATGTGTTCGTGCTAGAACGCGCAACGTGCGGAGCGCCTTTGTGACGCCATTATAACCGCGCGTTTGTGTTGTATTTTACTCAAAGATCAAAATAAGTACAGACAATAAATTATCTCCTAAGTGCCGAAGGGCCGGATTCGGCTCTTCGGCTCTAAAGTGATACTGTACGTGGTGGTATTTGCCACCACCGGCACCATTCCCAAAGGAATCATGCCGTCGTTCATTCGCATTCCATGCATAGCGAGGCGCGGTGGAACGCGAGGTCCTCGTCCGTCATAGAGCGAATCGGGGGTTGGTCGGCCATCAGCCGTGCAAAGTTGGTGCCGATGTTGGTGGCGCCGTTCTTGTCTCGGTTGAGCGGAATCATGCAGTCTCGCTGTGTGCAGCGCCGCAAACCCCGAATCTTCTTTCCCATCTTCTCCTCCATCTCAAGCCACGGCCCACACGCTCCGAGACAGCGACAGCATGTCTTGGACGTGTAAGCCTCCGGCGTCGGTGCAACAACGAAGCGCCGCGCCAGCTTGCGCATGAGCCCGACGCCGATACACGGCGCATTGCCCTTGTTGCTCGCCATCCCCGGCCGACCCGCGACCATGCCCCAGCTGCCATACGCCAACACAAGCGGCCGCGAATCCTTCCTGAGATTCTCTAGGTCCTTGTAGAGGCGCTCCTCGCTCTTCTGTGTCTTGATCGCCGTCTTCCAGCGTCGGCGTCGGTGGCCGATGTCGGAGTAGAAGGCGAGGCATTCGTCGAGAGTTTCGTGGCGCTTGGCGCAGTAGTCACGGAAGTCGACTAGCGTGGAGGTGCGCGAGTTGAAGCCCGCGAGTCCGGCCTCGGCATCCTTGACCTCCTGTGGCTTCCCCCGCTGGGCCTCGTCGGCGTACTGGCGACTGCGCAAGTCGCGCTGGCGTTGCTTCAGAGTGTAGCGCACCGGTGAACAGCCCTTCGCATCGTCCATGTCGACGCAGTTCACGAGTTCCCGCTTGCCGGGGTCGACACCCACCACGTGCATCTCACCGAGACGCGCCGCGCGCTTGAGCTGGTCGATGGCCCACACACCGCGCCTTGGCATCGAATTGAGCGTGGTCGTGCCCACTGTCTCACTTGCACGCATCTGCACTCGAGCACAGACACCGTCCGTCGTAAACGCGAAGTCAAAGCGTTGCCGTCTCTGGACTCCAGCGGCTCTGAGGTTGACTATGCCTGCAAAGAGCTCCATCTGCTCTGCCTCCATCTCTGCTTTCGTTCGCCGCGCCTTCGTCGGCTTGGGTGGCGGCGCAGACGATGGGCCAGCAGCACCCGCATTGCCGTCATCGTCGCTCTCATACCCAGCGCCATTGGCCTGGAGCGGCGGCAGGTTCAGATCGTCGTCGGCTGGCATGTCACAGTCGTCGGCGTCGCGTTTACGCTTCCTCCTCTCCTTTGCCTTCTGCTTGATGTAGTCGCTGCTTCCGAGCCCCAGGATGTCGCGCAGTGCCTTCTGGTCGAACCTTGCGTGTCTCGGGACGTTGGTGCGCCGAATCGGGTAGAGCCCAAACGCCTTGCCGCCAGCCGCCTCCTTCTCCGCCGACATGATGCGCATGCAGTTCAGAAAGCGATGGGGTTTGGCCTTGAGATGGTAGAGCAACTGCTTGCCCTTCCAGTCACCGACCGCAACGTCTATGCCCAGACGCGCACGTTCCGCTGCAACCCAGGCGTGTCTAGCCACAGGAGACTGGTGGTTGGCACCCGGAATGCGACAAATGTCGTTGGCAACCTGCATGAGCTCGAGCTTCCGGTGACGGCGCTGGTCCTTACTGAGCGCTTTGTAAGCTTCCTCGTCGAGTGCAAACTTGGTGCGCACGTGCGAGAGGACGCGCTTTGAGAAGTGCATCCAAACGTTCGTGGTAGCGACGGTGACGAGGTTGCGTGCGTCGTACAGTAGACATTGCTGTGTTGCGCCCCGAGGTGGCGG
>Ga0213864_10001146_pt1 | contig 12009 bp, 13 predicted proteins | sample PICome_5_FD_160078 | JGI IMG/M metagenome (GOLD analysis project Ga0213864, IMG submission 160078) | Coastal seawater microbial communities near Pivers Island, North Carolina, United States - PICO247 | ecosystem: Environmental > Aquatic > Marine > Coastal | place: USA: North Carolina... | reverse complement strand
GTTCGAAATCCAGCGTTTTTAAACGCTCCTTTGTTGATGCAGTAAATGATGCATCAACTTCGACCATGGTTTTTTCGTTTTCTTCATCCTCTTCGGCCTCTGGCAGATCAGGCTGCATGCCATCCAATAACGCCTCTGCCGCACGTTTTTCAGCCGCTTGGGCAGCGCGTTCCTCTTGGACGCCGCGGACCGCAGGCAGCATCATGGACATCATATGTTCCAAATACCGTGGATCGCGCCAATAAAGCCTGAAGATCTGCGCAAACACTGTACGGTGTTCGGGTCGGTTCACAAAACAGGCATGCAGCGTCCAATAAAAATCCTGCTGATTGGTGAACCCCGCCGCCTTGACCGCATCTATGGCGTCAATTATGCGCCCCGGGCCAATGGACAATCCCGCACGCCGCAGGGCACGCCCAAAATGAATAATATTTTGGGCAAGCTTTGGGTTATCCGGGATTTCAAGCGGGACGTATTCGGCCATTTATGCAGATGCCTCTGCTAAACCTGATTTGGCCTCATCCAAAATTCGTTTTGCCTCGGAACCTTGAATTTTAGCGATATCGTCTTGGTACTTCAAAACGGCCCCAAGCGTGTCTGAGATTACCTCGGGGCTTAGGGATACGACATCGAGCGCAAGCAAACATTTCGCCCAATCAATGCTTTCTGCGACACCAGGCTTTTTGAACAAATCCTCTGTGCGCAACGCTTGGACAAAGGCAATCACTTCTTCACTTAGGGCTCGGGACACTTCGGGAGCGCGGGCATTCAAAATACTGACCTCGCGTTCAAAGTTTGGATAATCCACCCAATGATACAGGCAGCGCCGTTTCAGGGCATCATGCACCTCGCGGGTACGGTTGGAGGTCAGGATAACAATTGGGGGTTCTGGCGCCTTGATGGTTCCCAATTCTGGGATTGTGACCTGAAAATCCGATAGCGCTTCTAACAAGAAGGCTTCAAAGGGTTCATCTGTCCGGTCCAATTCATCAATCAACAGAATCGGCGCACCGTTTTCATCGGGTTGCATCGCCTCAAGCAGGGGGCGTTTGATTAGGTATTGATCGCTGAATAATTCTGTTTGCAAGGCATCTTTATTTGATCCACCAGCCGCCTCAGCCATACGGATTGCCATCATTTGCGCGGGAAAGTTCCATTCGTACACCGCCGAAGATGCATCAAGCCCTTCGTAACATTGCAATCGGATCAGCTTTCGTCCCAAAACGGCGGCCATCGCCTTGGCAATTTCGGTTTTGCCTACACCCGCTTCGCCTTCTAGAAAGAGTGGGCGCCCAAGTTTCAGCGACAAAAACACCACTGTGGCAAGCGCACGAGAACACACATAGCCCTGTGCAGACAATTTGTTCTGCACATCGTCGATTGAGTTAAATACGCTCATTCCATCTCCTCGCTCTTTCTATCCGCATGCTGCACTTTGTTTTCTTGGGGTCAAGCGCTGCGGTATCGCAAAAAATTCGTATACACGCCTCAAGGTAGGATGATTTGCACACTATCCCAGCATTGAAATTATTAGATTTAAGATTGGTGTTTAGAGTGACACAAAAACATCAATGAGGTTCTGGGGGGAAATCACGGCTGTCACAAGGCAAAAGAATGAGGCGGCGTTCCTGTTGGAATGGATCGCCCATCATAAAGTAATTGGGTTTAGCGATATCGTAATTTTATCCAATGATTGCGAATATGGTAGTGATGAGATGCTGGATCATCTGTCAAAAGCAGGTGAAATTACTCATCTGTGCAATGATGGCCCATATGATGATCGAGGTATTCAATTTGCGGCCCTGACATCGGACAGCCCTGCAATAGAGTTCTATAAATTTCTGCGCGGACGGCGCGACATGTTACGCCATTTGCGCACCGTTTTGGGGCAGTCACAGGCACGTCATGGTCCGTTGCTGAAAATATTGGTGTGACGACGCACGTTACACCTGCATCCAACCGCCCCAAGTTTGTTGCAGCACTGCAACAGGTGGAACAAACGGCGGCAGAATAATTCCGTCAAACTGGACTAGAAACCTGCGCGCATTTTGTGTAACCGCAGGAGCATGAGCACAACAATCACCCTGCCCCGCCCCGATGATTGGCACTTGCACCTGCGCGATGGTGCTATGCTGAACATTGTTTTGCCCCATACAACACGTCATTTTGATCGCGCGATCATCATGCCGAATTTGGTGCCACCTGTCGTGCGCGCGGATGATGCGCGCGCCTATCGGGATAGAATACTGGCAGCAATGCCAGCGGATGCGACGTTCTCACCCCTTATGACGCTGTATCTGACCGAGGATACGGACCCAGAGGATTTGGCCGCGGCCTATACATCAGGATTGATCACCGCAGTAAAACTGTATCCAGCAGGCGCCACAACAAACTCAGCTTCAGGCGTGCGTAATTTCGAAAAGGTGCGGCACATTCTGGATAAGATGGCCGAGATTGGATGTCCCCTTTGCGTTCATGGTGAAGTCACGCAAGATGACATCGACATTTTTGATCGCGAGGCCGCGTTTATTGAGACGGTTCTGGACCCTTTGCGCCGAACAATCCCAGAGTTGCGCGTGATTATGGAGCATATCACCACAAAGAATGGTGTGGATTATGCTCGTGCAGGCGGAGAAAATATGGGCGCGACCATCACTACCCATCACCTGATCATCAACCGTAACCATATTTTAGTCGGAGGGATCAAACCGCATTACTATTGCCTACCCGTTGCCAAGCGTGAAGAACACCGTCAGGCATTGGTTGAGGCCGCAACCAGCGGCGATGCATGCTTTTTCCTAGGGACAGACAGCGCCCCGCATTTGGATCATCACAAGGAAAGCGCCTGCGGCTGTGCGGGTTGCTTTACCGCACCAAATACCATGTCCCTGCTGGCCCATGTATTTGAGGACGCTGGCGCACTTAATCACCTGCGCGCTTTTGCCTGCGAAAACGGTCCTGCCTTCTATGGCTTACCTGTGAACGCCGGCACCTTGACACTGACGAAACAGGGCACACCTGTAAAATTCCCATCCAAAATCGAGACACCCGAGGGTAAATTAACCGTTTTTGACCCTGGCTTTGATGTTTTTTGGTCCGCTGAGTAAAAGGAAATTCTCATGATCCCCAGTTCTTATCCCGACGCTTCTGAGATCGCCCGTCTGTCGGCGCGCATGTTGCTTGAAATCAAGGCAGTGCATTTCAATGCCGAGGATCCGTTTACACTGGCTTCTGGCCTGCCAAGCCCAACATATGTGGATTGTCGAAAATTGATCAGCTATCCTCGTATCCGTTCAACCCTGATGGATTTCATGACAGTGACCGTCATGCGCAATGCAGGGCTTGAGGCGTTTGACAATATTGCAGGCGGCGAAACAGCGGGCATTCCGTTCTCTGCACTGGTTGCAGAACGCATGGCGCTGCCCATGACATATGTGCGCAAGAAACCCAAAGGTTATGGTCGCAATGCCCGAATCGAAGGCGCGATGAGCGAAGGTCAGCGGGTTTTGTTGGTCGAAGACTTAACAACCGATGGCGGTTCAAAACTCTCCTTTGTAGATGCGATTCGTGAAACAGGCGCAAGCTGTGCACATACAGCCGTGATTTTTTATTACGACATCTTCCCCGAAACGATCAAAACCCTCTCAGATCATGGTGTTAGCCTGCATTACCTATGTACATGGTGGGATGTTTTGATCGAAGCCAAGGTGCAAAATGCTTATGACACGGGGACACTGGCAGAGGTCGAAAAATTCCTAAACAACCCGCGTAAATGGCAAGAAAAGCTCATGGGAAATAACGGATAGGTTCCGCAAAATCTTTCGACTCACTTTCTATATTTTGCGATTTGGTGGATTTATTGCCCAAGATATGCTAATCCACAGGTTATCCACAGGAATATACAATTTGCCCCTGTCGCAGTGGCAGATTAGAACACTTCTCACGACGCGGGGGAAGAAATGAACAAAGTAGCAGAGATCAATCCAACAGGCGCAGAAATTCAACTGCCCGAGACGATGCCCCATTCCATTGAGGCAGAACAGCAATTGCTTGGCGCGATCCTGACCAATAATGAAATTTATGACCGCGTTGCATCAATCATCAAATCACAACATTTCTATGAACCTGTGCACGCCCGTATTTTCGAAGTGGCCGCCGCGCGCATTACAAAAAACAATCTTGCCTCACCGGTGACGTTGGATGCCTTTTTATCCGACGATGTGGGTTTGCGCGAGCTGGGTGGACCTTCGTACTTGACGCGTTTGGCAGGCGCCGCGATTGCGGGCTTCGCGGTGCGCGATTACGCACAATTAATTTATGATCTGGCAATGAGGCGCGAATTGATCCGCGTAGGCGATGATATTTCTGCACGGGCGCGCCGTGCAGATGTGGACCAAGACCCGAAAAAACAAATCGTTGAAGCAGAACAATCTCTTTACGCACTCGCGGAAGATGGGCAGTCGGACAGCGGCTTCAAATCCTTCCTCTCAGCGGTAACGGGTGCTGTTGATATGGCGAACTTGGCCTATCAACGCGATGGCGGTTTGGCGGGTATTTCAACAGGCCTGATTGATCTGGATAAAAAGATGGGTGGCTTGCACCCTTCGGATCTGATCATCCTTGCCGGACGCCCTTCAATGGGGAAAACATCGCTTGCAACCAACGTGGCTTTTAACATTGCCAAGGCCTATCGGCGGGGCAAGAAACCTAATGGGGAAGAGGGTACATTGGACGGTGGAGTAGTTGGGTTCTATTCACTGGAAATGAGCGCCGAACAGTTGGCCACACGTATTTTGTCAGAGGCAGCTGAAATTCCATCTGAGCAAATCCGCAAAGGCGACATGACCGAGGGCGAATTCCGCCAATTCGTAGACGCGGCCAAATCTCTGGAAAGCTGTCCGCTGTATATCGATGATACCCCAGCCCTACCGATTTCACAACTGGCAGCGCGGGCGCGTCGACTTAAACGCACGCATGGTTTGGATGTTTTGATCATCGACTATTTACAACTCGTTCGTCCAGCATCTTCAAAAGATAGCCGCGTAAACGAAGTATCCGAAATCACCCAAGGGATGAAGGCGATTGCCAAGGAATTGGATATCCCTGTGATTGCCCTGTCCCAGTTGTCGCGTCAGGTGGAAAATCGTGATGACAAACGTCCGCAACTGTCTGACCTGCGCGAATCTGGTTCGATTGAACAGGACGCAGATGTGGTGATGTTTGTGTTCCGTGAAGAATACTACAAAGAACGCGAAAAACCTGGAGATCACGATTTGGAAAAAATGGCGCAGTGGCAGGAAGAAATGGAACGCTTGCATGGACGCGCTGAGGTGATAATAGGAAAACAGCGTCACGGCCCAATTGGGACGGTTGGTCTGTCATTTGAGGGGCGGTTCACGAAATTTGGCAACCTTGCGAAACCCTGGCAACAGGGCAACGAATACTAAATCTCGCACGCATCGCCCTATTTTCACTTGGAAAATATTCGCAAGTGTGTTGGGCTTGCGTGCGTAAAATGTAAGATGTTTTCATGCCAAAATTTCAATTGGGGATCGTCGGCGCACAGGACACAAATATTGTGTGCGTCTTTCAAGATGCTCAGGCAAAATCGAATTTCGCGTTTTCGCAAAATCCTGAATGATCCTGAAGCGCAACTACGTGACATATTGGCCGATGTTTGCGGACAGGTCATCGGATTGAAGCGGTTTTACTGCCTGTATTCGCGTTTCAAGCGTCTTCATCTTTTTGTGTAATATTCCGATTTCAACCAATTCTGGCAGTTATTATCATACAAGGTGCAATTCACATTAGGAATGCTCTAATCCGGGGAGTAAATCTTTTCCACATACCGTTGCTTCTTACGCAGCATCACGGATCAGAACCGCCACTTTCAACCTTCCCAGAGGCTTAGTCTGCTATAAATTTCAGCGTTTAATCCTTCGACCTGAATTTTGATTTTTTCCAACAAACCGTAAAACTGAACGACTTGTGACATTAGATCGTCGGATATGACGTGTATGTCGGAAATGAGTGAACTGTTAAACCGTGTGTGACGTGCGTCTGTTATATCGGGGATAAGGTCATCAGGCTCCGCCATCGCCTTGCACAACAGGGGCAGTGACGGGCTTTTCGTTGGGAAGATTTCCATATCCGTCGTGTTGAAATCAATTTCCGCATAAAAGGCGCGGACTAGGTTGTCCTTTTTTAATACCTTTGCGTGGGCATTTTTGTGATCTTCCATAAACCGCTGAATATTCCAGATGCCAATCCCCAACATCGCCGTAATTAGCGAGAATGTAAATTTATCCAAATATCATTTTTGCGTCCTTACGCCTACACATCAGCGCGCTTTACGACGCAATGCAACCGAGAATCCGCTTGACCTGAATGCCAAGACTGTCAAAACGAGGGTATGAGTGCAGCCACGTTAAGTATTGATTTAGATGCCATTCGCGCGAATTGGCGCGCATTGAACGAAAAAACCAGCGGCGAAACAGGCGCGGTGGTCAAGGCGAATGCCTATGGCCTGGGCGCTAGCTTTGTAGCCAAAGCATTACTGAAAGAAGGCGTTCAAACCTTTTTCGTAGCTTTGGCCGAAGAAGGGGTAGTGGTGCGTAAATCCGTGGGTAATGCCCCCACGATCTATGTCTTTGGCGGGCATATGCAGGGGGACACGGAGCTGATCCGTGAATATCGCCTAACGCCACTGTTGAATTCTGTTGATCAATTGATCCGGCATTTAGAAACCCTGCCCGATCATCCGTTTGGCATTCAGTTGGACACAGGCATGAACCGTTTGGGCATGGAACCTGTTGAATGGCACGCGGTGCGCGAATCGGCCCTGCCCTTGAACCCCAAACTGATCATGTCCCATTTGGCCTGTGCGGATGAACCTGATCAAGATATGAACGCCAAACAATTGGCCGAATTCCATAAAATGACCGATGACTTAGATATTCCCAGATCGCTATCGGCAACTGGTGGGATATTACTGGGGTCTGACTATCATTTTGATCTGACCCGACCTGGTGTGGGATTATACGGCGGCTTCCCCTTCGAACAGGCCCGAGCCGTTGCCAAGGTGAACATCCCCATCATTCAAACGCGCGAGGTCGATGTCGGCGAAACCGTGGGCTATTCCAACTCATGGCGCGCACCCACACCGCGCCGCATTGCGACCGTATCCGCGGGATATGCCGACGGGATCATCCGCGCCATGGGCTGCAAAACGGCGCTGTATGCGGGCGGCGTGCCCTGCCCCATTGTCGGGCGCATTTCGATGGATCTAATTGGGGTGGATGTAACACTGCTGAGTGAACCTGTTGAAAGCCTGGAATTGTTAAACGATCGGCAAACAATTGACGTTCTGGCAGAAAACGCTGGTACAATTGGATATGAAATTCTAACCTCTCTTGGCGGGCGCTATCAACGCAGATATGTAGGGGATATGGGATGACGGGTGCACTTGGCGCACTTGGATCAACGGTACTTGCTATGCTGGCAAGCATCGGACGCGTTGTAATTTTCGCGTCCAATACAGTAAAACATTTGGCCCTGCCCCCATTTTACCCACGTGAATTTTTTCAGGCCTTGGTGCAAATTGGGTGGCTGTCGCTGCCTGTGGTGGGCTTAACCGCATTTTTCACAGGCGGTGCATTGGCCTTGCAAATTTACGCAGGGGGTGCCCGTTTCAGCGCCGAGGCCGTGGTCCCCAGCATCGTGGCCATTGGCATGGTGCGTGAACTTGGTCCCGTTCTTGGGGGCTTGATGGTGGCCGCGCGTGTGGCCAGTTCGATTGCTGCAGAAATAGCCACGATGAAGGTGACCGAACAAATTGATGCCTTGGTCACGCTCTCGACTGATCCGATGAAGTATCTGACATTGCCCCGCGTTTTGGCGGCGACGCTGTCTTTGCCGATCCTTGTGGCCGTTGGGGACGCCATTGGCATATTTGGCGGATTTCTAGTGGGCGTGAACCGATTGGATTTCAACGCGGCTGCATATTTAAAAAACACCGTTGATTTTCTCGAAACCGCAGATGTGGTTTCGGGCATGGTCAAGGGCGCGGTCTTTGGCTTTATAGTGGCCTTGATTGGATGCTATCACGGCATGAATTCAGGCCGCGGCGCCCAAGGCGTGGGGCGTGCCACAAAATCCGCCGTCGTTTTGGCCAGCGTTTTGATCTTGGCAGCGAACTACATCCTAACCGAGGTGTTTTTCACATCATGATTGAATTACGCGGCATTCATAAATCCTTTGGTCAAAACCATGTTCTGGCAGGTGTTGACCTGTCGATTGAACGCGGAAAATCCATGGTGATCATCGGCGGCTCGGGCACGGGAAAATCCGTCTTACTGAAATCTATTCTAGGTTTGATCACACCTGATCAGGGGCAAATCTTGGTTGCTGGACAGGATGTAACACAGGCAGATCGTGATGCATTCTTGGCCCAATTTGGCATGTTGTTTCAGGGTGGAGCATTATTTGACAGCCTGCCTGTTTGGCAAAACATCGCCTTTCGCTTGATGCGCGGGTCGCTGGAACGCCCAAAAGATGAAGCGCGCTACATCGCCATTGAAAAATTACGCCGCGTGGGTCTGAAACCAGATGTGGCAGATCAGTTTCCCGCAGAACTGTCAGGCGGCATGCAAAAACGTGTCAGTTTAGCGCGCGCCATTGCAGGAGACCCCGAAATCATCTTTTTTGACGAACCCACAACAGGCCTTGATCCGATCATGTCAGGCGTGATCAACGATCTGATCCGCGAAATCGTGGTGGATATGGGGGCAACGGCCATGACCATCACCCATGATATGACATCTGTGCGCACCATTGCCGATGATGTTGCGATGCTTCATGCGGGACGCATTCAATGGACAGGTCCAGTTGGCGACATGGATCAATCTGGCGATCCTTATATTGATCAATTCATAAACGGACGCGCCGATGGCCCGATTGAGGCGATCCGATAACATCCAGTTTTTTGAACCATCCATGAACGTTTTGCTTTTCCTGATGATTAAAAAATTTGTCTATCTTGAGGTCCTGTTGATCCTTGCGGGGGTCAAGGCCGCCCTGCCCACAGGTGCTGCACGGCATTTATCATTCGTCGTGATAGGAATCTGTGCTGCGAGGGATCGCCGCGCAATTCGTCGTACCGTATTTCCAAATTTATCAGCAACCATGGGCGGACATTGCACAATTTTTGATACGGACATGGGACGGTATGTTCACCCCATTGGTAGCGTCCTTTGTTTTTCTAAATACGATGACGCAAAAACACAGGCGGGTGATGTTTATTGATGAGGTGCACATGGTTTTGGTCATAGGGCTTTTGGATTTATGGGTTCGCACGTTGTGAAATACGTCAACCTTACACTTTTGATCCTATATCCAATTTCTTGGTTTTCTCCGTTGATGAGCGCAGGACTGCTACCCCTGTTCGGGAAGTCCGAAATCACGATCATCAGCGGTATTTTAACGCTTTGGCAGGATAATCCGTTTTTATCGCTGATTGTTGTTTTGTTCGCAGTTCTTCTGCCCATAGGAAAAACACTGTGTAAGGCCGCGATTGATTTTGGGGTGGCCCCCAAATCATGGACGCATGGATTGGCGGTGATGTCACGCTTTGCCATGGCCGATGTGTTTTTAATTGCGCTATATATCACGGCGGCCAAAGGCATTGGCGTGGGCCGCGTTGAAACCCAATGGGGGTTATACCTGTTCACATTTTGCGTGCTTCTCTCGCTCTTGGTGTCGGTGATGTCCTCTTCAGCCTTGTCACGCACCTCCCCATCTGGCAGAAGTTGACCAATGGCAAAATCAACCACCTCTTATTCCTGTTCCGCTTGCGGCAATGTCACGACTAAATGGTCTGGCCGTTGCGAGGCCTGCGGTGAATGGAACACAATTGTCGAAGATGGTGGTCTATCCGTTGGTCCGAAAAAGGGATCGATCGGCGGGATGAAAGGCAATGGCATTAGGCTGACGGATTTAGCCAGTCAAGAGGCCCCAGTGCCACGCACCCATTCTGGGATTGATGAGCTTGACCGCGTTTTGGGCGGTGGTTTGGTGCCTGCCTCTGCGATTTTGGTAGGTGGCGATCCGGGGATTGGAAAATCGACCTTACTGTTGCAGGCGGCGGCACGATTTTCCGAAGCGGGATTAAAGGTTCTATATATTTCTGGCGAAGAGGCCAGCGCACAGGTGCGAATGCGCGCCCGGCGGTTGGGTTTGGGATCGGCGAATGTGCAACTGGGCGCGGATACGAACCTGCGTAATATTTTGACTACGATGGACACGGAAAAACCCGATCTAGTGATTATCGACTCGATCCAAACCATGTGGGCCGATACAGTAGAAAGCGCGCCTGGCAGTGTGTCCCAAGTACGTTCTGCCGCCCATGAACTGACCACATTTGCAAAACGCAAAGGTGCCTCGGTCATCTTGGTCGGTCATGTGACGAAAGAGGGTCAGATTGCAGGCCCCCGTGTTGTCGAACATATGGTGGATACGGTTTTATATTTCGAGGGTGAACGCGGCCATCAATTCCGCATTCTGCGCGCGGTCAAAAACCGTTTTGGGGCATCGGACGAAATTGGCGTTTTTGAAATGTCTGGACACGGTTTGGAAGAGGTCAAAAATCCCTCAGCCCTGTTCCTGACAGATCGCGAAAACACTGCACCAGGTGCGGCCGTATTTGCAGGGATCGAAGGGACGCGGCCCCTGTTGGTCGAATTTCAGGCGCTGGTCGCGCCCAGCCCCCTTAGCCAACCACGACGCACAGTCGTGGGATGGGACAGCGGACGTCTGTCAATGATCCTTGCGGTTCTTGAGGCACGGGCGGGCATCGCGTTTTCGGGGCTGGATGTGTATCTAAACGTGGCAGGCGGCATGCGCGTCAATGAACCTGCCGCCGATCTGGCCGTTGCCGCGGCCCTGCTGTCGGCGCGCGAAAACACGCCATTGGCGGAAAATTGTGTGGTTTTTGGGGAACTCAGCCTGTCAGGAGCACTTCGTGCGGTCCCACAGACAGAAAATAGGTTGAAAGAAGCTCAAAAACTTGGTTTCACACGGGGTATCGGACCTGTTGGTGGGAAACAGGCACAAGTATTTGGAATTGACATGGCGCAAATGTCAGATATTGCGTCATTCGTTGTCGAAACATTCGGTACGACTTAGGCTGAGGAAAAGGGCGAGCAGCCATGGAAGGATTTAACGGAGTTGACGCAGTGGTGGCCGTGATTATCGTGCTGTCCTCATTGCTTGCATACTCACGCGGTCTGGTACGCGAGGCCATGGCCATCGCAGGATGGGTTGCCGCCGCCATCGTGGCCTTTGTTTTTGCGCCAAACGTAATGCCCTTGATCGAAGAAATCCCAATGATCGGTCCAATCCTCGCAGACAGCTGTGAATTATCCATCATCGCATCCTTTGCTGCGGTGTTCGCAATAACCCTGATGATCGTTTCTTTTTTTACGCCCCTTCTGTCGTCCCTGATCCACAAATCTGTTTTGGGTAAGTTGGATCAGGTCTTGGGCTTTATCTTTGGTGTGTTGCGCGGCATCGCCCTGATTGCAATTGCATTTTTCGCCTACAGCGCTGTTCTTAATTCGCAAAGCATTCCGATGGTGGACGAAAGCCAATCAGCAAAGGTGTTTGGCGATATGGCGGCCCAGATCGAGGCCCGCAATCCCGAACGTGCCCTTGGTTGGGTCACCGTGCAATACGAAGAATTGGTCTCTGTCTGTAACGTTGAATAAAAGGTTTTGCGGGACAGGGCTACCTAACTATCCGCATGATCCAGATTTAATTGTGATAGTTTCGTGACACTTTCCCCCAATACCAGTATGTAGGGGCCAATCGCGAAATGGAATCGGAGTTTCCTGACTTGTCTTGCAAGCAAATGCCCCCCGCTCACCCGTTTGATGACGACAAACTAAAAGAAGAATGTGGTGTGTTTGGGGTGATCGGCGTTGCCGAAGCTGCAAACTTTGTGGCGCTTGGTCT
>Ga0213864_10001145_pt1 | contig 12012 bp, 7 predicted proteins | sample PICome_5_FD_160078 | JGI IMG/M metagenome (GOLD analysis project Ga0213864, IMG submission 160078) | Coastal seawater microbial communities near Pivers Island, North Carolina, United States - PICO247 | ecosystem: Environmental > Aquatic > Marine > Coastal | place: USA: North Carolina | collected... | reverse complement strand
CCCGCACCCATTGAATTGAACAACTTGATATTCTTGTTTGTGTGATCAACTTTTGCGAGTGCGTAGTGACCATCACCACTTGGATAGGTGTGGGCGATATGAAGATACTCGGTACCGTTACGATTTTTTGTAGGTTTATTCATATTCGATGTCCTCCGACACTTAAACTTGAAATCGTACCCAGCTTCATTCTTGATGTCCTTCCCAATTTGTTCAAAAATACCCGGTCTCTGAAGGAGTTGCTTAGCCATTTCGGCAGCATCTTCAATAGCCATGAGATATCTCGCAGCAGTAGTGGTATTCATTTTACTCTCAATGTAGTCAGAGGTGTCAATTTCAGCAGTCTCACCTTTGGCTCTTAAGAGGGTGTTACGAACATTGCGGTTTTTGATAAGTTTAATGGGGACAAGGTCCATCCTAACTTACATATCATTGATATTTTTAACCTCGGCGGGCATGGACTGAGTGTTATCATCATGTGTTATTATAAGTTCTTTGTCACCAAAGAAAGAACACACCTTGGACAAACCACTGTTTCCGGTAATTAAAATTTTGGCGTGAATAAAATCACTTATCACTTCCATTATATTAGTATTTTTAGGTTTTAATACATATTTTGAGTTATTTTTTTCTAATATTTCAATTATATCAGATACATCACCGTCTGTGTGAATATAAAATGTATGGTTTTTGTATTTTTGTATGATATTCGGTAACTTGATTTTAATTGTTTCGTTGTATTTTCGAATAGGATCACATCGGTTAGTTGTGAGTGCATCTCCTAATCTAAAATGTATGACAATATTGTCATGTTCTAAATTTTTTGGTGGAAGTTTATCATTGATGAAAAATTTCTTAACGACGTCTATATTATTATTATGTAATGCCACCTCTTTTTCATTCATGTTCAACCTATCGAAGTAATAAGCATTATCGATTGTATAAATTGTATCCAAATCATAATCATCGGGAATGTTTGTAAGTTCGTGTGCGTGAACATGGTTTCTGTAATCGAGACACTCTACTTTGAAGTATTGATTAAAAAGTTTTGCGATCTCTATCATATACGCTTTACACATTTCACGTTCTGTGATGGATAAATGTTCAAAGTTAAATGGTTTATTCATGAAAATATTCGGGTCAAATTTATAATCTCTTATATTGTGTAAAATCATACAACTAAACAATCCATGTAATTGGTGACCGACACCATCGGTACCATGTTGTGTTATATAAACCATTTAAACATAAAGAGTGTTTTATTTTTAACTATGATTCGTGTCTATACATTGAAACAACATGTGAGATTTGCCCCGGAAACCATTATTTTATTTGGAATGCTTGAAAACTTGAATCAACTAACGATACCAGATTTTCACTACAATAAAATGGGTCATAGTCGTTTTCACAACATCATAGATACTTGTAAAAGAATGTTCAAATATGTCGATGATATTACAGATTGTGATATATGTGTAATGCCATACAAGTTTATTGATATCAATGATCCTACATTTATGATTTTATTTGAAGTATGTTCACGTTTCAACAAACCTCTCTATATTTTTTATAATGATGACAACGATAAACCTATTGCACCGGATTCTAAAATCATAAAGATATTCAGAACTAGTTTTTACAAATCAACAAAACAATCGAATGAGTATGCTTTGCCAACAATTGACGCTGATCATTTTGATGGTTACTTGGAAAATCCAGAATTAACTATTGGATTTTGTGGTGCACATCATCATAACAGATTTAGATTTTTACAAACACTTAACGAGTCTGATATCAAGACCAACTTTATAATCCGCGGTGGTTTTTGGGCACCCGAAATCAATGATAAGAAACTAGCAAAAACTGAATACATGAGTAATATACGAGAAAATTTGTTTACTTTTTGTTATAGAGGAGCTGGTAACTTTAGTTACAGATTTTATGATGTCATGATGATGGGGAGAATACCAATTCTAGTAAATACAGATTGTGTATTCCCATTTGAAGATAAGTATGACATGAATGAGATAGGTATAATAATAAATGAGAATGATGACATAGTGCAATCAGTCAAAGATTATTATATCAAAAACAAGGATAGGTTATATGAAATTCAGAAAAATAACCGTATTATATGGGAAAAATATTACTCTCCACATGGATTTTTGAGTAATATAGTTTAGTTACCGAAAGCAACACCAGCCATACCATTCTTGATACGGAGGACATTGTAGTTCACACCGTACACACGATGGGTCTTGCCACCGCCATACGGGTCGCGAACAGCTAGCTTCGCGGTGTCGATGCGAGAGAAGTTCAAAGAGCCCGACGGTTGAGACTTACCGATGTTCAAGCAGAACGGCCAAGTGTACACCGGGGCCGTTTGGAGAAGGTTGTCCGGCAAGAATTGAGAGTGCATCTTCGGAACAACGCTGTGGTGGAAGTCCTTGGACATGTTCTCAAAGAGTGGGGTGCCATTGATGTACAACGTAGCATCACTGAAACCGTAGGCCACATCCCAGTTGTTAACGGCCGCCGTGTTGGAAGACACAACGTGGATAGCCTTGGTTGGGTGGTTGAAGTACGTGAGATCGAACTCAGTATCTTCCTTGCTCACCGGTTGGTATTGTGTTTGGGTGATCAAGATTTCGTGTTCACCTTCCGTGAAAAACTTACGTTCTTCGGTGTCGAGGTAGGCATACATGGCATACACCTTCGGTGTCGCACTCGGCGAAAAGCCATCACCTCTGCACTTGATACGAATCTCAACGTCGTGGTATTGCATACCAACCAACGGAAGGCACTTAGTCCAATCCTGGCTGAAGAAGAACGGAATGACGTACTGGTCGGAAGTACCGGCGTTGTTCGTCGCGTTTTCCTTGAGTTCAGCTGTGGAAACAGCGGTGGAAGCTTGGGCCTGTGTCTCGTTGTACAAGACATTGTGAACACCCTGGACGTACAAAGAATCCAACTTGCACACTTGTTGTCCACCAATGTACAACATGAAATCAGTCGGTTCAGCGTTGCTGGAGAACAGACCAGTCGTGTTGTTACCAACGGCAGAAATACCCGGGGATTCAATCCATACGTAGCTCAAGAGATCACCCTTGGACTTAATCGGGATCGTCACTTCGGCGTTCGCCGCGAAGGAACCGATGTAATCGATACGTTCCGGTTTAATAGAAAAGTTCGTGTGACGCTTGTAGTTTTGACGGAAGAAGCTGACTTCGGGCTGACCAGTGATGTACACATCCTGGGCACCCTTGGACACGAGGTCAATCAAGGCGGCTGACATTTACTAGTAAAGCATATTAAAATTTTGAGTCGTGTGATACATATGGTTGTCTTCCAAGCACTGACGTGGGAGGCTCGTGATGATGGCGAAGACCACTTGATTAGTATCTTTGGTAAGACTGAAGATGGTAAATCAGTGTGTGTCACTACTGCATTTGAGCCTTACTTTTATATCAAGTTACCTGATATTAAGTATGCCAAAGAAATTTACGCAAAGATCAAAGACAAGTGTTCTGAGTACATGGTGGTTGAGTCAAAGGACATCTGGGGTTTTCAAAATAACGAAAAATTTTTATTCATGCAAGTCAAGTTTTCAAACCTTGAAAAGCGTCGAAAGACTGATGCTTTCCTGAAGAAACCTCTGATACTTTCGTCTGGACCATTCCCTCTGAAGGTTTACGAATCCAATCTTGATCCGATTCTTCGTATGATGCACCGGACTGGCATTCAATCAACGGGTTGGTTAGATACTGGTTCTGAATGTGTGCGTTCGCATCTGGCTCATACGGACATTGATCTTTTCTGTAATGACTGGGAAAGCCTGAAGCCTGTGAAGCGTGATGATATCGCACCATTTGTTGTGGCTTCGTTTGATATTGAATCAAATAGTTCTACTGGAAAGTTTCCGGATGCTGACATTCGGGGTGATGCCTGTTTTCAGATTGCTATCTCCTTGTGCACATTTGGTTCCGATGAACCGTATGATAAGACTTGTCTGTGTTACAAAAAGACTGATTCAAACCTAGAAGGATGTAACATTATCAGTTTTGATACGGAACGTGAAATGCTCGAAGCATTCCGAAATTATTTGAAAGACAAAGATGTCGATATCATGACTGGTTGGAATATTTTTGGTTTCGATCTTGAGTATATTTTCAAACGAGCGGCGATGAACAAATGCAGTAATCAATTTTACAACCTTGGAAAGCTCAGAGACATTCAGTCTGATATGGTTTACAAAAGATTGTCTTCAAGTGCCCTCGGTGATAACATGTTGAAACTTCTTCCGATGTCGGGTCGTTTCATTTTTGATTTGTTCCATGAAGTAAAGAAGGGGTACAAATTGGACTCTTACAAGTTGGACAATGTTTCGAAATTATACCTCGGTGATCAAAAGATTGATATGCCAGCGAAGGAAATGTTTGCTCGTTTTGTTGAAGAAGACCCAGTCAAACTTCGTGAAGTTGCAGAGTACTGTATCAAGGATACTTTGTTACCACATCGGTTGACCAAACGTCTTTGTACATTGCTTAACCTTGTGGAGATGGCCAAGGCGACTTGGGTTCCAATCTCTTTCTTGGTGGAGCGTGGACAACAAATCAAGGTATTTTCACAGTTGACCAAAAAGGCTCGAGAGCTAGGTTTCATGGTTCCGACTATTCGGTATGGAGCGATCCCAGTTGAACAATATGAGGGAGCGACGGTTCTTGAAGCTCAAGGTGGAGCGTACTATACACCAATTACTGCTCTAGATTTTGAAGGTCTGTATCCTTCAATCATGATGGCTCACAATCTTTGTTATTCAACTTTTGTGATGGACGAAAAGAGATATGGAAATGTCCCAGGTATTACTTATGAAAAGTTTGATCTCAATGGTAAGACATACAAATTTGCACAAGATGTCCCAAGTCTCCTTCCGAGTATTCTTTTAGAACTGAAGCAATTCAGAAAGCAAGCCAAAAAAGATATGGCTGCAGCCACTGGATTTATGAAGGAAGTCTACAACGGAAAGCAACTTGCATATAAAATATCTATGAACTCCATCTATGGTTTCACTGGAGCTGGCAAGGGCATTCTTCCGTGTGTACCAATTGCTTCTACGACCACTTACAAGGGGCGAAGTATGATTGAAGAGACAAAGAATTATGTCGAAAAGAACTTTCCGGGTGCAAAGGTGAGGTATGGCGATACGGATAGTGTTATGGTTGAGTTTGATGTCGGAGGACGTCAAGGTATGGAAGCCATCGAGTACTCATGGAAGCTTGGAGAACAAGCCGCCGAAGAATGTACTGCCCTGTTCAAACGTCCAAATAATCTTGAGCTCGAAAAAGTATATTGTCCCTACTTTCTTTACAGTAAGAAGAGATATGCAGCTAAACTTTGGACAAAAAATAAACAAGGTGAGATGAATATGGACTACATAGACATTAAGGGTCTTCAAGTTGTTCGTCGTGACAATACAAAGTTTGTGAGAGAAGTCTGCAAGGAGTTGTTGGACGTTGTTTTGGGGAGCAGTGATCCGGAACCAGCCAAGCAATTAGCACTTGAAAGAGCTATCAACTTATTGGAAGGACATGTTCCAAATGAAAAGTTAGTTTTGTCTCAGCAATTGGGTGACTCGTACAAGAACAATAATCTTCCGCACGTCGCGGTCCGTGATAAGATGCGGGCTCGTCGTCCAGGTTCTGAACCACAATCTGGTGATCGTGTCCCATATCTTTTGGTCAAGACACAAGATGCTAAAGCTAAGGCGTATGAAAAAGCTGAAGATCCTGGGTGGGTTGATGAACATAACATTCCTATTGACTATCATCACTATTTCACAAACAAGTTCTTGAATCCAATCTGTGATCTTCTCGAACCTCTCGTGAAGGATCCTAAGAATGAAATTTTTGGTGACATCATTGCTCAACATAAACCTCCACCCAAAAAGAAGGAACCATCGTTAAGTGGTATGAAGAAGGAAGATCTCATCAAAGAGTGTCAGCGTCTTGGTCTCGATGATACAGGTAAAGTTGCTGACCTTAAGGAACGGATCAAGGCTAAGCGTTCTGTCGAAGACATATTTAAAAATTACGAACAAAGTTAAAATAAGATGGAGCGTCTGAACGCCGTGTTTGAGGATGAAGTTCGAAAAAGGGTAGCCATAGAAGCTAAGAAGATCAAAGAAGAATACAAGGAGCTTTTGAAAAAAGTCAAAGAAGAATTTAAACAGCAGCTCTCCGAGTCTAAAGAAGGTTTGTCTAGACAAAAGAGTGAGTGTCATTCTGAACTGAAGGCTGCAAAGGATGAATACAAGAAAGGTGTCAAAAAGAACAAAGAAGAATACAACACCGAGATTCGAAAATATCAAGATGACTATCGTGAAAAGATTAAGAAATGTCACGTTGACTATAGTATTTACCTGAAACAAGTATCCGAAAACTATGGTATACCTTATAGACTTTTGATTCGCGACGCACCAAATGAAGATGATATCATGTGCAGGGGTATTCGTCCAAACGGGACACGGTGTAATGTGCGCGCCAAGAAGAATGGATATTGTAGCTTTCACCAATCACAAGTCTCGAGATCAAGTATAGTTGAAATGGTGAACGACCCTCCACCACTTCCGGAAAGAAAGGGGCTTATAGATTTTAGTACAATGATGTAGTAATGAGTAAAACAGACATTCTACTATCTTCCGTAAATGACTTCTATTCCGACGAAAAGAATAAAACTACATTGTTAAGCATTCTTGATAAATCGAGTGGCATCTCACTTCGAAACATCGAGTGGTTCATCACGAACTACGCAAAGAAGACGAACTTGACGTACACCACGAACAATGGTAAATTGTTTACCGTGCATTGTGCATATAAGTCAAGTTTGGATGGTTACAGTAAAAAGTTATTCGATCCATTTTGTCGGTCATCTAAAATTAGTTACACAGTCCCCGGGACAGACCGTGAAATCCAAACAACCTTGGCTCAACTAAACTTTATTAAGTGGTGTATCAAGAACAGGATTATTGATTACATCTCTGAAAACAAGGACAATCTTTTTAGTAAACGAGTTTCATAAATCCATTTTCAAACTCAAATGTTTGGTAGCCAGTGTAATAAATATACAACCTATATGTACTATCTAAATTTTCATCCAACTTTATTTCGATGCCCGTCTTTTCTGATTGAATTTCACTAAAATCCAAACTTCCAGATGGATTAACATTGACTGGATTCAATGAGAATGAATAGGTATAAATATTTCTAATAGGTCTCGAAAGGCGTCTATGATATGGCACCAAGTATTTGTAGTACGCATCAGTAGTACTTGAAATATTTGGAAGATCAACACCTTGAATATAGAACCGTGCATCCTTCATGACGGGGTTGAAAAATGTAAATGTCTGATCAAAATCGGGATTTTTTGAAAAGTTGAATCTATTTTGAATGTAGTAGTAATCATTTTCGACTGCGTCTGGGACACGGAACACTGATGTGTCAAGTTCAATGCTGTAAGACTGTGTAAACGTATCTTGTTCAAGACTCACAAAATCTGAAATTTTTTCAGATACGACGAGAATGGGTGTTGTCTCCTCATTTTTGACAATGTCAAATGCGGGTATGTTTGTAAGACGTCTCGAACCATCTACCCGACTTGATTCTTCGGTATAAAATTCAAATGAAAACTTTTCGATAAAAGTGTTTGATGGGACTGTCACTTCAATGATAGGAGTTTCTATACTTTCTGTTGACGAAGACCATGGAACAATATTGTATTCAGTGTCAAATACTTTGGTACCCGCGAATTCTTCTTGGTCGTTGTCATTAAGTGTCACCGTTCTAAAGTTTACTCGTGAGAATGTCGATACACCACCCTGTGTCAAAACTCTGAAGAATGATAGATTTTTCAAAGTGAATGCACCATTATTTTCACGAACATATATTTTATATGTGTCTGTATCATTAGGTACGGTTGTCACGGATGTATCTTCAAACTTCAAGTTTCTAAAAAACCAGTGAAGTGCTTTGACACGATTGTTGGGAATTAAGTTTGTTCGAACAACGTCAACACCGGGTGTTGTTTCAATCGTTGGGTGACGACGAACCACATCAGTAATCATTGTATAGTCTCTGTTCTTCAAGTAAAGTCTTTCGACAGGGTCAATAGTAAACTCTTCTGTAATAATCTTAAAGTCGTCGAGTGTGATCACAGAGTCATAGGTTGTAAAAAATTCTTGTGGATGAAATTCAAATTCAAATTCAATCTTTTGTTTGTGAATGGCACACAGTGGGAAGTATGGTCTATTGGGTTCATTCGTTACGTACTCATCACTTGAATACTTTCTTGAAAAGAAAAATGGTAATGGCACGACTACATCTGATTCATATTCCGCGTAGACGGGGTTTTTACTTGCAGAATCAAATGGAATCATTCTGTTCAAAACGAAACGATTGGCAACTTTTTCGGACGATTCAAGGTAGAGTTCATCATAGATGACCATCCAGTCATCATAAATTTTTTCAACTTCGATCTCATCGACACGCATCGTCACAGACTTAATCAAGTGACGTCCAACTTGATCTGAATAATTTTTACCTTCACCCGTTGGTAAAGCCGGCAACTTAAACACTGCATACATGTTACTCAACAAGTCACCCATATTTTGTGGATTGAATGTAACCTTGATGCGTTCATTAAATGGCCATGTGGGGGAAGTAGGTGCACGATTTATTACTGTAGTTCTATGAAACTTTGTAAAGTTGGAATGTCTCTTTATATTGTAATTAAAAATTGACTTGTCTACATCACTTGTCAACAAGTATGTGTCCTGTTTGCCGATGGCGTTGAGTGACACTCCGGCACCACTTGTTGTGGGCATCTTAACTATTGTCTACATATTTTTAATGTCTAGTTTCCACATGTCGACATGCTTTGTCGCCTTCAATATCTCAAGTTCACGTCGAAGGTCTTGAGACTCTTTGAGTAACGCATCGACTGATTCAGCTGTGTACTGATATGTCTTGATGTTCAAAAGATAATCATAAGTTCCATCCACCTTTGGAAAAATTTTGGACAACTCATCTTCGAGGACACTTCTTTTTTTCTTGAAGACGACAATCTCACCCGAGATTACCATGGTGACAAACTTTGATTTCATGTCACACATCATCGAACGCTGTTCCAAAGTTTTGACCATGTGCTCTTTTCTTCGATGGTAAGCGTCAAGTCTCACATCAATGAAATCTTCCAAAATTTCTTCCGGACTGGCATATTTATGAATACCTCGGATTGGGTGGAACAAATGCATGTTCGAAGTTCTAAAAGTTTTTTGTAGTTTGAAATCTTTCTGGATATCTTTACCAGTGTATCCAGAAATCATAAAGTTGACATGATCGGTCGTACTATTATTGGTATATCCACTGATGACTTTCTTTTCAACCATGGTATCCAAATATTCTTTGAAATCTTGTGTCCATCGCCCCGGTGGTAACTCTGTGATGTGTATATCTTTGCCAACCATTGACCAGATACCTTCGGTAATCCATGTGTCATCTTTTTCAAAAATTTTCCCCTTGAAACCTCTGAACCATGGCTTCATGGGTTGCATAGATTGTCCTTCCAGCTTTCGAAGAATATTCTTTTTGATATCTTCTGGGTTGAAAGGTGGAACATAACAACTAAAACCAGTTCCAATACCTTCGGTTCCATTGACAAGTACCATTGGTAATGTTGGAATGTAATAATCTGGTTCGATGGAACGACCATCATCATCAAGGTAATTCAAGATTGGATCATCCTTGGGATCAAAAATTTTTCTAGTCTCCTTGGATAACTTTGTAAAGATATACCTAGTCTGCGACGCATCTTTACCACCCATGAGTCTCGTACCAAATTGTCCACAGGGTTCAAGCAAGTTGATATTGTTCGAACCTGTATAGTCATTGGCCAACTTGACAATCGTTTCCGCCAAGGATACTTCGCCGTGATGGTATGCACTCTTGTCGGCAACATAGGCTGCGAGTTGTGCGACTTTCATTTCGTCTCGAAGATTTTTATGAAAGCATGCGTACATAACTTTTCTTTGTGAAGGTTTGAGACCATCGACCACATGGGCGATTGACCTCTTCAAGTCTGCCAGACTAAAGTTTACCAAGTCTTGTTTGACAAAGTTTGTGATACCAAGATTCTTGATGGATCCATACGGAACTTCTAAATCTGAAGGTGCTTTGACACTACTTTCCAAAAGCCAAGACTTTCGATCATCAGCTTTAGTTTTGTCAAATGCAAGAACTATAGAAGCATCTGTCATGGTATCCACATCAAACTTGACAGTCAAGTCTTCAATCTTTTTGAAATATTCTCGAGCTTCGGCACTTGTACTCGTACCAAGACCCTTGTAGTATTTGATTTTCCATCCAGGTTGACCATTACCATACCATGTTCTGAATGCAGAGTCTGTATAGAAAGATTTTGATTGACCACCCTTCGAAGCCTTAATGATCGGAGTGACCATGGAGACAACAAAATTTAATTTCAAAAGTGAAGGCCAGAAGTAATGGATCATGTTGAGAATGAGACCCTTGATGTGTGATCCATCATTATCTGCATCGGTCATGATCATGAGTCGTCCATAACGAAGTTCAGAAACATCTTGATAGTCTTTTCCTTGTTGGAGTCCTAAAATTTTTTTGAGGTCATTGAATTCTTGGTTGGAAGTTAATTGTGAGACTGATGCATCGCGGACATTCTTACATTTACCACGAAGAGGGAATACACCATAGTAATCTCGGCCAACCACTGAAAGACCGGCGACTGCCAAAGTCTTAGCTGAATCACCTTCAGTCACAATCAGTGTACACTTTTTAGACTGAGTCGTACCAGCTTTGTTTGCGTCATCCAACTTTGGAATACCAGTAATCTTTGACTTGCGAGCTCCATCAGACTTTTTGAGTTCCTTCATTTCCTTGAACTTGGACAAAGCTGTGAGTTCATCGCTGATGCCAGTCTTGAGAGCATTCTTCACAAAGTTTTTGGGTGGATCAAACTTACTCCCAAAGTCTTGAGCCTTCGAAGTGCATTCAGACTTGACTTGACTCGAAAATGTCGGGTTCTCGAGGGTTGCCTTGACAAAGATGTTGAAAGTATTCTTGACTTGTTGAGGCTTCAACTTGATCTTCTTTGCCATCTCATCGATGATACCTGATGCGAGGTAAGAAGCCACATGATCCACGTGGGTGCCACCCTTTGTGGTACAGATACCATTTACAAATGATACTTGTTCAAGTCCATTTTCCGAGGGACCAATACACACTGACCAACGATCAGTGGTCACCGAACACACATCTGTCACACCTTCGTGCATCTTGGCATAAGCTTCAAAGGAAGTCTTGGGGAGAGCTTCACCTTGAAACTTGACCTTACAGTTTGGTGTGGTACAAATGTTTGCATCCCAAACTCGCTTCTCAAAAATCTTGTAAATATTGTTGTCCATAGATTTCATACCAAATCTTTTCCAATCTGGAACAAAAGTAATTGAAACTGAAGAAGTTGAACCAGAATGTTTTGTAATTTTTGGTGGATGGCAGACAGTCATATTGTTTTCCCATTTCTGGCAATAAGTCTTCTTATTCTCATGATCTTTGATAATCACCGAAAACTCTGAAGAGTAGATGTTTGTCAATTTGGCACCATAACCATTGCGACCACCAACAATTCTCTTCTTGGTGTCATCATAGTTTGTACTTGTGAGTAGGTGACCAAATGTGAGTTCCGGATTCCAAACACCTTCTTTCTCGTGCATCTTGACAGCGATACCACCCAATGGTCCATTGTTCTCAATGGTGACAGCACCAGTCTCCTTGTCTATCCCCGCCGAGATGCTCGAAACACCCTTCGGATAGAGTGAGTTTCTGTCAATTGCATTGACCAATATTTCATCAAAAATTTTGAGCAAAGCCGGTGAATAATTGACGCTCTTCTTTTTGAATTTGTTATCAGTCTTGTGATGAAGCC
>Ga0213864_10001144_pt1 | contig 12035 bp, 12 predicted proteins | sample PICome_5_FD_160078 | JGI IMG/M metagenome (GOLD analysis project Ga0213864, IMG submission 160078) | Coastal seawater microbial communities near Pivers Island, North Carolina, United States - PICO247 | ecosystem: Environmental > Aquatic > Marine > Coastal | place: USA: North Carolina... | reverse complement strand
CTTCTCATCGGTCAGAGTGACTTTGAGGCCGGGGCAGAGTACCGCCTTGGCACGGAGTGCGTGGCTCAGCTTGGGTAATGAAAAATTGGCGGAATCGAAGTACTGAGGATCAGGCTTGAAACGAATTCCGGTACCCGTGTTGCGTTTTCCGCAACTACCCGTGACTTTCAGATCAGCAGTCTTGTCACCCCCTGAGAATGCCATGCTATGCACGTTGCCGTCGCGGCGGATAGTGACCTCTAAGAGCTCTGACAGCGCGTTCACCACCGATACGCCCACACCGTGAAGACCGCCACTGAATTGATAGCTCTTGTCGGAAAACTTTCCCCCTGCGTGAAGTGTAGACAGGATGACCTCTACTCCAGGTAATTTTTGTTCCGGATGTAAATCGACGGGCATACCGCGTCCATCATCCGTCACGCTGAGCGCGCCATCGGCATGAAGCACCACGTCGATCTGGCTGCAATGGCCGGCGAGCGCTTCATCGACCGAGTTGTCGATCACTTCCTGCGCCAAATGATTGGGGCGGGTGGTGTCGGTATACATACCAGGACGCTTGCGAACGGGCTCCAGCCCAGTGAGCACCTCAATGGCGTCAGCGTTGTATTTCGTCATGCTGTTTTAGAACTTCCAATCAATCGATGCGGGTCAGCTTCGCGCTTATCTCCAGCGCGCTGGCCCGTCTGCCGAGATGTGCGAGCTTACACTCAAAGCGCTTAGGCATAACCCGGAGAATTCAGATCAACCGAGAATTTTTCGTCACTAACGCGTCGCACTGCTGTTTCCCAAAAACCACCAGCGCTCAGCGTCAGCTCGCGGCACCCCGGCGCCAGCGCGTCCACCTGAAATTCGGCTGACCCAGGTGCGAATTGTACGCAAGTGGAAGGCGATGTCAGGCAATTTACGCCTTGATACACCTGCGCGGACTCCTGATGCACATGCCCGGACACGACAACTGCCCGCTCTCCAAGAACTGCTAACAGCTCGAGCGCTTCTGCAGCATTCTGCACACCGATGTCGTCGAGCCACTTAGAGCCGACCGGCAGCAATGGGTGGTGCGTGGCAACCAACAACGGTCGATGCGTTGTTTCGGCCTGCGCAATAGCGAGTTGCAGTGCCTCCAATTCACCCGCATCCAGGTAGCCGGCGACCGCGCCCGAGTGTTGGGTGTTGAGCATCAGTACATCCCAATGTGGGAGATGGATGTTTCGCTTAAAGTAACGGGACAAGGCATGTCCCTCAGACCACACTGCGTCGTGATTGCCGGGCAACCAGAAGCTCGGCACACCAAGCGATGAGACAGCCAGATCGAGCCGTTGGTAGGCTGAATCTGCCTCGTCACCAGCCAGATCACCGGTGAGAAGCAAGGCATCGATTGGCTCGAGAGACGCCACCAAACGGCATACAGCAGCAAGGGATCGATCAGTATCAAGCCCGAGCAAGGTGCCGCCCTGCGACGCCATGAGATGCGTATCGGACAGTTGAACAATCCGGGACGTATCGGCCGTATCGAGACGCGTCGCCCCAGTCAGCGCAGTCATGATTAGCGCCGCGCTGGGCCAGTCACCGGGGCGTCCGTTGATCGACCATTATTCAGACAAAATTCCATCAGCTCCGCGGCAAAGCGGTTCTGCTGAAACTTCTCGTCACGTTGCAACATCTCCGGATTCGGGTACCGGTAACGCGCCTCGAAACGACGCGAAGTGCTGCAATGGACGACCTCCGCCATGCGGGCATCGTGATAAAGCCGCAGATCCAAAGCGCTCGTTGAGCCCGGCTGGGAGATCGCGCTCTGGTAGCGTAGCCGCATATCCGTGGTATAGCGATCACGGGCAGTCACTTCGAGTTCTATTTGCGCGTCACCTGCCTCAAAAATGCACCGCGTTTTTTGTTCATACCCGGGGAAAAGGCGCATCAGTCGGTGATAATTTGCCTCGCATTGCGCGTGCAGATCCGACAGGTCTATGTGATAGCCCTTGCGGAGGCGACGCGGCGTGCCGGCATGCTTGGTGCGGTCTGTCATAGACACAAGTGTAGCAAGCCGACTCTGTCTCGAAACTGCCAAATGTTGTCGGTTTTGTTGCCGCCAAAAGGGCCGACAGAATGATAGACTCGCCCTCCGCAAATCACTCAGAACCCGACGCTATGCCTACATTGCATCGTCCCATTGGCACTTTGCTATCCAGACTCTGCATCAGCCTGGCCGCCAGCATACTGGTGACCCATTCCCAAGCTGAGACGCTGGTCGATATCTACGAGCTGGCGCTTGAAAATGACGCCCAGCTGAAGTCCCAGATCGCGCAATACAACGCCGACATCGAATTAGAGAAGTTGGCGCTAGCGCCCCTACTCCCTCAGGCCCGGGCGGGATATTCCTTTACCGATTCTGAAAACGACTCGACCAGACCGAACTTGGTGTTTGTGGAGAATCCGACTCCTGGCGCGCCCTTATTCGAGCAGATCGACGTGACCACGATCACCAATACCGAAACTGATGGCTATGACGTGAGCCTGTCGCAGACTCTCTTTGACCTGTCTGCCTGGTTTGGCTGGAAGGCTGGAAAGGAAACCTCCCTACAAGCGGAAGCAAATCTCTCTGCAGCACAGCAAGACCTGATCGTCAGGGTGGTGCAGGCCTACTTTGGTGTACTGAGAGCGCAGGACAATCTTAGGGCATCTCAGGCTCAGGAACGGGCTTTTGAGCGTCAATTAGAGCAGACTCGCCAGCGGTTCGAAGTCGGCCTAATCGCCATCACAGATGTCTATGAAGCCCAGGCTGCGCGCGATCTGGCGCAAGTGACTCGCATTGTCGATGAGAACAACGTGGCCGTCGCGAAAGAAAACCTGTCGGTATTGACGGGTCAGGCGCCAGGCACACTTTTTGTACTGGGCGAAAAATTTGATCCGCAAACCCCTCAGCCAGCCGATCGCGCAGCGTGGGTCGACTTCGCCATGGAAAATAACTACCGCCTCGCCGCAGCGCGATTCGCTGAAGAAGCTGCCAGGCAAAACGCCACCTCGTCACGAATGGGGCACGCGCCAACCGTGACAGCTAGCTATCGTTATCAAGATAACGAAACGACCGGCACCACCTTTCAGGATTCGGACAGCGATTTCGTTTTCCAGCCAAATTCTGAGCAGACCAACGAAACCTGGCAGATCCGCTTTGACCTTCCGCTGTCAGCAGGGGGCGCGATCAGTGCAAACCGACGGCGCGCCGCCGAGCAATTCAATGCAGCACGGGAATCGCGCATCAACCTGACACGCAATACCGTGACGCAGGCGCGGTCACTGCATATGACAGTGGTATCTGATGTATCGCGCGTCATGGCACGCAAGCAATCCATCGTCTCAAGCCAGAGTGCACTCGATGCCACTCAGGCAGGCTATGAAGTGGGTACGCGAAATATTGTTGATGTGCTGAACGCGCAGAACAAGCTATTCGCTGCACAACGAGACTACGCCAACAGTCGCTATGACTTCATTATCAATTCATTGCGCCTGAAGGAAGTCGCGGGCACGCTGTCACCCGAGGACATCGCGCGACTGGAGGGCTTTCTACTTCCTCCACCCGCGCCAACCGCCTCTGGCGCCGAGTAACGCGAGGCGCGACTCAACACCGGCCGCCGTGTCTGAGCCCGCGCCTTACCCTCCCCCTCAGGCCCCTGACGCGTCAGTCAGGGGTTTTCTGCCTGACCACGAAGGCCGGCAACTCTACGACTGGGCCGTCACGGCTGCAAAAATCGGCCCCATACTGGAGATCGGTAGCTACTGTGGGCGCTCAACGCTATGGCTCGCGCAGGCAGCGCGGATTCAAGGCACCGTCGTATACGCCGTCGATCATCACCGAGGTTCGGAGGAACACCAACCGGGCGAGAGCCATCATGACCCGGCCTTGACTAATGCGACAGGCCAAGTCGATACGTTTACCGAGTTCAGACACAACATTGCCCAAGCCGGTGTGGAAGAAGTGGTGGTACCGATTGTCGCGAGCAGTCGCCAACTCGCACTCGACTGGCAAACAGGCTTGGGCATGGTTTTTATTGATGGCGGCCACAGTCTCGACGCGGCACTGACCGACTACCGGGCCTGGGCGCCACAGGTTCTGCCGGGGGGCATCTTGGCCATCCACGATGTGTTTCCAGATCCTGCCTTGGGCGGCTTAGCACCCTTCACGATCTGGCGGCTAGCCTCTCAATCAGGCCTTTTTGAACCCCTGGGCATCGCAGACAGTCTCAGAGGTCTGACTCGCATCGCACCCTAGCCACATGCCCGCCATGATAGGGATCCTGTAAGTGAGCGGTGGCCGCAGAGGGTCACCGCTATCGATTGGTCAACCCGCGGTTACCGTCCACACCGTCACGACGCACAGAGACTAACCCACAAAACAAAGCTTGCCAGCGCGCGCTGCTCACGCTCACTCGTCAAGCGACGTTTGCAGAAACAGTGCGTTGGCGGGAGTGTGCACAGCAAGCGCATCAGCTGCCAACAATACTGCGCCGGCCGTCCAGGTTGGCTTCTCTAACGGCCACAGCACCTGCTCTGCAAACTGGTAACCCGTCCACCAGCCACCATCGGTATCGCGCCACTGCGCCAACCAGCCGAAGAGCTCCATGGCCTGATCTCTCTGGCCCGCGGCAAGTAAGGCTAGGGTCAACTCACAGGACTCCGCGACCGTCGCCCAGGGCTGGTGGTTTTCACACCGACACCCAATGCCCGGCTCGACAAATTCTGCCCAGCGAGCCGCGAGCCGCTCGCGAGCCGCCGCTCCCGTCACCCAACCTGCAAGAATCGGATAGAACCAGTCCATTGCGTAGCGGGACTTACTCTCCCAGGTCCGGTCAAAACGGGTGGGTTTATGCCTCAGTGCATGACCCAATCGGTCTCGAGCCGTTCGCCATGACAAGACAGAGTGACCGAGTGTGTCAGCTATCAATACTGCGCACTCAAGCGACTTATAGATCGAGCTGCAACCAGTGACCAGCGCGTCACCCAACGGCGCGCCGTCTGGATTAACCGCCCAATCGACCTCTCCTTCTGGACCCTGGTAGTGCAAAACGAAATTAATCGCCCGCTGCACAACGGGAAACATCGATCGCAAAAACGCACGGTCACCGGTGATCAGAAAATGATGCCATACACCAGTTGCCACATAGGCCACGTAGTTAGTTTCGCGCCTCGAGACTGATGTGTCGGGCTGTTCGTCCCGATAGCAAGCCCACCAACTGCCATCCTCAAGCTGCTGGTTGGCTAACCACTCGTAGGCATGCTCGGCGGCAGCCCATTCCCCTGCGATACTGAGACCCATCGCCGCTTCGGTATGGTCCCAAGGGTCGGTATGACCACCTTCAAACCACGGAATTTCACCCGATGGCCGCTGAGTGGCCAACAAAAAGTCTACCGTAGGTCGCAGCCATTCTTTGGGAAACACGCCAGCGGCAAGAAATGGCGCATTCATGTGACAGCCCCTCGCGATGCGGGATTGTCGATCGGTGGCTTGATGAAGTAGAGCACGATGCTTTTACCCAAAATCGGGTTGAGCAATGCATCGAATATGCGGGTCAACCACGGGCGACGCATAAGATCCCATACAAGGAGTCTGTGATAGGCACGCACCACCCAAGGCTCCTGCTCCCGCTTCCAGAATAAGCACTTCAGCCACCAGTAGGGCGCATGCAGCGCGTGCGCACTGCCTCGATCAACATAGCGAAAACCCTGTTGCTGAATTTCTCGGCGCAAGTGGGTGGAATCGAAAATACGAATGTGGCCGCCGGGGGTCGTACGATATTCCTCGCTGAGCTGCCAGCAGATCCATTCCGGCCATTGCCTTGGCACACTCACGCATAGACGGCCACCGGGCTTCAACACACGCATCGCTTCCTCGAGTACCGACAGGTAATTGGGAATATGCTCCAAGACTTCACTAGCGATCACCACGTCAACGGTCTCGTTAGCCACCGGTAACGACGTCGCATCGCCGGCCGCAAACCCCACCACACCCTTCGGAGCGTGAGGCTCCATATCTTCAATACGTCCTTTTGCAGTGGCGAGATCCTGCTCACATAGATCGACACCGACGGCCAACACACTGTCCATTAAATAGGTAGCCAGTGTGTGTCGCCCCTCACCGCAGCCTACATCCAGGCAGATCTGCCCGGGTGTGAGACCGAGTTTGTCGAGATCGACAGTTAGCATGCGGCGATACTCACGCGATACAGATCCACCATCTGGCCCGCACACACTGACCAGCAGAACTGTTGCCTCGCGCGCGCGAGCCCTCGCTGCGCCAATGCCTGCGCCAGTTCGGAATCGCTGAGAACATGTTGCATGGCTTCGGCCAGCGCGGCACTGTCGCCAGCCCGCACCTGCAGCCCACCCTCTCCGACAACTTCCTTCAGCGCGCCACCATCTGTCGAAACAAGAGGGATACCGGCGGCCATTGCTTCAACCGCGGGCAAACCGAAACCCTCATAAAGGGACGGCACAACCGCCACGGCACTCTCGGCATATAGCCGGTTGATCTGTTCGTGGCTGGCGTCCCCCACAAAGCGAATCCGGTCTCGCAGAGCGAGCTGTTCGATCAGCGCCTCTGTATCACCACCTGGCTTGGGCCGCGCAATCAGCATCAGTTCGGTGGACGGGTCGGCATCGACGAGATTTTTGAACGCGCGCAGTAGCACCGCGAGCCCTTTTAGCGGCGCGTCAGCAGAAGCCGTTGCGATCACCTGCCGAGGGCGCCGCGACACGCCGGGCAGTGGCTTGAAAAGCGCCGTATCTACGCCATTCGGAACGACGCTGATAGTGTTGGGCATGACCCCGAAATCGGTCGCGATATCGGTGGCGGACAACTGCGAGACCGTCACGATGTGATCGAGCTGAGAAGCCACCCGAGCTTGCATCGACAGAAACCTATGCCAGCGGCGGATCAGCAATCGCCACCACCACCTAGGCTCGCCAGACAGTGCCACACGACGGTCCCGGGTAATCGGGTGATGGATGGTGGTCACAACCGGCACGCCTGAGCGCTGGAGATCAAGAATGCCATCGGCGAGGGTTTGGTTGTCGTGCACGACATCGAAGTCGTTGGCATGCTCGAGAATCCAGTCCCTGGCGCGCTCACCGAAGGTCCAGGGCTCTGCGAATCCCCCCGTCAGCTTACTGATCCATTCGCGACGGCCCAAGGGATCCCGTAATTCAGATAACGATACCGCCATGGACTCTCGGGCATACAAATCGAGGCTTGGCAGCTTGACCAGCCTGACCCCCTCCACCAGTTGCGGATAAGGTGGCCCTGAAATCACTGTGACCTGATGGCCGAGCAACATGAGCGCCTGACTCAGATACCGCAGGTAAACGCCCTGACCACCCGAGAACGGCGCGGAGCGATAGCCCAGTAACGCGATGCGGAGAGGGTCGGCGTCGGCAACATCCGTGCGGGCCGAGTTGATCTCAGACGTGTGAATGGGTGCGTTGATAAGGCGCTCCGGGCGGGAAATCTAATGGCAGTCGCCGTGCCACAATACTGGCGCGACACGGCAAAGTACAGGAGCGAGCAGTCTAGCGGTGCCTCGCAAACTCTGCCAACGGGCTGTAGACTCACCCGCAGCCTCGATAGACTCCGGAAAGATGACAGAAAAAACCGCGTACAAAGGCATCATCCTTGCTGGCGGGTCGGGCACGCGACTGCATCCATTGACCAAGACCGTCAGCAAACAGCTGATGCCGGTCTATGACAAACCGATGATCTATTATCCCCTTGCCACGCTAATGCAGTCCGGCATTCGGGATATTCTGGTGATCACCACGCCCCGTGATCAGATCGCCTATGCAGATCTTCTGGGCGACGGTAGTCAGTGGGGCCTCAGCATTCAGTATACGATCCAGGAGAACCCCGATGGCCTGGCCCAGGCATTCATCTTGGGCGAGCACTTCATCGGTCAGGATCCGGTTTGCCTCGTGCTCGGCGACAACATCTTTTACGGGGCCGGCTTCACATCCAAGCTTCGGCGCGCTGCGCAGCGCACGGAGGGGGCCTCTGTATTTGCCTACTACGTTCAGGATCCGCAACGCTACGGCGTCATTGAATTTGACTCTGAGGGCCGAGCAATTGGCATAGAGGAAAAGCCCGCCAAACCGCGCTCACATTACGCCGTGACCGGCCTGTACTTCTACGACAACGACGTCATCTCGGTCGCCAAGAGCATCACGCCCTCGCAACGCGGTGAGCTCGAGATCACTGACGTCAATCGGCACTACCTGGAGCGCGGCGCGCTCCAGGTTGAGGTCATGGGATTGGGCACGGCCTGGCTGGACACTGGCACCCACCAGTCACTACTGGACGCCGGGAATTTCATTCGTGTCATAGAGGAGCGTCAAGGCCTCAAAGTTGCCTGTCTGGAGGAGATTGCCTACCGACAGGGATACATCGATGCAGAGCAAGTTTTGGCACTCGCAGGCCCACTGATAAAAAGCGGCTACGGTGCTTATCTGAAAGCCATAGTGAGCGATGGCGGGCCTGTCTTCGATGAAGATTGAGTCGACCCCGCTTGCGGGTGTCAACCTCGTCACCCCCACAGTACATGGCGACGAGAGGGGGTTTTTTCTCGAGACCTGGCATGCGGATCGCTATACCGAGGCGGGCATTACGCTACCTTTTGTGCAAGATAACCACAGCCGGTCTGCGCGCGGCATTCTTCGCGGCCTACACCTCCAAACCGAAAAGCCGCAGGGCAAACTGGTGCAGGTACTGACGGGTTCAGTATTTGATGTCGTGGTGGATTGCCGACCAGACTCGCCCAGTTTCGGCAAGTGGCATGGCGTCACACTCAGCGCAGAGAACCATCAGCAGCTGTGGGTGCCGCCCGGATGCGCGCACGGATTTTATGTGCTGAGCGACCACACCGACTTTCTCTACAAGTGCACGGATTACTACCACCCGGAGAGCGAACTGACGCTGGCCTGGGACGATCCTGACATCGGTGTTGTGTGGCCCATCCTAGCCGGTCAGGAACCTCAGGTCTCTGATAAAGACCGGGTGGGCGTGAGCTGGCATGAAATGATCTCTGCACTGCAAGCCGTCTGAGCGCGGCGCCCATCCGACACTTAGGGCTTAACAAGCGGACGCCACCAGGCCTCGTTATCCAAATACCAGTCGATAGTTTTAGCCAGTCCCGACTCGAAGGTCTCGGTCGGCACAAAACCCAGTTCGCGCTCGATCTTGGATGCATCAATGGCATAACGCCAGTCGTGCCCCGCACGATCGGTGACGAATTCGATCAGCGATTCGCTCTGCTCGCCGTGCGCCTGTGGCGCGCGGGGAAAGCGCGCGGCCAGATCGTCGCGCTGGGCAAATCGCTCATCCATCGCGCGGCAGAGCAATCTCACGATATCGAGATTCGCCCATTCATTGTGGCCGCCGATATTGTAGACCTCGCCCGGCGTGCCGGAGTCGATAATGCGAGCGATGCCGCGCGCGTGATCCTCAACATAAAGCCAGTCGCGGATATTGCTGCCGTCGCCGTAAACAGGAACCTGGCCACCGTCCAATATGCGCGTCAGGCACAGCGGGATCAGCTTTTCAGGGAAGTGATACGGGCCATAGTTATTGGAGCAATTGCTGGTTGTTACCTGCAGGCCGTATGTGTGCTGATACGCCCGCACCAAGTGGTCGCTGCCGGCCTTGCTCGCCGAGTAGGGCGAATTGGGCTCATAACGCGTGGTTTCGGTAAACGGAGGATCGTCTGCCGCGAGGGAGCCGTACACTTCGTCGGTGGATACATGGTGAAAACGATGGTCACTCCCCAACCCTGACAGCCACGCCTTTCGCGCTGCGGCGAGTAACGTATGCGTCCCCTCCAGATTGGTCCGGATAAATGCATCGGGGCCTGCTATTGAGCGATCGACGTGGCTCTCCGCGGCGAAGTGGACAATAGTGTCAATCGAATATTCGGACATCACGCGGTCAACCAGCGCCGCATCGCAGATGTCGCCCTCGACAAAAACGATACGACCGCCCTGCTCGAGCGGCGCCAAACTTGCGCGGTTTCCTGCGTAGGTCAGCGCATCCAAGATAACAAGTTGATCGTCAGGGCGGGCGTCGGCCCAGTGGTAGACGAAGTTCACACCAATGAACCCCGCGCCCCCGGTGACCATGAGTGATCTGGTCATGCCCCGCCCTCCTGTTGATCTCGGAGAGACCGTAGCACATCACAGAGCGATTCCCGCCACGGCCGCTGGGACACACCTATTGCCGCACAGGTCGCTCCGACGTCCAGTACGCTGTATGCCGGGCGCCGGGCTTTAGTCGGGAACGCCTCGCTGGAAATCGGCTCGACAACGACTGGTTGCGAGAGTAAACCGACACTCAAGGCCTCATCGCGAATGGCGCAAGCAAAGTCATACCAACTGATCGCACCCGCATCTGACCAATGAAAAATCCCTGCCGCCTCCTGGTGTAAGGCGAGCGCCCAACAGATCTCAGCCAGGCTCTGCGTTGAGGTGGGGGAACCAATCTGATCGCTAACCACCTTGACTTCCCCACGGTCGCGCATGAGCCGCAATATCGTCAGCAGAAAGTTATGCCCGCGGGGCGCGTACACCCAGCTGGTTCTTAATATGGCGCCGCGAGTACCGCGCTGCAGTACAGCCTCCTCACCTTGCCACTTTGTATGGCCATAAACCCCCAACGGTGAAGGTTGAGCATCGGGCAAATAAGGCCTGTGGCCTCTTCCGTCGAACACAAAATCGGTAGAGAGATGAATGAGACGCGCGTTGTGTTGCACACACAAATCCGCAATGAGCGCCGGGGCGTCGGCGTTGACTGCACGTGCCGCATCGATATCTACCTCGGCTTGATCCACTGCGGTATAGGCCGCGGCATTGATCACTACCTGTGGCAGTAAATCACCCATCGTCTGCTTCAGTGCGGCGGCGTCTGTGACGTCGCATTCAGACCGCGTCAGACCCTGAGCAGTGACCTGCTCAGGCACGCTCTCCATGCATGCCCGACCCAGTTGACCGCCGGCGCCCAATACCAGCGCACGGAGATCACTCACAAACGGGCCTCCAGCCAGTCTATGTAGCGAGCAATCACCTCTTCCGCCTCCGGCTCATGAAAGATTTCATGATAGAGACCCGGCCAGAAATCCAGCGTTTTATCCTGTGAGGCGAGACCCTCAAAAAAAGCGCTGGACCCTTCGGGCCCGGCCATGACATCCGCATCGCCGTGGGCAATATAGACCGGCAATGTCACCTCGCCCGCTCGACGGATGGCGGTCTCCATTGCGTCCAATATTTCCAGCCCCAGAGACGTCGTGATTTTGCCGTTATAAACCAGCGGATCGGCGAGGTAATCTGCGACGACTTCAGGATCCCGGCTGACTTCCTGCGCGTTGAGGGCAAGCATACCCATCTTGGGTAACAGGCGGCGAAGCAACCGACCTATCCAGATGGTGAAAGGCGACACAGGGTTGACCGCTGTGAATGCGGGGCCCGAAAACATGGCGCCACGGTACGCCGCCTGCCCCTCCAGCAGTGCGTGGGCGCTGATCAGCCCGCCCATACTGTGCCCCAATAGGAACACCGGCTTGTCCGGGTACCAATCAGCAATTTGTGCTCTCAATGCGGTTAAGGGGGCCAAATACTCATCAAAGCGATTCAGATGACAGCGCACTCCCGGGGAGGCTCCGTGCCCAATATGGTCGGGACCCACCACTGCAATGCCCCGCGCATTAAAACGCGCCGCCACACGCTCGTAACGCCCCGTATGCTCAGCGAGGCCATGCACGAGCAATACGCAGGCCCGCGGATTATCAATCGGCCAGTGTCGGTACTGAATGCCGCTTTTAAGACTTTCCATATTGCCCTCCTCCGAGTCGCTGCCAAGCATCCGATGAAATCCCCATGACAAAAGGCCGCCGATTCAAAGCGACGAAAGCAAGAGACGATCTAAACATGTCATGGCCGTAACGGCTCAATTTTTAGCGACAACACCCGAGCTCATTTCATTGCAGACCCTGCAACAATGTCAGGCATAA
>Ga0213864_10001139_pt1 | contig 12060 bp, 9 predicted proteins | sample PICome_5_FD_160078 | JGI IMG/M metagenome (GOLD analysis project Ga0213864, IMG submission 160078) | Coastal seawater microbial communities near Pivers Island, North Carolina, United States - PICO247 | ecosystem: Environmental > Aquatic > Marine > Coastal | place: USA: North Carolina | collected... | reverse complement strand
GCTGAACAGGCAGAGCACGCCCTGTTCGCCGTAGTGGGCGAGGCGAGCCATGTCGAAGGTTTCGCCGTCGACAGGGGTGTGATCAAACTTGAAGTCGCCGGTGAAGATCACGGTGCCCACGGGCGTGGTGATGGCCAGCGAAAAGCTGTCGGCCATCGAGTGGGTGTTGCGGATGAACTCCACCGAGAAGTGCTGACCAACCTTCACCACATCGCGTGGGGCGACGGTTTGAAGGATGGTGCGATCCATCACACCGGCCTCTTCCATCTTTCCGGTGAGCATCGCCAGCGCAAGGCGCGGGCCATGAATCACAGGGATGTTGAAGTTCTTGAGGTGGTGGGCAATGCCACCAATGTGATCTTCGTGACCATGGGTCACGATCATGCCGCGGATCCGTTTCTGATTTTCCTTGAGATAACTGGTGTCCGGCATCACCACATTGACGCCGTGCATGCCATCGCTGGGGAATGCCAATCCGGCATCCACCAGCATGATTTCGTCGCCGTATTCAAAGACGCAGGTGTTCTTGCCGATCTCGTGAAGACCGCCAAGGGGAATCACACGCAGACAAGGTTTCTTGGGTTGGTTCTGGTTCGTCATTCAGAAAAGGGAGATCCGGCGCAGCCGGCAAAAGAACGGAACAGCTGAGAGAGCACGCGTCAAGGCGGGCTCTGATGAGCAATGGGCCTTGGCGTCAGGTGGGACGCAGGGCAGCAAGAACGGAAGACAGTTGATCACGCACGTCGTTGGAAGCGGAAACAAGAGGAAGCCTTGGTGCACCCACGGGCCAGCCACTCAGCTCGAGCGCGGCTTTCACCGGGATGGGATTGGTGGTGCAGAACATGGCCTTGCACAGCGGAAGGAGCTGCTCGTGCACAGCCAGGGCAGCGGCGATCTCACCAGCAAGGAAGGACTGCACCATGCGCTGGATCTGATCACCAACCAGATGGCTTGCCACACTCACCACGCCAACGGCACCCACCGCCAGCATCGGCAGTGTGAGGGCATCGTCGCCGCTGTAAATGGCCAGGCGTTCACCGCAGAGGCTGCGCAGCGCACTCACTTCCTCGGTGGTGCCGCTGGCCGCCTTAAAGCTCACCACATTGGCAAGATCCATCAGACGGGCTGCTGTTTCGGGGCTGAGGCTGCAGCCGGTGCGTCCAGGAATGTTGTAGAGCATCAGTGGCAGCTGAGGCGCCGCCGCCGCAACGGCACGAAAATGGGCCTCAAGCCCTTCCTGAGGAGGCTTGTTGTAATACGGAACCACTACCAGTGCGCCATCGGCACCAAGGGCTGCGGCCTCAGCAATCGCTTCCACTGCCTCAGAGGTGCAATTGCTGCCAGTGCCCGCCAGCAAACTGGCCCGTCCGCCAACGGCTTCCTTCACTGCCGAAAACAACTGATGCTGCTCATCCCAGCTGAGGGTGGGGGATTCCCCGGTGGTGCCGCAGATCACCAAACCATCGGACCCATGATCCACCAGGTGACTGGCCAGACGAGCGGCCAGTTGCAGATCCACTGAGCCATCAGCAGCGAAGGGGGTCACCATGGCGGTGAGCACCCGGCCAAATGGCGCCGGCGAAGCGGAACCTAGTTGCAGCGGTGATGGCGCCATTGTGATCAAGCAAAAACTCCGGCGGCAGTGGTTTGAGCAGCCGCAGCAGCGGCCGCGGGATCGCGCAGCAGCTCAGCGATCTGAATGGCATTGAGCGCTGCACCCTTGCGGATCTGGTCACCACAGAGCCAGAGCTCAAGGGCATTGGGCTCGCTCAGAGCCTGACGAATCCGACCCACAGCCACCGGGTCGCGGCCGGTGACATCGGTCGGCATCGGGAAGCGATTGGCGTTGAAATCCTCGATCAACTCCACACCTGGAGCGTCCGCCAACAAAGAACGGGCCTCGTCCACAGGGAATGGCTCGTTGAATTCAATGTTGATTGCCTCAGAGTGGGCGCGTAGTACCGGCACCCGCACGCAGGTGGCCGAAACCCTCAGAGCAGGAAGATCCATGATCTTGCGGGTTTCATTCACCATTTTGAGCTCTTCCTCGCAGTAGCTGTTCGGCTGCAATGGCGAGTTGTGCAGAAACAAATTGAAAGCCAGGGAATGGGGCAGAACGCTGCTTTGGGGGCTGCCGCCATCCAGCACCGTGCGGCTCAGTTCCGCCAACTCCTCCATCGCCCGAGCACCGGCGCCACTGGCCGACTGATAGGTGCTCACCACCACACGGCGCAACGGCCTGCGGGCCGCCAGAGGAGCCAGGGCGAGGGTCATCAAGATGGTGGTGCAGTTGGGGTTGGCGATCACCCCGTTGTGCCGAAACGCCGCGCTGGGATTCACCTCCGGCACCACCAAGGGCACATCGGCATCCATGCGGAACGCACTGGAGTTGTCGATCACCACAGCACCCGCCGCTGCCGCAACAGGTGCCCACTGGCGAGACACGGAGCCACCGGCCGAGGCCAGCACGAGATCCACACCCTCAAACGCCTCGGCCGACACCGCCTCAATCGTCAGGGTCTGTCCCTGCCAGGTCACCGTCTGACCGGCCGAACGGGGCGAAGCCAACAGGGTGAGGCGGTCAACAGGAAACGCGCGCTCGGCCAACAGCAACAAGAGTTCCTGACCCACTGCACCGCTGGCCCCGAGAACGGCCACACGCAACGGACGCTGAGGCAGAGAACGAATGGAGCTGGTCAACGGAAGCCTGGCAGAAACGGAAAAAGTGGAGGGCAAGAAAGCGAGCGTTGCGACGCAGGTGAAGAGATCACCGCATGAAAGGGAGTGCAAGACAACGAAGACTTGCGCAAAAAAATCTTTAGGTCGCTTGTTCTTGCCAGCCACAATACGTCGCCAGGGCAAGGGTTACGACGCAGCAGCGATCCCAGGCGCAGGTCAGTTCCTAGGATCGGGGGCTGCCCAGCCGCGAATCCATGAGTCCCGCCGCCTCCACCGCCAGCAAATCCGAGCTCAAGGTGAGCACCAGTCCTCGTCCCGGAAGCCGGATGGCAGTTGAGATCGGCCTACCAGCCGGCCTCACCCAGAGCAGCCATGAGCAAGCTGTTGAGAAGCTGAGCCGCAGCATCCAATTGCCCGGCTTCCGCAAGGGCAAGGTGCCGCGGGCGGTGCTGGTTCAGCAGATCGGTGCCGCGCGAATCCGCGCCACGGCCCTGGAAGACCTGGTGGACAGCGTGTTCCGCGACGCCCTCAAGCAAGCCGAGATTCCTGCCATCGGCCAGCCCAGCGTGGATGGCGGCTTCGACGCCCTGCTCGAGCGTTTCGAGCCCGGCAAGGAGCTGAGCCTCACCCTGGAAATGGATGTGGAGCCCACCCCAAGCCTGAAGAGCACCAAAGGGCTCATGGCCGAAGCCGAGTCCGTGAGCTTTGATCCAGCACGCGTGGATGAACTGATCGAACAGTCCCGCCGTCAGCTCGCCACCCTGGTGCCTGTGGAGAAGCGAGCCGCAGAAAGCGGTGATGTGGCCGTGGTGAGCTTCTCCGGCACCTATGTCGACACCGGTGATGCGATCAGCGGCGGCAGCGCTGACGCCATGGAGGTGGAACTGGAAGACGGACGCATGATTCCCGGCTTCGTGGAGGGCATCATCGGCATGAAGCCCGGCGAAAGCAAAACCGTGGCCTGCCAGTTCCCCGAGGAGTACCCCCAGGAGGATGCCGCGGGTCGCAAAGCCAGCTTCGAAATCAGCCTGAGCGAACTCAAGAGCCGTGAACTGCCGGCCCTCGATGACGCCTTCGCCCAGCAAGCCAGCGACAAGCAAACCCTGGCCGAACTGCGCGCAGACCTCGAAGAGCGTCTCAAGGAAGACGCCGAGCGACGCAATGAGTCGAACCGCCACGATGCCCTGCTGGCGGCTCTGGTGGAACAGCTGGAGGTCGAGCTACCGGAAACGCTGGTGCAACAGGAGATCGTCACCCTTCTGGAGCAAACCGCCGGCCAGCTGCAACAGCAAGGCATGGACGTTAAAAAGCTGTTCACCCCCCAGCTCATTCAGAGCCTGCGGGACACCTCCCGCCCTGAAGCCGAGGAGCGCCTCAAGCGCAGCCTGGCTCTTCAGGCCCTCGCCACCGCCGAGAAGATCGAGGTTGACGCCACCGAAATCGACGCCAAGGTGAAGGAGGTAAGCCGCGGCTTCAGCGATAGCAGCCGGATTGATCCCAACCGCCTGCGCCAGGCCGTGCAAGACGACCTGATGCGCGAAAAGCTGATGGGTTGGCTGGAAAGCAACGCCACCATCAGCGAGAAGAGCTCTGATGCGGCCGAGGCCAAGGAGGAGAAGCCCAAGCAAGCCGCTGCCAAGAAGAGCAGCAGCAAAAAGGCCAAGGCTGAAAGCGAGTCCACCGCTGAGGCCTGATCCCCATAGATTGGCCGGACTGACAACAGTCCGGCCGCGTGATCGACGCCAGCACTTCGCATCCCATCCAGAACCGCTGGCTGGGCTCCCGCCCGGAGGCCACCATCGCCTCACCCCTCTTGGCGGCGCCTGGGGTGCTGCCAACGGTGGTGGAGCAATCCGGGCGCGGTGAGCGTGCGTTCGACATCTACTCCCGCCTGCTGCGCGAGCGCATCATTTTTCTTGGCACCGGCATCGACGACCAGGTGGCGGATGCCCTTGTGGCCCAGCTGCTGTTCCTGGAAGCCGAGGATCCCGAAAAAGACATTCAGATCTACATCAACTCACCAGGCGGCTCTGTCACCGCGGGCCTGGCGATCTACGACACGATGCAGCAGGTGGCTCCAGATGTGGTCACCATTTGCTACGGCCTGGCCGCGTCGATGGGCGCTTTCCTGCTTTCGGGCGGAACGAAGGGGAAGCGGCTGGCCCTGCCAAGCGCCCGAATCATGATCCACCAACCCCTTGGCGGCGCCCAGGGCCAGGCGGTGGACATCGAAATCCAGGCCAAGGAAATTCTCTATCTGAAAGACACCCTGAACGGCTTGATGGCCGAGCACACGGGGCAGCCTCTGGCCAAAATCACAGAAGACACAGACCGCGACTACTTCCTTTCCCCCGCAGAAGCGGTTCAATACGGGCTGATCGACCGGGTCGTCACCGACGAAGCCCCGGTTTGATCCTTAAGGACGGCTGACGAAACACCGGATCGGGTCGATCCTGTGTTTCGGGCCTCAAGCCCACCCCTGACCAGGTCGTAGCAGCCGCTTCTACCCGATGCCCAAGTTCGATGCCCACCTGAAATGCTCGTTCTGCGGGAAGTCGCAGGACCAGGTGCGCAAGTTGATTGCCGGTCCAGGCGTCTACATCTGCGATGAGTGCATCGATCTCTGCAACGAGATCCTCGATGAGGAACTGGTGGACGGCCATGGTGCCGCCGGTGGTGGACGCCAGCACGCTGAAGCCAAGGGAAAGGCACCAGCCAAAAAGAGCAGCAAACCCGCCCCAACCCTGGCGGAGATTCCCAAACCCCACGACATCAAAGCCCACCTCGATGCCCAGGTGGTAGGCCAGGACGACGCCAAAAAGGTGCTGTCGGTGGCGGTGTACAACCACTACAAGCGCCTGGCCTGGCAGGGCGATGGGCGCGGCGAGAGCAACGCAACCGCAACCCGGCTCCACAAGAGCAACATCATGCTGATCGGCCCCACGGGCTGCGGCAAGACGCTGCTGGCACAAACGCTGGCCGAATTGCTGGATGTGCCCTTCGCCGTGGCCGATGCCACCACCCTCACCGAAGCCGGCTACGTCGGTGAGGACGTGGAGAACATCTTGCTGCGGCTGCTCCAGAAGGCCGATCTGGATGTGGAGCAGGCACAGCGGGGGATTATCTACATCGATGAGATCGACAAGATCGCCCGCAAGAGCGAGAACCCCTCGATCACCCGCGATGTTTCTGGCGAAGGCGTGCAGCAGGCCCTGCTGAAACTGCTGGAAGGCACGGTGGCCAACGTGCCTCCCCAGGGCGGACGCAAGCATCCGTATCAGGACTGCATCCAGATCGACACCAGCCAGATCCTGTTCATCTGCGGTGGCGCCTTCGTGGGCCTTGAGGACGTGGTGCAACGGCGGATGGGTCGCAATTCGATCGGCTTTGTTCCCGAAGGTGGTCGCAGCCGGCAAACGAAGCACCAACAAGCCAGCCAGGTGCTGCGGCATCTGGAACCCGATGATCTAGTGAAGTACGGGCTTATTCCCGAATTCATCGGCCGCCTGCCGGTGAGTGCGGTGCTCGAACCGCTCGACACCCGGGCCCTGAAGGCGATCCTGACCGAACCGCGCGACGCCTTGGTGAAGCAGTTCCAGACCCTGCTCAGCATGGATGAAGTGCGTCTTGACTTCGAACCGGGTGCCGTCGAAGCGATTGCAGCAGAAGCCCACCGGCGCAAAACAGGCGCACGGGCCCTGCGCGGCATCGTTGAGGAGCTGATGCTCGACCTGATGTACGACCTGCCTTCCGACAAGAGCACCAAAACCTTCACGGTGAGCCGCGCCTTGGTGGAAGAACGAACCAAAGCCAAGGTGCTTCCCTTGCCCGGCAGCGAGAACGTGCAGCAGGAATCGGCCTAAGTGATGGATGTCGGCCGCTGACCACTTGGAGGTGCCGCGCCAGCACGGCTTGTTCCATCACCACGGCATTGATCTTGGCGATGGAAGCGTGGCCCACTACCTGGAAGGTCGGGAAATCCTGCGCAGCCCCTTGGACGCCTTCAGCCGCGGTCAGCCGCTCAGCGTGGTGTCTTATCCCGAAGGCGAATGCTCACCAGCTCGGGTCATTCTGCGGCGGGCGATGAGCCGGCTGGGCGAGCAGAACTACAACCTGCTGTTCAACAACTGCGAACATTTCGCCCACTGGTGCAAAACGGGGCGCCACCGCAGTGCCCAGGTCGAGCAGTGGTTGCAGAACAGCAGTCTGGGGGCCCTCGCCTTGGGGCAATTCGTGCCAGCGGCCGTACTCACAGGAACGCGCACGCTGCTGCGACAGGGGCTGCGGCTCGACCAGAAACAACTGAACCAGGGCCGTCAACTGGCTCTGCAGAGCCTGCAGCAGCTCGATCGGCTGCGACGCCTGTTGCAGGAGCGGCTTGAAGCGGAACTGAACCGGACGGCAGATCGCTGGGATCCCACCGATCCCGATGCCCGCTTCGAACGGCTGCGGCTGGCTGGCCAGAAATTGGCAGACCAACTCAGCGAGGTGGAGGAACTGGAGGAGCGGCTGGAGCAGATGCTCAGGCAAGGCCAGTAGCCTCCAGGCATGCCGGCTGCCTACCAACCCCTCCATCACAAGTACCGCCCCCAGCGCTTCGATCAGCTGGTGGGGCAGGAAGCGATTGCAGCCACGCTGGGCAATGCCTTGCTCTCCAGGAGGATCGCGCCGGCCTATCTGTTCAGCGGTCCGCGCGGCACAGGCAAAACCTCCAGCGCCCGCATTCTGGCCCGCTCGCTCAATTGCATCGCCGGCGACGGTCCCACGCCAGAACCTTGTGGCAGCTGCGAGCTGTGCCAATCGATTGCTGCAGGCAACGCTCTGGATGTGATCGAAATCGATGCCGCCTCCAACACCGGTGTCGACAACATCCGCGAGCTGATCGAACGATCGCGCTTCGCACCCGTGCAAGCGCGTTGGAAGGTGTACGTGGTGGATGAGTGCCACATGCTCTCCACCGCAGCCTTCAACGCCCTGCTCAAAACGCTGGAGGAACCCCCGCCACGGGTGGTGTTTGTGCTCGCCACCACCGATCCCCAGCGGGTTCTACCCACCATTCTCAGCCGCTGCCAACGCTTCGATTTCCGCCGCATCCCCCTCGACGCGCTGGAGCGACACCTGAGCTGGATTGCCGAGCAGGAACAGATCGGCATCACCGCTGAGGCGCTGCATGTGGTGGCCCAACGGGCCCAAGGCGGCTTGCGGGATGCAGAAAGCCTGCTGGATCAGCTGAGCCTGCTGCCGCCACCGGTGGAGCCGCAAGCGGTGTGGGAACTGCTGGGGGCGGTGCCCGAGCAGGAACTGCTGCAGCTGGCCGAATCCCTTGCCAGCGGGGAACCGCTGGGCTTGATCGAAGCCGCTCGTACCCTGCTGGAACGGGGCCGTGAACCAGCGGCCGTGTTGCAAGGCTTGGCCGCCCTGCTCAGAGATCTGGTGTTAGCGGGGGTCGCACCAGAAAGGCTTGAGCTCACCAGCTTCTCGCCGCAGTTTCGCAGTGCTCTGCCGGAACTCGCCCGACGCATCGGCAAAGCTCCCTTGCTGCGTTGGCAGGCCCAGCTCAAGGGAAGCGAGCAGCAGCTGCGTCAGAGCGTGCAGCCCAGGCTGTGGCTGGAAGTGCTGCTGCTGGGTCTGCTCGCGGAACCGCAGATGCGTGTGGTGGCGCCGCCTGCAGCCCCCACCCCAGCGCCCCCCGCCGCTCCAGTGCCTGCACCTTTGCCCGCTGCGCCGGCGCGCACAGCCCCTGCACCCGCTGCTGTTCCAGCTGCTGCTGCAGAAGCAGATGTGGCGCCGGCTGCGGCCGCTCCTACACAGCCAGGCGCCGACCTTGCCGAACTGTGGCAGCAGATCCTGGCGGGTTTGGAATTGCCGTCAACACGCATGCTGCTATCGCAGCAGGCGGTGCTGAGCCGACTGGACCAGCAGCGGGCCGTGGTGCAAGTGGCCAGCAACTGGATGGCCATGGTGCAAAGCCGTCTGCCCCTCCTGGAAAAAGCGGTGGCGGCAGCCTTGGGGGGCAACCGACAGGTGATGCTCGAGGCAGGCGGCGCACCACCACCAGCTCCACAAGCACCGGTGCCGTCACCAGTGCCGTCAGTGCAACCAGCGACGGCAGCACCGATGGCGACACCGCCCGTCGCCGCACAGCCCAGCCCACCACCACGACCGGTACCCACACCGGCAGCAGTGCAGGCCCCGCAAGAACTGGCGGCCGCACAGCCGGCACCGCCAACACAGCCGCCAGTACCAAGCCAGCCTGCCCTGATCGACGATCAAGCCAAGCGTTTGGCAGCATTCTTCAATGGTGAGGTGGTAACCCTCGACGGCCCGCTGCTGGAGCTGGAACCCACACCACCCGATCACCAGGCGGCCTGTGCTCAAGCTGAGGGATGATCAGCACCAACATGCAAGGTTTTGGCCCAAACCAGCCGTTTGGGCAGCAACGCCATGCGGACGGTGGTGTATGGAATCACCAGGAACCAGTGCCCCAGGTAAGCGATTCCCAGCGCCAGATTGAGCGGATTCATGCCTGGCAGAACCGGCCCCTCGCTGGCGCGGCTACAACCCACCAAGATGGCCCCACCAGACAAACCAAAGGCCACAAAAGAGAGGGGCCACATCAAGGGAGCCGTTCTGGTCAGCGCGCTGGCCAGCAAATCAGCAGCCGCTGTAACCGGCAGCACGTACTGCAACAGGAAGAAACCGATGAGGTCGCATTTCTGGACCGGGCTGGTGGCTGAACCGGTGAGCTGGGCCCCGTAATCAAAAAAGCGCTGCAGGCCACCTTCCGCCCAGCGCTGGCGCTGACGCCAAAGGCCAGCCAGCCCGGTCACTGCCTCTTCCTGGATGGGGGGATTCCAAAGCAAACCCACCGGCTTCTTCTGCACCAGCAAGCGAAAGCTCAGGTCGAGATCGTCGGTAACGGTGCCTTCGTTGAAACCATCGCAATCGAGCACCGCCTGGCGGCTGAGCAGCTGGCCATTGCCCCGCAACTCCATCACCCCACCGCTGCTCAAGCGTCCCTTCTGAATCACGGCGTCGAGGGCCATTTCCATAGCCTGCGCTCGCGTGAGCCAGTTCTGATCGGCATTCACCACGGCCTTGCGCAGCTGCACCGCCGACCAATCGCCGTGCTCCGCAAAGGCCACCAAACGCTGCAAACCATCCGGCTGGAACTGGGCGTCGGCATCGAGCACCAGCAACCAACGTCCCTGCAGCTGCGGCAGCAGCGTATTGAGAGCGCCCGACTTGCCACCGCCCGCATCACGTGGACGCCGCAACACCTGAAGCTGGGGAAAGCGGCCCTGCAACTCGGAGAGCACCTCCGGGGTGCGGTCTTCGCTGCCGTCGTCAATCACCCAGAGCCGCAACTGCTCCTGGGGATAGGTGAGGGCCGCAAGGCGTTCCACCAAACGCCCGATCACCGCTTCTTCATCACGGGCGGCCACCACCAGATCCACCGATGGCAAACCGGCCGCGGGCATGGACTGATCCACCGGTTCCGGTTGCTGCAGCAGCGCGAAAAACACAGTGCGCAAGGCGTAGGAGCCCAGGAGAAACGTGAGCGCCAGTGCCGGCCAAAGACGCGTGGATTCTGGCAGCGCATGGGGGAGCGCTCCTACGGCACAGCAACCGGCAACGAACAACGAGGCCTGCAAACGGCGGGCTCCTGTGGCTGTGCCACCGGCGGCCATGGCATGTTTCAGGTCTGCAGGACTTTAAAGGGCACCCCCAAAGTGCTCCTTACGGTATGGGTGCCAGGGCCTCAATCAAGGCGAGCTGGGCGCTTGGGTAATAGCGATTGAGGATCTGCTCAAGGGTCCAACCGCGGGCCGCCAAATCAATCGCGCCCGCCTGCGACAGACCCGCACCGTGGCCAAAGCCGCCGCCTTCCACCCGCCACACACCGGGAGCCGTGGCCTGGAGCACAAAGAGCGTGCTGGGCAACTGACGGTACGTACGGCGAATCGCATCCCGCTCCAGCACCACCCGCCCAGCAGGCCCAACGATCGCCAGGCGCACCACCCGGCCACTCGGACCCCGTTCAAGCACCAAGGGCTGTAACGGTTCCCCCAAGGCCGACGCCCGCTCGCCAAGGCCTCTGCGCAAGCTGGCCTGATCGAACTGACGCTGCCAACGGAACAGGGGATGGGCCGCACCAACAACACCGCTGCGGCGCGCCAGCAGCTGGGCCACTTCGGTGCTGCTGTCGAGAGGGAGCGCCACACCGGCGGGCGCCGCTCCCATCAGATCCAGTGACGGTTCGAGATAGCTGAGCTCTGGCAGGGGCCAGGCCTCATCTTCGTCCGCGTTCACGCCGCCGTTGCTGGCGTGATAAACGGCATGAATGGGTTCACCGGCCTCAACCAACACACGCCCTGAGGTGGCAGCAATGGCCTGCCGCACCGCACTGCCCGCCTGACGGGGGTCGCTGTACACCTGGCACTGGGTGTCGGAGCAGAGGTGATAGCCATCCAGCGCAAAACGGTGCTGGTTGCGCAAGGCCCACGTACGGGCCAGAACGGCCTGAGCAGCCAAGGCAGCTGCCGGTGAGCCGGCACCAATCTCATGGGGCACCACGCCATGGAGATACCGCTCCAGCGGCACCTGCTCCACCAAGGTCCAACTGCCATAGGCATCGGCCTGCAAACGAAAAGGACCTGCGAACACGCCATCGCCATAACGCAAACCCGCCGGTGCCGTGATCTGCACCGGACCCTCAAGCGTGCGCCAGCCGGAGCCGATGTACAGCTGCAGTACACGCTGACTATCGAGCTGCTGCTGCACCACACGATGCGGCTCATCGGGAAGCGGGAGCGCGTCAACAGGCGCCCACACCTCCCACTCACGGGGGTGGGCCACCTCAGCAGCAACGCCCAGCGCACGCCAGGCCAGAGCCACCTGTTCGGCCGCTTCAAAACTGGCGTAAGGCCCCAGGACATTGCGATGAATCTGCAGCGGCTCCGCCAGGGGCTGACGCAGCCAACGCAACTGCAACCTGGCGGCACGCCAATGGGCACCGCTGGCATCCACCAGGGCGAGGTCGCCACCGGCACTACCGAGCAGGAGCGGAGCAGAGCCAAGATGGGCTGCCAGCGACACCCAGAGCACAGGACGGGTCCCCTCCAACGCAGGAGGCGGGGGGACAGGCAGTCGAGTCAAGCCGCCGGCATCGGCGCCCTGGCAACCCGCCAGCGCCATGCCCAGAGCGCAAAGAGCTGGAAGCAGACGGGAGCCAGGCATCGCAGAGGCGTCACGCGGCTTGAGCCTAGGGGGAGTTGGCGGAAGGGGGTTCGAGGTCGTACCCTCATCGTTTGTGCACGAGCGCGTAGACAATGCCGAAGCTCAAGACCCGCAAAGCAGCCGCCAAGCGGTTCAAAGCCA
>Ga0213864_10001133_pt1 | contig 12082 bp, 12 predicted proteins | sample PICome_5_FD_160078 | JGI IMG/M metagenome (GOLD analysis project Ga0213864, IMG submission 160078) | Coastal seawater microbial communities near Pivers Island, North Carolina, United States - PICO247 | ecosystem: Environmental > Aquatic > Marine > Coastal | place: USA: North Carolina... | reverse complement strand
TAAAATTTTATGTTGCTGGGAATCTAATATTAATCCGTAATTTCGCATAAAATTTTAAGCTACAAAAATAGGTTTAAAAAATGACTATAAGACAAATACAAGAAGAAATTATTGACGAGTTCTCAATGTTTGATGATTGGATGCAACGCTACGAGTACATTATCGATTTAGGTAAGTCTCTTCCCATAATTAATGATACTTTTAAAACGGATGACAATCTCATTAAAGGATGTCAATCTAAAGTTTGGTTGCACTCAGAAGTTGAAAATAATACCGTGAAGTACACGGCAGATAGTGACGCCATCTTGACCAAGGGTATTGTGGCGCTTTTATTGCGCGTTTTTTCAGATCAGCATCCAAAGGATATTATTGAGGCCGATACAAGTTTTATAGATGAAATTGGTTTGAAGGAACATTTGTCTCCGACCAGAGCCAACGGATTAGTTTCTATGGTGAAACAAATTAAAATGTATGCAATTGCACAACAAGCAAATCTAACCACGTAATAGCTGAACAATGACAGACAAAGAATTGGAGGATTATGGCGATAAAATTGTTCGTGTTTTAAAAACAATTTTCGATCCGGAAATCCCCGTAGACATCTACGAATTAGGACTTATTTATGACGTTTTTGTGAACGAAAATAAAGAAGCCAAAATATTAATGACGTTGACTTCTCCAAACTGTCCTGTGGCAGAAACCTTACCTGTCGAAGTGGAAGAAAAAGTTCAGACCATTAAGGGAATTGATTCCTGTGAAGTAGAGATCACCTTCGATCCAACATGGACACAAGACATGATGAGCGAAGAAGCTAAATTAGAATTAGGGATGCTGTAATATGGCAGAAGAAATCGTAAATAGAGTCGCCAAAAGTCCTATAAAGACGATTGATCTTGAGGAAATGTATCCTGCCGGAGCAAGAATTCTTTTTGATATTAAGGACTGGTTATATGAGGGTATTATTTTGCGCGAAAAAGAGTTTCGTGAACACGTTAGTCAACACGATTGGAGTCAATACCAAAATCAATTTGTGGCCCTAACATGTTCCGAAGATGCTATCATTCCGTCATGGGCATTTTTATTGGTTTCATCCGAATTAGCACCTTATGCAAAAAAGGTGGCTGTTGGAACCCTTGACACATTGGAAACGTCCATTTTTCAAGAGCTAATTTCAGATTTAAATATTGAAGAATTTCGCAATAAACCAGTGATTATTAAAGGTTGTGCAGATAAGCCGATCCCGTCCTCTGCCTTTACATTTTTAATTCAAAAGCTTCAGCCTGTTGTAAAATCCATAATGTATGGTGAAGCCTGTTCAACGGTTCCTTTGTATAAAATGAAGAAATAGTTTCTTGTTTTCAGACTTCCTTTTACTTTTGCGGTTATAAACCACAATTGTGAAACGAGTTTTCATCTTTTTTTTTCTGATTTCTTTCACGTCCTTTTCGCAAGGGAAATATGATTCCATTCGAAACTCTTACATTGAAAAAAGAAAGCATTTAAAAGTTGATTTGGATTCAATTCAGAAGGAAATTGATGCGATCAACAAGCAAATCAAAATCTGGAAAGAAGAGGAAGCAAAAACCTGGTCTGTGGATGGACGATTTACTTTTTTACTGAATCAGTCGTCTTATTCGAACTGGGTTTCTGGTGGTGAAAATGCGGTATCTGGAAATATTTTGATTAATTATGACTTTAACTACAAGGAAGGAAAATGGAAATGGGATAATAAAATCATAAGTTCTTATGGTTTAAGCTTTGTCAATAATCAAGGGTTTCGAAAAACAGACGACCGCTTTGAATACAATTCTGTTTTAGCATATAACGCCAACAAGCGCTGGTACTTTTCATTTTTCAGCAACTTCATTTCCCAATTCTCAAGTGGTTTTGACTATTCACAAAACCCAAACCGATTAATTTCAAATACGCTTTCTCCAGCATATTGGAGTTTCGGACCTGGTATGTTTTGGCGAAAAAACGACAACTACAGAATCAATATAGCACCAGCGACCTCGAGATTTACCTTTGTCTCTCCTACGTTTTCTGGTCAATATGGTGTTGAACCCGGAAAAACAAGTGCTTACGGATTAGGTTTTAACCTTTCTGGATATATCAAATTTGATTTGGCAAAAAATGTTACGATTGAGAATATCGTTCAGATCTATTCCGATTATCTCGATAAACCACAGAATATCGATGTGAATTACCAAACAAATTTTTTGGTGAATCTTAACAAGCTTTTCACACTAAACTTAACCCTTCACACTATTATCGATGACAAAGCAGCAAGTACAGAACAGTTTCGTCAATTATTTGGCTTTGGCTTTATTTATACCTTCCATAAAATTTAATCCTTATGAAAAAAATACTTACCATTTTCGTTCTATTCTTATCCTTATCTTTTTTTGCTCAATCGGCAGATGAGTTAAACAAAGAATTGGCTTCGAAAAAAGACTCGATTTCAAAACTACAGTCAAAGGCAAATGCCATTCAGTCAAAATTGGACGCCATGCCTGGGTGGAAAAAAGGCGCCTTTGGTACCATTGGCATGAGTTTATCTGGATTCAGCAATTGGTATGGAAGAAATGCTCCTGATGCCTCAGCAGGTAATATCGGAGTTTCCGTTACCGCATATGCTAACTTACTCGAAGACAAATTTTTCTGGAGAAATACGGGAATGCTCACCTTAGGATGGGTCAAATTGGACGATAAAAATGTAGTGGGCGATGAAGGGTTCGAAACAGCAACAGATGTATTTAACTTCACCTCTCTTTACGGTAGAAAACTAAATAAAAACTGGGCAGCCTCTGGATTACTAGAATATAGAACCACAATAATTGAAAATTTTAACAATCCTGGATTTTTGGATTTGGGTGTGGGTTTTACATGGACACCTATTTCGAATTTAGTAGTTGTAATTCATCCAGGTAACTACAATTTTGTATTTGCTTCTGGCCAGAATGTATTTAATTCTTCTGTGGGTGCAAAAATCGTCGGTGATTACAATGCTAAATTTGGTGATTTAAGCTGGCGTTCAAACCTTTCGATGTTCCAGAGTTATGAGTCTAGTGATTTCTCAAACTGGACACTAACGAATTCTTTGGGATATACTTTGTGGAAAGGAATTGGTCTTGGTTTCGAATTTGGACTGCGTAAAAACAAGCAAGAAGCGCTGACGAATGCACTTGTAAGTAATCCTGCAGAGACCTTTGGTACAGTAGACAATAAACTACAATCCTACTGGCTCTTTGGACTTAGTTACGGATTCTAATAGAAAAATAAACGAATGAAACCTCAAGATTGGTCTTGAGGTTTTTTGTTTTTTATATTTGTACACCAATGTTATTGATATGGGTCTTTTAGTACTTTATGCGGTTGTCTCCATCCTATTTTCATTTTTATGTTCAATATTAGAAGCAGTACTCCTGAGTATCACACCCACATTTATAAATGTAAAAATTGCCGAAGGGAAATCCTATGCGCTGACATTGCAAGAAATTAAAAAAGATGTAGATAAACCACTTATCGCGATACTTACACTAAACACCATTGCGCATACGGTGGGTGCTATCCTGGTTGGTGTACAGGCAAAAATATATTACGCAGAAGCTTATGGCTCTGAAGTAACCAAGGTCTTTGGTGTCTCTTTAACCGAGGATTATTTAGTTGGAATTATTTCAACCATAATGACCATATTAATCCTAGTTGTTTCTGAAATCATACCAAAAACCATTGGAGCAACCTACTGGAAAGGGCTTGCTGCTTTTGCTACCCAAACACTTTCTATTTTGATTTTCGTATTTAAATGGACTGGAGTTCTTTGGATTTTACAATTATTCACAAAAATCTTTGGGAAAGGTGGCCATGGTTCAGTTCTAAGCCGCGAAGATTTTACCGCCATGACAGATATAGCAGAACAAGAAGGTGTTTTTCAAGAATCAGAAAGTAAGGTAATTAAGAATCTACTGAATTTCAAAGAGGTTCAGGTCAAAGATATTATGACCCCTCGAACCGTTTTAAAAACCGCGGATGAAACGACTTCTATTCAAGAGTTTTTTGATGAAAATCCGAATTTAAGATTCTCCAGAATTCCGGTATATCTTGAAAATCCTGATAACATCACAGGATACTTCTTGAAAGATCAATTATTAGAAGCTATCATTAATGGTGATGGACAAAAACCACTTCAAGAAATTAAAAGAACCATTCTAGTAACCCGAAGAAACTTACCAATTCCAAATCTATTTGAACAACTTATCGATCAACGCGAACATATTGCCTTGGTAGTTGATGAATATGGATCTGTTAGCGGATTGGTGACGCAAGAAGACATGATTGAAACACTTCTTGGACTTGAAATCATGGATGAAAGTGATAACATTGAAGATCTTCAATTACTAGCTCGAAAAAGTTGGGAGCGACGCGCTAAACGTTTGGGAATTATTGAAGATGAAAACGATTCTGAATCAGACGAGTATTAAGCGTCGTATTCATCGTATAAAAAGTCGTTATAAGGGAATCGTTGCACATGAATTTTCCGTACCTCATCATATACTTTTGCTTTAAAGTCTTCCAGATTTTTACGATTTAAAGCCGAAATGAAAAGTGCTTCCTGTTCGATATCATTCATCCAAGTATTTTTCCAATCTTCTAAGGTATAATGCGCTTTTGTCTTTTGCGTTACCAAATCGTCATTGTCAATGGTTTCGTGCTTATACGCATCAATTTTATTAAAAACCATAATCGTTGGCTTGTCTTTGGATTTAATATCCAACAAAATGGAATTTACCGATTCAATATGTTCCTCAAAATTTGGATGTGAAATATCAACCACATGCAGTAACAAGTCGGCCTCTCGAACTTCATCTAAAGTTGATTTGAAAGACTCGACCAATTGTGTTGGCAGTTTACGGATGAATCCAACAGTATCTGTGAGTAAAAAAGGAATATTTTTAATGACAACTTTTCGAACCGTTGTATCTAGGGTTGCAAACAATTTATTTTCTGCAAAAACATCAGACTTGCTAATCACATTCATTAAAGTTGATTTCCCAACGTTGGTATATCCTACCAAAGCCACCCGAACCATTTTACCACGATTCTTTCGTTGTACCGCCATTTGTTTATCGATGGTCACCAACTTCTTTTTGAGCAACGAAATCTTATCGCGAATGATACGTCTATCGGTTTCTATTTCCGTTTCACCAGGTCCACGCATTCCTATTCCACCTTTTTGTTTGTCAAGGTGCGTCCATAAACGTGTTAAACGGGGTAATAAATATTCGTGCTGAGCCAATTCAACCTGAGTTTTTGCCGAACTGGTCTGCGCTCTTTGAGCAAAAATATCCAGAATTAAATTGGTTCGATCTAAGATTTTGCAATTCAGGATTTTCTCGACATTTCGCAACTGCGCCGGAGACAATTCATCATCAAAAATGGCAGTTCCAATGGTATGGGTCTTAATATATCCTTTAACATCTTCCAGCTTCCCAGAACCTAAAAACGTTTTCGGATTTGGTTGTGCTAATTTCTGAACAAAGCGCTTTTCAACAACTCCACCTGCAGTTTGGGTAAGAAACTCCAGTTCATCCAAAAATTCTTTGGATTGACTTTCATCCTGATATTGCGTAATCAGACCGATTAACACAACTTTTTCTGATATGGCTTCTTTTTGATCAATCATGAAGCTGCAAAATTACAAACTTATCCCTACTAAATTGAAAAAACCTCAAGTTGTATTGAGGTTTTTCAACTAATTCAAATTCAATTATACAATTATCGGATGGCCGGTAAATTTTCTACAAAAGTAGTTTACGAATAGCGTGTTAAGTCGAGTTTAATATTAACTTTAGGTTATCTAATTATGAACTGATGGCAACGTCGAACAAGAATAATTTCACAATTGCTTTTTTAAATGTAGAAAATCTTTCAAGGTAAACTCAAAGGAAGTCCTTTTCGAACCCAGGCACAAGGGTGGAATCTCAGATCACTTTCCTTTGTACTCCGCATTCCGATATAAGAATTAGCTATTTTTGATATTCTTAAACGCCTCGTTTAATTTTTCATCATTGATGATATATTTCTTGTATTTTCCGTCCCGATATCGATAATAAATAAACAAAGGCATCAGAATGAATGCCAAGTACAAAACGCCTAAACCCATGACGACCTGTGCCTTCGGATGCTCTATTTTAATCAATGAAAATCCGGTAATCATCCAGATCAGAAAAATCACAAAAAGTATTTTTAATGCTAATTTCATATTGTAAAATTACAAAAGTTATATTTTTAATGGCTCATGAAAAAACCTATTGATTTTTTACTTCTTATACTGATAGTATTGAGCTATTCTAGTTGTAATCAATCTCAAAAAAATCGAAAAATGGAACCAAAAATTGTCATAGCTCATCGCGGAGCATCTGGGTATTTACCAGAGCACACTATGGAATCAAAAATAATGGCGCACGGAATGGGTGTGGATTTCATTGAACAGGATTTGGTATTGAGTAAAGACAATGTACCCATTGTAATTCATGATATTTACTTGAACAATGTAACTAATGTTGCAACTATTTTTCCTGATAAAAAAAGAGAAGACAATCGATTTTATGTGATTGACTTCACTTTTGAAGAATTGAAACAACTGACCGTTTTTGAGCGATTTGATCCGAAAACAGGAAAACAGGTGTATCCCAATCGATTTTCAAAAAGGACTTCAAATTTTAAATTACATTCACTTCAAGAAGAGATTGAAGTCATTCAAGAATTGAATGAAAAAACAGGAAAAAACATTGGAATCTATCCAGAAATAAAGGAGCCTGCTTTCCATCAAAAAGAAGGAAAAGACATTTCTAAAATTGTTTTAGATATTTTGTCAAACTATGGTTATAACAGCAAAAATAACAATTGTATCCTTCAATGTTTTGATGCAAGTGAGTTGAAACGAATTCGAACTGAATTGCAATCAGAATTGTTTTTGGTTCAACTGATTGAACATCCGCAGGAGACCGAACAATTAAAAGATTATGCATCCTATGCTGATGGTATTGGTCCTTGGCACAAATTACTAATCAAGGATTCTAAATCAGGAAAAATTGAATATTCAAACTTTGTTACAGAAGCACATCAATTGGGTCTTAAAGTACATGCGTATACCTTACGTGCAGATGACGTCGAAGACTACACCGGCTTTAATGACATGATGAATTCTTTATTTTTTGAGGCAAAAATTGATGGTGCCTTTACTGACTTTCCCGATATTGTTGTTCAATATTTAACTCGATAGTTTGATGGAAAAAATCGCTTTTAATATCTTTCATAACAACAACGAATTAGCACTGCAAAAACCAAATTCTGATTTTCTTGAGCTAAGTTCATATTGGTACATGGAGTTCGGGAAATTCGCCTCTGAAATAAAAAATAGTGATGGAAATAGTATTTTCAGTGTTACTAAGAAATTTCAATTTTGGAAATGGAAAATGTGTTATTTCATTGCTAACTCCAAAGGTGAAAAATTACTATTGCAATCAAAAAATAAGAAGAATACCGTTTTTGAAATGGAACTTGATGGAAATTTGTATGCGATAAAAGAACATTACCAATACAAAAAATCTGTATTTAAAAATGACGAGAAAATCGGGGCTTTTAATGAAAAGGACACAGAAAACACACATACAATATTACTATTAGTTCAAGATTTAATGGATCTACAACTTATATTCTTAATGTACAGTTGCTTATTTATTGGAAAGAATGACTTTAAAACTTCAGCACTAAGCACTCAGAAAGAATTGGAAAAAAACCTAGATCCTTGGTTCTAGTTCTATTAACCTGTAACCTCGATTAACTTATTTCTATAGGCGGTGAGTAGTTTGGATTTTGAAATAAATCCGAGGTATTTATCATCTTTTAAAACAGGTAGATTCCAAGCACCACTCGATTTAAATTTATTCATCACCTGAGTGGCCGTATCGGTATGGAAAATGATTTCTGGCGCTGCTTTCATAAAGGTTTCTACCGTAATACTATCATACAATTCCCGATCAAACATGACCGAACGGATATCATCTAATAATACGATTCCTAAAAATTGACCTTTGTCATTAACTACTGGAAAGATATTTCGATTCGAACGAGCAACCGCTTTTTTCAGCATTTCTCCCAAGGTCATTTCTGGATGTAGGACTTTAAAATTGGTTTCAATTTCTCTCTCTATATCCATCATCATCAAGACATTTTTGTCTTTATCATAGGTGATCAATTCACCTTTTTCTGCGAGCTCTGTGGTATAAATTGAATTGGCAACAAAGTATTTCGTTAACGCATAAGAAATAGCAGCTACTAACATTAGCGGAACAAATAATTCATATCCCCCAGTAATTTCGGCAATTAAGAAAATGGAAGTAAGCGGGGCATGAAGTACTCCAGCCATCAAGCCTGTCATTCCGATTAATGTGAAGTTACTTTCAGAAACACTTCCGCCCAACTGATTGATAATTTTAGCCACAACATTTCCGAGAACACTTCCCATAACCAGCGTCGGAATAAAAATTCCACCAACTCCTCCTGCGGCAAATGTAATGGTCATCGCTATCGCCTTGAAAATGGTGATGAGCAATAGAAAAACAACCACAACCCAGACGTTATCCATATTCACATTATAGCTAATGTCTGCCAATGCTTTTTTAGCATTTCCATTCAACAAGTTATTGATAATTTCATACCCTTCCCCATATAAAGGGGGTAGCATATAAAGCATGAATCCAATGGCAAATCCACCGATAATAAGTCGATGAACAGGCTTTTTAAAGCGCTTGAAAAAGTTGATGATCTTAAAATAGATTTTCGAAAAGTACACGGAGGCAAATCCGGTTGCTATTCCCAATAGCACAAAGTAGAAAATATGATTAATTTGAAAATCATCCTGCAATTCAAATCCGAGTAAAGCATCTTTTTCAAAGAAAAAATAGGAGGTTACCACGGCAGAAACTGAGGCCAGTAAAAGTGGAATCAAGGATATGAAAGCCAAGTCCAAACTAAAGATTTCTAAAGCAAAAATAATTGCGGCTACAGGCGCCTTAAACATCGATGACATCGCTCCGGCCGTTGCACAACCAATGAGCAACATCCTGTTCTTGGTGTTCATGTGAAACAACTGAGACGTCCATGAGCCCAATGCCGCTCCTGTACTTACAGCAGGTCCTTGTAAACCCACAGATCCCCCGAAACCAACTGTAATGGGTGCGGTAATTAAGGAAGCATAAATTCGATACTTTTCGATGATTCCTTTGCGTTTTGAAACCGCATGTAAGGTTGTTGAGATACCATGTCCTATCTCCTTTTTTATCACTTTTTTTTTGATGTAATACACTAATACCAATCCGATAATTGGGAAAATGAAATACAGCAAATAATGGATGTCTTTAATAAATCTACCCTCTAAAATATCATGAAAAAAGAAGGTTAAGTTTTTTAAAACCAATGTTCCAAGTCCCGCTAAAAAACCAACAATTACACTTAGAATATACAAGAACTGATGTTCTGTTACATACTTGTATCTCCAGAGTAGAATTTGCTTTAAAACTTTGCTTTTGGTTGGCATAAAACAATGTAAAATCTATTGCTTACTCGATAAATAATCTGTTCCTAAATAACCATTATTATTGTTGTAATACCAGGCTCTTTTCTTAGGCATTTTTATGCCGTTGATATCTTCCAATCCAGAAAGTAAAATATATTCACCATCATTTTTGGATTCATCTTTAAAGAATTGATAGACTTCCATGGCATAGGTGTTCGGATTGAAATAAAAATACCATGTGTCTTTTCCAACAGCTTCATCATAAGTCACTTTTAACACCAAATAGTCTTTCCCCTTAAAAGTTTTCTTTTCTACTTTTTGATGAATAATGGTGCCTTCATCTCTTAATTTCATGGGCAATCCATACAAATAGGTATAATAATTCTTGTAGAGATTTGCTCTTTTACAATCCTCATCTAATTTTTGTTTCCACTCCTCTTTAGTCAGTTCTTTCTTAAATTTTTCTCCTATCGTTGACGCAGAACATTTCTTTTTCTTTAATTCATAAATATTCGAAATAGAATCTCTCTTAGCTCTAACTCGAAAATATTCATTTGGTAAGTCGATTGTGATTTTGCTTAACCGTGGAGATCGTTTCGGAGTTTCCATGTTCACATACAACGTTCCGTTAAAGCTTGACCATTGATTATTTGGATCATGAAACTGGATTGATTTTTCTAACAACTGACTTCCAGTTAATGATTGTGAAAAAGAATGAATACTGATAAAGGTTATAAGAAGGAAGATTGATTTTTTCATGAATTAAATGTAATAAAAAATCCTGCGAAGGCAGGATTCTTTTGAGTTTACATATCTAATTTGATATTGAGTTCTTTAAGTTGTTCGTCATCCAGTGTTGCTGGCGCATCGATCATGACATCACGTCCAGAATTGTTTTTTGGAAATGCAATAAAATCTCGAATGGTTTCCTGACCTGCCAATATGGCTACCAATCGATCTAAACCAAATGCGATTCCGCCGTGCGGTGGCGCACCATATTCAAATGCGTCCATTAAGAATCCGAATTGTGCTTTTGCTTCTTCATCTGAGAATCCAAGATGTTTCAGCATTATTTTTTGCGTTTCTTTATCGTGAATACGAATTGAACCCCCTCCAATTTCATTACCATTTAATACTAAGTCATAGGCATTCGCTTTTACTTCTTCAGGTTTAGAATCTAATAACTCCAATTGTCCTGGTTTTGGAGACGTAAATGGATGGTGCATTGCATGATAATGCCCTGTTTCCTCGTCTAATTCTAATAACGGGAAATCGATTACCCATAATGGTGCAAATTCATCAGGTTTACGTAACCCTAACTCTTCGGCTAAATGCATACGTAAAGCCGATAGTTGTGCTCTTACCTTATTCGTTTCTCCAGACAATACACAAATCAAATCACCAGGTTTTGCACCCGTAACTTCGGCCCATTTTGCTAGATCCTCTTGGTCATAGAATTTATCTACGGATGATTTATAGGTTCCATCTTCGTTCACGCGACAATATACCATTCCGAGGGCTCCAACCTGTGGGCGTTTCACCCATTTGATTACATTATCAATCTGCTTTCTGGTGTATTCATTTCCGCCAGGAACAGCAATTCCAACCACCAATTCAGCTTGATTGAATACATTAAAATCTTTGTGCTGTGCTACTGCATTCAATTCACCAAATTGCATTCCGAAGCGAATATCCGGTTTATCATTTCCATACAATCGCATCGCATCATCGTAAAGCATTCTCTGGAATTTATCGACCTCAACCCCATTGATTTCTTTCAACAAATGACGCGTTAACCCTTCGAAGGTATTTAGAATATCTTCTTGTTCCACAAAAGCCATTTCACAATCGATCTGTGTAAATTCTGGTTGTCTGTCTGCACGTAAATCCTCGTCTCTAAAACACTTTACAATCTGGAAATACTTATCCATTCCACCTACCATCAGCAATTGTTTAAAGGTCTGCGGACTCTGAGGTAAGGCGTAAAATTGACCCTCGTTCATTCGACTCGGCACTACAAAATCACGTGCCCCTTCTGGAGTTGATTTGATTAAATAGGGTGTTTCAATTTCAATAAAGCTCTTTTCAGATAGGTACTTGCGCACCTCCATCGTTACCTTATGCCGAAAGATCAGACTGTCTTTTACAGGATTACGTCGGATATCCAAATAACGATACTTCATACGAATGTCTTCACCTCCATCGGTTTCATTTTCGATGGTAAAAGGCGGTAACTTCGACTCATTCAAAATCGTAAGTTCAGACACCAATACTTCAATAGCTCCTGTTGAGATCTTATCATTCTTCGATTCACGTTCAATCACCTGACCGGATACTTGAATCACAAATTCCCTTCCTAAGGATTTGGCTTTTTTCATGATTTCTGAAGAGGTTCTTTCTTCATCAAAAATCAACTGAGTTACTCCATATCGATCTCTCAAATCAACCCAAACCATAAAACCTTTATCTCTGGATTTTTGAACCCAACCCGCCAAGGTAACT
>Ga0213864_10001132_pt1 | contig 12088 bp, 6 predicted proteins | sample PICome_5_FD_160078 | JGI IMG/M metagenome (GOLD analysis project Ga0213864, IMG submission 160078) | Coastal seawater microbial communities near Pivers Island, North Carolina, United States - PICO247 | ecosystem: Environmental > Aquatic > Marine > Coastal | place: USA: North Carolina | collected... | reverse complement strand
ATCACATCGGTGGGTGGTCAGGTGGGTGGAATCCTTTGTGTAAATGTAGGGAAAATGTGTTATTTTCGCCAATGGAGTTGAGGATTTCCCCAGATATGACAACATGTCCTCAAAAAGTTCGAGAGCCTCCGACTCCACAAATTATATTCTAAAATAAAATTTATTCTTGGAAATAACTATTTAATTAAATAGTCAAATTATGTCGAAAAAATTACTTAGATGTAGGGGCTGAAATTTCAAACAAATCCTCATCAAAATAGTTCGACTTCACTCCCCTAGCCTCAAACAAACGGGAGCATTTCTTGGGCTTTAGGACTTGTCCTAAATTAACAATAAATTATTGAACAAATACTTGCCACAATTTATGGCCAGCAACAACGAGAATTAAGCCTACAACTCCCTGAAGTAACGTTGCAAATGTGTGTGTTCGATATGCTTCACGAACACTCATCCCACTCATTTGTGTAACAACCCAAAAATAAGAATCGTTTGCATGAGAAACAGTCATAGATCCAACTCCTAATGACAGAATTGCCCATACTTTACCCATTTCGCTATCTAATCCCAACATTGGTAAAATAGGAAAGATGATGGAAGAAGTAGTGATAATGGCAATTGTTGATGAACCTTGTGCAGTTTTAAGTAAGGCAGCGATACAAAATGGAATTAAAATGCCAAGTTCCGTCAATGAAGAAAACCGCAAAATATTATCTTCCATTGGAATCGTCTGAATTATCGTAGCGAGTGCACCTCCCATACAAGTTATCATAATTATTGGAAAGGCTTGAATCGTACCTCTTCGGAGAACATCGTACAAAAATGTATGGTGATTTTTTGGTTTCAATCTAAATGAGAAAATGGCGCCGATCGCAAGTGCAATTGTAGGAGATGTTAACCATTTCAAGGCTGTTGTTAATCTCAGTTCCTGGTTGAGCTGTAGGGTAAAAACTCCAGAAACCATAAAAATAATTGGCAAAAGGATTGGTGTTAATGTTTTGTGTAAGTTTAAATGATTACTAATTACATTAGCAGACTGTTTCTTAAATGAGGATACTTTTGGAGATTGCAAAGAGTCCTCCTTTGTGATGATATAATATCCGTACAAGCTGCCAACAAAAACTAAAATTAAAGCCAACATACCACCAGCCATTACAAGATAAAATAAGTTTACAACTTCCAAGTTAGCAGCGGCCACCAAGGGTCCAGGTGTCGGAGGAACCAAAACATGTGGAGCAAAAAGACCTGTTGAAAGTGCAACAGTTAAACCTTTTAAGGATACATTAGATTGTTGAGAGATTGACTTGTTGAGTTGTGATAAAATAATAAAAGCAGCATCACAAAAAACAGGGATAGAAACCAAATACCCAATCGCACCAACACCAAATGGCATTGGCAAACGGCCTAGAAACAACAAAATTCGCTTTGCTAAATAAACAGATCCTAAAGACAATTCGAGTGATGCACCAATCAATGTTCCAAACAAGATAAGCAACCCAACCCCGCTAAAAATATTCCAAAACCCAGACAGCAAATACTCTACTGTCGTTGACGAGTCATAACCAAGAATTAATGCCATACAAATTGAAGCTAGAAACAATACCCAAAAAGGATGAAGTTTTGTATAGCTTGCCAAAATGATTATACAAATTATAACCAAGAATATTGCTCCGATAGAGGTAAACACAATCCTAAATTTTTAAATTGTTAAAGATTTCCACCAACTTCGTTTCGAGCAGTTCTGCGGCTCGATGCATAGCCTCATCTGTGCTCATGTTGTCGTTTTTTGTTTGAAAAATATGCAAGCTCGAGAATTCAGCTAAATGCTTTTCCTTCGCTTGTCCGGCCACAATATAGGTTATTACCTTATGTTTTTGAGCGATTTTTGCAACTCGATAGGGTAGTTTTCCGTGCATGCTCTGTTGATCAAAGCATCCCTCTCCAGTAAGCACGAGATCAGCTTTCTGGATTGCTATCTCGAGATTGGTTATTTTTGAAAGTATATCAAAACCATTCTCAAGCTTTGAACCAAACAAAGCAAACAGTCCTGCCGATACACCTCCAGCTGCTCCTCCACCAACAAGAGGAAAAACGTCACAATTCAATTCATTGATGAGTAAATTTCCTAAATGCATGCTTCCATCCTCAAGTTTTTGAACTGCAGCATCATCTGCTCCCTTTTGTATCGCATAAGTAAAAGCGGCACCTTTGGGACCAACTAAAGGATTTGTAACATCGCATGCAACAATCCAATTTGCTTGTTTTGCCAATGGGCTGAGTTGACTAAAGTCAAGGGATTCGATTGACGTTAGATTTCCTCCGCATGGTTGAACTTCTTGCTCATTGTGATTCAATAACCTTCCGCCCAAAGCAGTAAAAATACCTGCTCCCATATCATGAGTACAACTTCCACCGACTCCTAAATATATATTCTCACAACCCTTGTTAAGTGCATCTTTGATTTGCAAACCTGTTCCTAATGTAGATGTTACAAGTGGATCGCGTTCATTGACGTGGAGTTGTGTTAGACCAGAAGATTGTGAGAGCTCAATCCAGGCACTGTTCCCATTTTCAAACAAAAAATATGGGGCACTAATCTTTTTCCCAATGGCATTTACAGTTTGACAGTTAATGATTTGACCGGATATCGAATCTTTTAAAACATCTAATGCCCCTTCTCCACCATCTGAAAAAGGTAAAAGGGTGCAAGTGGCTTTTGGAAAAATGGACTGAAGAACACCATACATAACTTGAGCCACTTCGCGAGCACTTAGGCTCCCTTTAAAAGAATCCGGGATGACTACAACATGCATCATCTATTATTAAGCAAGCTAAAGGTAAACAAAATTAACATCGTGATAATACAGTTAAAAACCCACGAACAACAATTTATGTTTTATTTAGTGAAAGATGACATGTATGGCTAATAAGCTACATGCTAGAGCCCAACCTAGTTTTTCAATTTTTTTATCGGCTGGAAAAAATAAGGAATTAAAAGAGTACAGCCGACCCCTACTCGCAACAGTTGCAATAATAAATCCAGTTATAATTACTAGAAAAGCTCTGATAAAGTAATTTATTTCTGGAAAAAAAATATGTAGAAATATGTTTGTTGGAAAAGAGACGATAAACGCAATTAAAACTGCTTTTTTGTTGGGTTTAATCAGCATGACAGCACTACATATCAAGACAACTATACCACAATTAATATAGTACCGCAAGTTGTTTAATGTATGTGTAAATGCTGAACTCGGCGAATTGAATTTAACATCAAGTAAAATCAATCCTGTCAAGATTGCGGTACACAAGGCAAACAAAATTGCCTTTCGCCCTGCTCGTATTTTATCTCGATCTGATGCCCCTCTGTGGATATAGTTGGCATATATATCTGTAGACCATAATGTCGCTAGTGAATTAAATGTTGAATCAACAGTACTCATCAAAGATGCAAATAGTCCGCATAAAATGATTCCTTTAACACCAACAGGCAGATATGTTGATACAAGATATGGAAAAGCCATATCTGGTTCAGTCAGTGAATCACCCAAAAGTCCATAAAGAGCAATACCAGGGATTACAATGATTATCGCCATAAAATATTTTAAACATCCACCTGCAAGCAATCCAATTTGAGCATGACGAATATTTTTGGCTGCAAGAGCACGCTGCATAACCGTTTGATTTGCACACCAATAGTTGATGTTCAAAAAGAACAAACCAAATAAATGAGTCCATGGCAAGGTTGGGTGATCGATCGGCAGGTGTAAATGCATCATTTCTGGTGTTTTGACATACAGTTGCTGCCAACCCCCAAGATGATGAACAGCTGTCAAACACACGATGATACCGCCAATCAACAATAAACTGAATTGAATAAGATCGGTTTTAACAACAGCACTCAACCCGCCAAAATAGGTGTATATAGCAGAAAATATTCCCAAAAGGAAAATTAAAATTCCAATTCGAACTACACGATTTGGATGTATAAAGTAAAGTTCGCGTTCAAATACCAAGTCAGCTGCATATGCACCCCAAAATAATGCAGCTCCAATCGTGATTGTGGCAAAAAGTGAGATGTTCGCAAGTGAATAAAACAAGGCAACACGCTCCCCTAACTTTTTGGAGATAAATTCTGTAATTGTGGTGATTTTTTCTCTCAAAAACATCGGAGCAAAAATGAAAGCACCAAGCAAAATACCTTGCATAGCATTGATTTCAAGGTTTGCTTGTGCCAATCCGTATAAATATGCAGAGCCCATCATCCCTAAAAACTGATAGCCTTGAATATTTGTGGCTATGGTAGACAAGGCTACTGAATACCAACGTAAGCTGCGAGAACTTAAAAAATAAGCATCTGCAGAGCTGTTCGCACTTACTTTAGATTGCAAAGCAATAACCATGATCAGTGAAAAATAAATAATTACAATGACAAAGTCGATCATAAATCAAGATCGTTTAGCTGTACCCAGCGGAGTTGAGGGGGTATTGATTGGAACTCTTCCAAAAAATTTTGAGAGTGAAACCGACTGTATTCGTGGAAGTACATATTTTGCAAAGAGAGCGCATTCTTGTTCATGTGGATAACCTGAAAAAATAAAAGATCGAATTCCCATTTCCATATATCTTTCAATTTTTGAAACTACCTGATCAGGATCTCCTACTATTGCAGCTCCACAACCAGAGCGAGCCAACCCAATTCCAGTCCATAAATTGGGTTCAACATAGTGCTTATCGTCTGCTTCCTCGCGAAGTTGTGCCTGTCTGAATACACCCAAAGAACTAGCATCTTGTGCTCGATTTCGTATGGATGTTCCAAATTTTAAATCTAATTTTGAAAGTAAACTCTCAGCATAGGCACGGGCTTCTTTTTCAGTTTCTCTAACAATTACGTGAACTCGTAAACCGAAAACAACACTTCTATCGTAATCAGATGCTTTTTGCGTCATATTGCTCATCAAAACTTGTAGTTTTTTTTCTGTTTCCGGCCACATCAAGTACACATCACAATATTCAGCGCATAAATCAACTCCTTGCTCAGAATATCCTCCAAAATAAAGTAACGGCCCCCCATTTTGCTGGTAAGGTTTTACTGGATCCGTTGGCAGATTTAATTTATAGTATTTTCCATGAAAATCGATACTATCTTTCATCCACGATTGCTTTAAGATTTGTATAACTTCTCTTGATCGTGCATAACGTTCTTTTGAAGAAAGTATATTTCCGGGTAAATCTGATGAAATTATGTTTATTGTAAGACGTCCCTTAAGCATATGGTCCAATGTAGCAATAGTTCTTGCTAACATCGGAGGGTGTACTTCGCCACAACGAACAGCAGCTAGAAAATTAATTTGTTGTGTAATATTAGCCATTCCAGCAATAAAAGAAAGTGTGTCTTGGCCAACTTGATAAGATGAAGGGCAAAGTACATTTCGGTAACCCAAGGAGTCAGCTCTCCTAACTATGTTAGATGTATTTTCCCAACTGCTTTTAAACAAAGGGTTTCTATTGCCTAAATAGTCGTCATCTCCGTCACAAAGTGGAGCAAACCAAGCTATTTCAGCTCCATTAATCTTTTGGTTTAAATTATTTATCAATGAACAATTCTACTAGAAGTTTTATTTCCTTATTCTTTATAAAAGTAAACTTTTATAAAGAATATAATTTATTGTTTTTAAAATTGTTTCGAGATTATTTCTAAAATTTCAAGCAAATCATGGAAAAAATCATTTTTAACTTCCCTAGATTTCACAAATTATATCTCGAATAATAATTTATTTTCAGTAATAGCTTTATATTATATAGTTATATCCTGCTTTAATTAGTTCTATTTAATAGGGATTATTTTTTTTGAAATTTAAAGGAAGAGCTTGTTGTGTTATTAGTTAGCCTTAATACATACATTCCACTATTTAGAGATTGTATGTCTATTTTAAATTGATCTTTAATCGTTGTATTATTAGAAAAATACACAAGTCTGCCCTGGAAATCATAAATCTTAATTTGTGCTTGGAAAGTATTATTTGTAAGAATATTTAACTCAGAAACTACTGGGTTAGGAAAAACTTCAAATTTGAATTGATTTAGTTTAGAACTTGACAATGATAACGGTTCTAAATTAGCAACCCACAATCCTCTACCGTATGTTGCTGCATAAAGTTTATTTAAGGAGGAATTAATTTCAAGCTCGGTTATTCTAACATTTGGTAAATTATTACTAACTGAGGACCAAGTATTTCTACTTGATGAATAATTATAAAAGACCCCATAGTTCATTCCTAAAACTAAATTGTTCCCATGAAAAGTAATTGCAGAAGCTGAAAAATTTGGCAGGTCATTTTTCAAAATTTCCCAAGTACCTCCACCATCTTGAGAATAAATAACTTTGTGAGCCCCAGAAACAGCAGCAGCAATATGATTTTCATCCTCAGGGTGAATTGCAATAGCGTTTATGTTTCCAGTTGAGTCTGGCAGTGAAATTTCTTCCCAATCACTTTGCCCCTGGTTTTCAGTTTTATACATCAGATTATCAACGGATATATAAATTGTTTGATTATCACTCGGAGCTATAGACATTACATCAATATTTCCAGAAAAAGTTTGTGAAATTTTTATCCATCCCTCTAGATTAGTATTTGAAAAAACCTCATCATAAGCCACATAAATCTTATTTGAAACCTCAGGGTCTTGTTCAAAAGGAACGATCCAATTTGCACCATTATCAGAACCTGCCTTATCCGAGGGTGGGTTAATGTACTGATATGTTTGCCCCGCATTATTTGTTCGATAAAGGCTTCCAAATTGAGATGTTCCATAAATATTGTTAGAATCATCTTTGTCAATAAATGTTTCCATTCCGTCTGCACCCAACCAATCGCTCCATACACCATTATTCAAAACAGAGGTGCCATTGTCCTGCGAGCCCCCTGTTATCATTTCATGATTTCCTTTTGAAACCCCAATTTTATAAAATTGTCTGATTGATAGACCAGCTGAGAGATCCTCATAATAATTAGATGAGATAGTATTGGGTTGACTTGCTTTAAACACTCCTCCATCAGAACCTACAAATAAATTACCATCTATAAATTCAGTAATATCAATGTCAGCATGACAGTAACCAATATTTTGATTGAGAGCATTTGCAGGAACCCATTGAGAACTTATTTGAAAATTATTTCCACCATCATTGGAGAACCATGACAAAATACCACTCATGTAGATAATATTTTCGTTGTCAGGGTTTATAGTTATATCCATGTCTCTAGGCGCTTGTCCTCTGTCGTCATTAGCTGTTGAGGAATAACCAAAAAAATTATTATCCCCGTGATCAATTTTCGCAAAAGAATTCGCTGCGTTATCTGAAGAATATAATCCCCCAAACCTTCCATTTTTTTCTTCCAAAACATAAACCCTATCAGGGCTAGCATTTGAAATGCCAATCATTTTAGCTCCAGTAGAAAAATTACCAGCCAAGAGTGATTCTATTTCCTCAAAACCTTCTTCAAAAAAAACAGTATTTGAATTATTGTCATGAATTAAAACTTCATCAAGTGTAATTCCACGACCCCAATTTGATTGTGCCTGGAAAGCTATTTGGAAAGTCGCACTATTACTAAACACACTCGATAAATCAAATGAGAAGTAGGACCAATCCTCAGCTCCTTGTGTGATTAGCTCTCCTAATTGCCAACCTTCTGATTCACTCGTTTTCCAATGCCAACTCAATTCGTCAGTGTCACCCTCCCAGTTCGCATTTGAATATTGAAAAGATAGAGTAGGATTAATAGCTGCGCTTAAATCAATTTCTTTACTAATTAATAAAGCTTGATCTTGATTCCAATTTCCACTGTAGTAATATGCTAAACCAGTACCCGCGTAGGGTGTAACACTTCCGTTTTGATTTTCGTCACTGTAAATCCATTTTTTATTTCCCTGTATGACGTCTTGCGTCCATGTAGAATTCTCAATGGTTAAATCTATCTTACCCTTAATTTCAAATGTTATGCCATTGTCAATAGACTTAAAAAACGAGTTTCCAGTGGCATATACTACAGACGGATCTCCTGGTTTAAACTCAATATCAAATCCATTTGTGCAATCAGAATGAATCCTTAACCAGTTTTGACCAGAATCTTCAGATCTAAAAATCCCATAATTTTCAACTGTAGCGTACATTACATTCGTTGTAGTTGGGTGGATGAGAATTTTATTCACTCTGTGATAGGACGAATTTCCCAGCAAACTACTTTGATTAATCAATGTCCAAGTTGAACCAGCATCTGATGACTTGTATATTCTTCCCTCATTACTTCCCCAATAAAAAATATTTGAATCATCTGGACTTATCTCTAAAGACCAAACATCAATATTTGATAGATTATCAGTTAATGAATTCCAATTGTTCCCTGAATCATTCGTTTTCCAAATTCCACCAGTTGGACTTCCAACAATAAAATTATCAGTGTCAATGAATGCAAGGGAAGTAATTCTCCCAACTCCAGGATTCCATCCTTGGGAATTTGAATCATTGTAATAATCTGGACCTAAATTGGTCCAGGTAATCGTTTGCTGACTAGGCTGTGGGTCTTTAAAATTTGTTTTATAATTATACTGATGAAGAGCATTGACATAATTGCGATTTGAGATAACTCCTCCCTTTTCGTCCGCATCAATTTTGGCAAAATATAACCATCTCTGAAAAAGCTTGTTTTCTTTATCACTTTTTACTTTTTTGAGATACTCATTAGCTCTTTCTTCAATAACTTTTACATTACTCTCTTCAATGATTAGTTTTTCAATAAATCCTTGAGCATTAATATCAGTAAATATCAATAAACAAATTAAAGGAAAGTACCTCATGTTTTTTATTTTATTGTTTGAACAATAAACAAATTTATAATTAATCCATCAATCCAATATCGGCGTCTGACTGACTAACTGCATATCTGGAAGGTTTGAGATATCGTACTGATATAAGTCGGTATCGCCCACGATCAAAGCATTTGGATAATCAATAATTACATCATAGGCAAACTGAATGGGGGTGCTATTTACGATGTTTGGTTCTGTAGGAGTACTCACATCTACAATTTTGATACCTGCTGTTCCGTCACAGATAATGAGATGATCGTCATAAATCCCCAAACCATAAGGGTTAAACATATCTTTTCTAGAGACTAAAGAGAGATTTTGAGGATCTTGAATGTCAATGATTTGGAGCTCATTGACGTCAGTAAAGCAATTTGTCCCTCCCCGCAGCGTAACATAAGCATAGTTAGTGTCTGCCACAACAGGATCACAGCTTCTCATATGTTCAATTCGGTTGATATAGTCAGGGTCAGCAGCATCTGAAACGTCATATACAATCATACCATTGAATGAACCTACAAACAACAATTCGTTCAATTGAAATAAGGTTTCGGCCTGGGTATTGGTATTTTTTTTGATCCAAGGGCTTGGCTTGTAATCACTTCCGATTTTAAATATAACCAACTCGTTAAAATTAATTGTATACAAATAGCCATTTATAGGCAGAAATCGTGTCATAGAACCAGCAGTACTTGTTTGTTGACCAACATCAATATTTCCATCTTCAGAAGAAAGTCCAACATCTGGTATTACACCATCATTATTAAAACGATAGTCGTACAAGCTACGTTTTTCACGTGCGGTTTCAGTATGCCAATCCACAACAATCCCCTTGGTTTTATCTGGATACTCACGGTATTCAACATATGAGTTGGGCTCTTCCAAAATTTCATAAGGAAAGTTCCAAAAGACATCATAGTCAAATACGTTTTCTATAGTGTAGCTCTCTTTAAACTTCGGAGATAATACATCTCGAATATCAAAAACTACCAAAGAAGAAAACATATCGGCATAAAGATGATCATCGACAATAGACAGGTCCAAATTTCCAGGGATAGATAAGAACGAAAGGTTTATCGGATTCGAAGAATCTGTATGATCAATGATATGAATTCCTTTCATTGGTTCATTGACAAATACATAATTTTCATAGACTATTATTTTACCCAAAGAAGTCTGTTCTTTGGGCGCTTCAACAATAACTTGATCTGCAACTGAAGATGCCGTTTCATAGACTGGTATGACGTAGGTAACGTCCACCCATTCTTCATCCGTGGTATTGATACTGTCCCACTCACAAGAGGCTGAAAAAAAAATAGCAATTAAAAATAAATACTGTGGCTTCATTAGATCTTCTGTTTAAAAATTACACCAAATACCATGCCGCAACATCTGCAACAATTGAGTTATTCTGGATACACTTCGCGTAAATGATGGGCGTTAATCAGTTTCTCAACCAAGACTTTTTTGATACGTTCAATTTCTCGTAAACTAATGTCTGCCTCAGCAAATTGATTTTCCTCCGCTTGTTCTTCAATAATTTTTTCCACGAAGTTTGCGATTCCCTCTGCTGTGGGTTCTTGTAAACTTTTTGATGCTGCCTCAACACTATCTGCCATCATCAAAATTGCAGTTTCTTTAGAATATGGCTTTGGCCCTGGATAGCAAAACAAAGCTTTATCTATGTTTTCATCTTCCTTTTTCGCCATGTGGTAAAAATAACGTGTAGGTGAGGTCCCATGATGAGTGCGGATAAAATCAACAACACGGTCTGGCAAATTATTTTTCTTGGCAATTTCAATACCTTCCGTGACATGATTCAAAATTAAGCGACTACTCTCAAACGGACCAAGCTCGTGGTGAGGGTTGTAATTTGTGGATTGATTTTCACTAAAATACAATGGGTTATTCATTTTTCCAATGTCATGATATAGGGCCCCGACTCTAACAAGCAAGGCATTTGCATCAACCTCATTAGCAGCCGCCTCAGCTATATTTGCAACCTGCAATGAGTGATGAAATGTGCCCGGCGCCTGCTCTGAAAGAGTTCGAAGTAATTTCGAATTGGTATCTGAAAGCTCCAGTAGGGATAGATCAGAAACTAGCCCAAAAATCTTTTCAAATACATAAACCAAAGGATGAACAAAAAGTATTCCCAATCCGTTGATCAATAAAAATCCAAGATGATCCAACGAAACGGTGGATAGGTTTGCTTCATATATCAAATGGAAAGACATATAAGTAATCACATAAGAAGTAACAATAAGTACTACAACAACAAAGAGGTTAGCACGCTTATATAAATCCGTGACTGATAAGGTAGCAATTGCACCAGCTACGAGCTGCATAAACAAAAAAGAGAAGTCGCTCGGAACCATAAAGCCAATGAGCAACAAGCCCATTAAGAACACAAAAAAGGCTAGACGTGTATCAAAAAATGTTTTGAGTAGCAATGGAACGATACATAGTGGCACTACATACACAAAGTTTATGTTGTTCGCCATGGCCAGTTTGATGGATGCCATCATAATTAAAATTGTAGAAAACACAAAGACCAGTTTGGTATTATTTTCATAAACCAATGGGCGGTAACGCCATAGAAACAAAAAAATGAGAAAAATAATCAGAGATACAAGAATGGAATATCCGATCACGATTGACTGTTCGCTTGAAGACCATAAGTCATTGAGGTATTCAACTTTTAAGGAGCTTAAAATTTGATATCGCCTTTGATCGACCACCTCCCCTTGCGCAATGATGCGCTCTCCTTCGGCAACAACCCCACGGGTAGGCAGAATAAGTGAAAGTGATTCTTCTAGCTTTTGCCTTGTTAGTATAGAGTCAATCACAAGGTTTGGTTCAATATATTCGTTCAAAATTAACCGATTAGAGGCGTTGGCGATAACACTGTCCAGAAAAGAACTTTGATTTGAAAATGGTAGAGAATCATTTATTTTCAAATCTGAAAATATCAGTTTTTGTGCGCTGTTGTCTTTAACGAGTAAAATTGGCTTTGCGCTTTGTACAGCAAACGAAGCATCGACAAGCCCAGGTGTGTAGAGACTGGTCAAGTATCGATCCCATGCCCGAAGCAAAACTGATGAAGAAATCGGAGTTCCCTGTTGTCGAATCCACTTTCTCGTTCGTTCAAAAGATCGTTGTTCAGCCAAGGTGTCTCTTGTAAAAATAAGCGGGCTTTCTTGCTCTATCGCAAGACGTTCAC
>Ga0213864_10001131_pt1 | contig 12092 bp, 8 predicted proteins | sample PICome_5_FD_160078 | JGI IMG/M metagenome (GOLD analysis project Ga0213864, IMG submission 160078) | Coastal seawater microbial communities near Pivers Island, North Carolina, United States - PICO247 | ecosystem: Environmental > Aquatic > Marine > Coastal | place: USA: North Carolina | collected... | reverse complement strand
ATTCATTCCACCAGCTGCCTGGTTTGGATACTGGAGTTTTGGTGTGTACATGAAGTATTCTTCTACTTCAGGGAACACATAATCCATTGGATCCTCAGTGTTCTTTCTAACTAGAACATTGGGATTGGTTTTATCTTTCTTAGTCTTACGAACATAACGCATCTTCATTGCGTCGATGTAACGTAATTCTTGAATACCTTCTTGAGGTTTTTTGAGATCAATTACCTTGTGGTAATATAGTCTCCCATCAATGTACCAATTCCTATAGATTTCGTGACACTTTTTATCAAAATCCAATAAATCTAGAATAGTTTTAAATTCTTCACGAATTTTTTTCTTAATACCATCACTGGCATTTAGATTTGATAATTCAATCTTTACAGGTGAATCATCAGAATCAGAAACAATTGCTTCGTTTACAATATCCTCGATTGCACTATCTACTTCAGGATGTAGAGACATTTCTCTATATCTTCTAAGTAGATCAAACTCTGTTCGATATACACCTTCAATATCAACGTAAGACCCAAAAAATCCTGTACTCAAATAATGGTCAACCCCGTCCTCATTATTTGGAGGAACGGGGGAGACGACTGACGGTGACTTTGGATCCGAATCTTCAATTGAAAATCCAAAAAGTCTGGACATAATTTAACTGCTAAGTTTTATCTATTTAGGTAGATATTACTTGAGGGTTCCAGGACCACCTGCCATTTCAAAGTACTGAACTTGGAATTCGACGGTGAATTCTTCAATGGTGTCTGAGGTGTCATAAGAAAGATCAATTGCAGAGACATTAGTTGGGAAAATGTCAATGAAATTGTAAGTTCTTAGAACGGTGCTATCACCACTTCCTGAAGAACCACCACCAGGACCAGCAGAATCAACCTTGTCACGAACTTTGGTTCCTTCAAGTCTGTCGGATCTACCAAGTTGATGAACAGTTGCATTCCTCATGTAAGAGGTTGGGTTAACTGCACCAGTTGCGTTATCAAGTTTGGAGAGTAAGTTCATCCATGCCTCGAAAGCATGTCTGATCTTGAAGTCTTCATCGTTGATGATCGTAACAGTCCAGGTATCGAAGGTGCGGTCTCCCGCAACCTTCAGTGTTCTACCTCTGAAAGGAATTTCAATTGCTGCAACGTTAGATGCAGGAAGTTGTGCTGATTTACAGAAGAATCTAAAATCAACTTTCTCTTCAGATCCCCAGAAGGACTTTACCTCTGCTGGGAAATCATCAAGCTGCACCTCAAAGATATTAGGTCTTGCACCACCACCTGCAAGCCTAGTCTTAAATGAGGAGAGATTTTTGAGTGTTGGATTGTTTGCCATTTTAGTTTAAGCTCCCTAATTAAATTTATAAAAAACGAATATCAAACTCTGCCAGCAACTTCCTCAAAGCTAACACCTGTGCGTGTTGCAACAAATGTTAGAGTGACGTAGTTGATTGACTTTGTAGGCTTGAGGAAAATGTCAGCCCTGAATTCATTGTTGTCAATGATGTCGGGAGTGTTATTGGATTCATCACAAACAACTAGGAATCCGTAGAGACCTCTCTTTGCTTGAACATCACGTAGGTATGGTTCAACAATGTTGATGAAGTTTGCTCTTGTGATCTCATCGTTAAGTTCAAAGAGTTGTGCATCACCAGCACTCTTGAGTGCTTGCTCGACTGTGAGGAACAGACGACGAACGTTGATTCTGTCGAATGCGGAGTTGTAACCGAGTGCGGTCTTATCACCAAAGAGGATAATTCCAGTTCCAGGAGAATTGATGATGGAGTTAATTCTCTTAGGATAGAGACGATCTCTTTGTGCCTTGGATGGGTTATATGCTAGTTTGACTGCATTATTGATAACACCTCTCTGCTGACCAGCAGGTGAGAACCAAGGATATGCTTCGATTGAAGTTCTTACACATAGACCAGCAACGTCTGCGTTACATGGGACGTAACGGAATCTGTTGTTGAATCTGTCATACATGTACTTGTATCCAGTATCAAAGATTGCATAAGAAGAAGATGAAATTGGTGCGAAGAACTCAAGTACGTTAGTTGTCTGAGTATTACTATCAGCAATGTCAACAACATCAGAACGATGTGGAGAAATTACTGCAACACAATCCTTTCTAAGTTCTGCGATAGAAATTAGTTCTTGTGCTTTTGCTTGTGACTCATACTTGGTTGAGCAACCTGGTCCCATGATTAGATAATCAACTGGGAATTCTTCATCATTTCTGAAGAGTCTGTATGAAGTAACAAGATCTCCAAGAGATGCCTTCATTCTCTGTGAACCAGAACCATAATCTTTACCACCTTTTAGTTGGTAGGTGATATTACCGCAAGATGAGAAAACAACATCTTGTGCTTTCTGTCCCCAAAGTCCATCAGAAGTGTTAAGTCCAACATTACCTTGTGCAACATCTTCGTTACCACTTGCATCAGAAACGTTGTCACCAACGTAAACATACTCGGAGAAGTCTGCAAGATACTGATGATAGTAGATCTTCTGTGGGGAGTTGACTGCAGAGACAGCATCTTCTGCCTTGGAAAGACCAACGTGCTTCTCAAGAACGTTTGCTTTAATTCCAGTTACAGTTCCGTAATCATCGATGACTGCAACATGCAGTTCGTCAAATCTACCACTTCTTTCATTGACGTAATTGCTGGTTCCAGGTTTTGGTGCAATCTGACTCCAGTAGATAATACCGTTATCTAGAGGAATGGTTTGTTGATCGTACCAATCTGTTCTTGCAGTAACAGTTCCAGCAGTACCTAGTTGAATTTGACCATTACTAGATCCAGCATCTGCTGTAGCAGGGAAAGATGCAGATTCAGAACCTTCTGCGTAATCAATGTTAGTTGTAACTCCAGAAACAGTTCTGGATACCACCTTAACTGTAATGGAAGTTCCATCAACCTCTGTGACAACACCATTTAGTGTTCCACCAGATAGTGATGAAGTTGAACCTCCAGAAACTAGAACTTCATTGTTGAATGTATAAGTAACACCACTACCAACAGAAATACCACTTGCATCTTGGACAGTTAGGATTTGGTCTCCTCTGTCGTCGATGAAAGCAACTTTTAGGTCATTTGCCCACTCACCAGGAGTTTTAGCAGCAAATGCATAACCTGCCACTTCATCTGCGTGGTTTAGGTTGTAGTCGTCGATGTTTTTAATTTTTAGGGATGCATCTCCAACAGATGAGGTTGTCTGGTCAGCAGCAATTGCTGCGTTAGCATTGACTAGATTAGTACCATCTGTTCTTACTACCTTTAGGACTCCTCCATAAGATAGGAAAGATGATGCTGACATCCAGTACTCATACTGACTATCTGTTGAAATTGGCTTACCGAAATTCTCGATAAGTCCTTGCTCAGTTGAAATATCAATTGGGTAATCGATTGGACCGATTGCAAATGGTGCAGCAATAGCACCAATATTATCTAAAACATTATCAGCTCTTCCAACAGTTAAGTCAACCTCTCGGATTAATACTCCAGGAGATAATTGAGGAGTCGCCATGTTTTTCTCCGTGTGTTCAGTTTATCTAAAAAATATTTATTAAAAAGCTACTTTTCATGTGGGAAACTGGACGTGAACTACCAATCTGGATATTCCCACAAGTTATCACTCTTTTTACTTTTCATAATTCTTTTTATCGTACATTCTTTACACTCATATGAGTATGACGATGCTACTGGTCCTCTATCTTTACGAGTTCTATAAAACTCTCCTACAAGATTTTTAGATTGACCACAAACTCTACACTCTCTTTCGTATAATAGCAGATGTCCTAATTTAATCTGCTCATCAAAATCCATCACTGATAGTCCCACATATATGACATGTCACCATATTCACCAATCGATGCATTTGACCAACGATCACCTTGTGCATCAACAAAACTAGTATCTTCTAAACCATCAGACATAAATCCAAATGGTGCCATATCTTGTTCGATTTGATTTTTCTGCTCCTCATATAATCTCTTACGAACATCCTGGTCAGTCAATTCTTTGAAGTAGTCCATTTGAACCAACCATGCATAGATGACAAGACACATTGCTAAGTCATCATTACAACCTTCTTCTGCCTCAAATGAATTGTGCTTTGAGATGAAGGTGGTCAGTTCAGCAATAATTTCATAGTCATTAAAAATTAGTTTATCTTCCTCAATCAAAGTTTTAAGGTTGAGTGATCCAACCTTCTTAACAGTCTTTGACATCTTGACACCAAGTTGTGTCTTCTTACCAGAAAATCCTTGACCAACAATCTGTCCTGCTCTACCTCTCATAGAACACATCAGAAGGTTTTGATACTCAAGATCATATTGCAGAATTGCTGCTACTTGATCTCCAATGTCATTTACTTCACATAGGATATATGCACTGTTATAATTCTTTGCTACCTCATAGATTACATTGGGAAACAGCATCGGTTTGATGTCATTGTTTCTATACTTTGCTACAACTCTATGAGGAAACTCTGTAATATCAACCACAACAAATGCAGAGTAGTCTTCTCCAACTCCTCTTGCAACGTCAACAGTCATCACATAATCATGATTCTCTAAAGCAGGTTGATATACGTCTAAACCTGCATTCTTATGCATTGGTGCATCATACACCAATGTTCTCAATTTACTTGGAGCAATAAGTGTATCAACGGATCCTAAGAACTCACACTCAAACTCAACCTTGAACTGTTGTTCTGAGGTGTTTGCAATCGTAGTTTCTTTCCACTTGGAATCTCTACCAGGAACTTCAGACCAGTGAACATCAGTATGAACATATTCATTCTTTCCTCTTTCTGCGTCATGCCACAGACGGTAGAAATGATTCATACCGTGTGGAGTAGAAACGATAATTACCTTCGTGCTTTTACCAGAAGTAATAGTAGGATAAACAGAGGCAAAGAACGAGTCAGCAACGTGATTCGGGACGAATGCGAACTCGTCGAGAAAGAGGATGTTGAACGACATACCTCGGACAGCACTTGCAGATGTAGAAGCTGCCAATATCTTACTGCCATTTTCTAATTCCAAACTACCTTTGTTCCAGGATATAATACCCTGCTGCATCCATCGTGGCAAGTTCTCGTATGCAGTCTGTAACCTATCGAGAAGTTCTCGGGCAGTTGCTGCTTTGTTTGCCAGGATGCCGATGTTTACACTGTCATTAAAGACTGCATAGTGAAGTAGATAAGACACACACGTTGTAGACTTACCAGTCTGTCGTGGCATCTTACAGATATTAAATCTGTTCTTATGAAATCTATTGACTAACTTCTCTTGGAAGTCATACATCTTGAATGGTTGGAGACCATGATCAAGAGTAACGATCTGAACGTAATTCTTTGCAAAATATACGGGATCTTCCTTACACTTAATAAACTCCTCAATCTGTTCTTTCGTGAACTCTTGAGGTGTATTTGCTTTTTTTAGATTAGGATTACCAAGATATACGTCACTCATAATAAAAAATTATCCTTGATATACAATTGATGTTGCGTAAACATCATTTGCGTCAGAATAAATTAGATCCGTTCTTTCTTTTTGGATAATAATAGGTTGTCTGTCGGCAATATGAATACTTCCAGTAGTAACACCAGCACCAGTTCTCACCTCAACAACACGATCGGATGTATGAGTGTGTTGAATCATTACATATTGAGCACCAACTCCAGCAATATTGGGGACACTAGTTCCACTTCCAGCATTTACTTGGGTGGACTCTCCTAAAAGTTTTACTACTTGCATATCAGCAATTCCAAGCTCTTAATGACTTATTTATTCTGCTATCTGGATCGTTAGCAGTCTTGGCAGAAGTGAGTTTTTTCTTCATACCTTTCATTCTTGCACAGAATGATGCTCTTCTCTTATTACCAACTTTCTTAGAAGGTGCTTTTAGATCAGAACCTGGGTTCTCTCTTTCATAGGACTTACGTCCTTTTTCGTTAAGACCACCAGACTCAGACTTACCTGCTTTCTTAGTCCAAGCAGCACCCTCAGAAACCTGAAGGAATTGCTCACCTGGTTTTACATCAGCAATTTCCATATATCTGACTCTACCACCAGGATAGACTTTCTGAACTTCAAGTTCAACTTCTTTTCTGGTAGGTCTCTTTGCTTGTGGGAAGAACATCTTGAGAGAATATCCTTTTCCTCTCCAAGTAACCATAACAAAGAAGATGTTACCAGTCTTTGCAGGAACTCTTACTGCTTCTTCAATCTCTACACCTTCACACTCACAAGGATCGCAACTGCAGTATGGACAAACCTCATCCTTTCTTTCTTTTGGTTCTACTTCCTCTTTGGGTACACAGTTGGGAACCATTTTACCACCCTTCTTTTTCATACCCACTTGCTTGTGACTATCCCAGCAAGGATCATTATCACCACCATTCTTTGCTTCACCAAGATCTACTTCTTCTTTCCTGGTCTTTTTCTTTTTAACACAGTTTGGATATCTCTTACCAAACATGGTCTTCATACCCTTCTTTTCATAACCATCCCAGCAATCTTCACCAAATAGATCTGGTCCCTTAGTTTTTCCTTTTGCTGCTGATCTTTCACCCTCAGTAGCACCCTTCTTAGCAAGATTTCTTACTTTTGCAGCACGTTGCTGACTTCTGTGTGCTTTAGCATCAATTGCTGCAGGCATTGCACCTTCACCAAATAATTCAGACTTCCAATCAGAGTATTCTTCTTTCTTAGTGCTGTTACCCCAATTAGCAGCACCAACCTTACGACACTTAACTAGTGCTCCAGATGCATATGCAGAAGGCCATACAGAATAACGAGACTTGACTTTATGATAGCAAGCATCTTTTGATCCACTACCTTTGCCTTTCTTGTCCTTGCCTTCAGTCATTGCTTCAAGGTCATAAGTCTCATATGAATCGATAGGTGGTGCTTTTGATTCCATTGGTTTTGTCTCGATAACGTCTTGTATTACTGCAAATGTCTCACCGTATGCATCGGTGAGTTCAAGATCTTCTTTTACCTTTTTCTTTGGTTTATCGGTTGAAACATAAGTTGGTTTAGCAGCACCTGATTTTTGCTGTTGACCAGGATCTGCTTTCTTCTTTCTTCTAGCAGCAGAAAGTCTTTCCTTCTTACTCATGCTTGCACGTTTGGCTGAAGAAACACATTTTGGAGTTCCTTCACCTGGTTCATCACTAGCACAGGTTCCACCTGTTACTACATTGACCCAACCACCTTTACCATCTTTAGATTTAGATCCTTTGAACCACTTGTGAAGACTTCCTTCACTCACCCCGCCACCATTTTCACCACCATTACCTTCAGAAGACTCACCATTTTCATTCTTTTTCTTAGTCTCTTCATCATCTTTTTCAATCATTCCACCACGACCCACATGCCAACCGACAGGAATTTTCTTACACTTCTTGTCGGTATAGCACCAGTAATATCCTGGTTTGCAGGTCTTTGCCATGATATCTATATCTTGATAAAATTATTTAGTTCAGTTGTCTCTTAAGTTCGTCAATCTGTCTTTGCTGATCTTTAACTGCTTCAATGAGAAGTGCGACAATGTTTTGATATGCCACAGACTTAACACCTGTCGCATCTTCATAAACAACATCTGGAATAATTTCCTCAACTTCTTGTGCAATTAGACCTAAGCAGTGATCACCAGTAGTCTTATGGTCATACTCTACACCACGGAGACCACGTACTTTGTTGAGTGCGTCATCAATAGTTTTTACATTCTTCTTAAGTCTCTCGTCAGAGTTTGCAGTAACTGTTCCAGCACAAGTTAGATTAGTTCCATTAAACTGTAAGTTAGCAGATGTAGTTGCTGTATTCGTATTATCTTTGAATAGAACTTGGTTTGCATTACCAATGTCGTTTACATCAGTACCACCTTCAACATTAACAGTACCAATACCACTAGTAATATCAATAGTGACTGCACCTGCACCAGGACCTCTGAAGTCCAGAGTAGTTGCACCACTACCAACATAACCACCTTCAGTTGCAAGACCAACACCAGTGATAATATTACTTAGATTTGATCCATCACCCACAAATGATGCTGCAGTAACAACACCAGTAAAGTCGGCAGAATTCATTGATCGAATGCTACCACTACTATCAATGTCAGCACCTCTAATGACACTACATGTCAAAATACCATTTCCACCATCTAGTGGCATATTGATATTTGCAACATTAGTGTAAGATGCACAACTTATAATACCCGAAACAGGATTAATATGGAATGCTAATGGTTCAAGTCTTACAACACCATGATCTGTATATGATGCAAACTGATGCTTATCACTATTGATACCAGTTACTCTACCATATCCATCAGTTATAACTCTAGTTACGAAATATTTTTCATCATCAGTATCTAAGAAATTATCTGTGGTGCTAATAACTGCGAGATCAATATCATTAGGATTAATTACAATACGGTTAGAACTTGCAGTACCAACGTTAATTGTTGATCCATCTTTAAACAGACCATCACCTGCTTCTACCTGACCAGCAGCAGAGAATTGAGTAAATGCTAGTGTGGAGAAACCAACAAAACCAGCTCCATCTGGTGGGAATGCTGGAGTAATTTCAATAAGTACGAAACCATTTGCCTGGTTGACAACACCATTCGTAACGAAGGTAAATGCACCAGCAATGATCTCATCTGGTTGGTCGAAGTCCTGAGTTCTTTCTAAAATCCAAGGAGCAGAACCACTACCAGTATCTTTGACCACATAGAATCCATTTTGGAATTCAATAGTTTGGTTCTTAATTAGAACACGATCATCAACTGCTGGACTGAATCCATCAAGTGTCAATACTCCATTAGCATTAGCATGTAGAGATGCACCAACACCTAGTGTACTATTGCCAACACCTGCTGTTGGACCATCAACATATGTTCCAGTAAGATTTACCGTTGATGCTGCAGAAACTGCCTGCTGAATGACCAATGCCGCAGTTGCAAAGAGGTCAACATATTCTTTACTGGCAAGTTCATTTGCCAAAGTCGGGGTTTTATCCGTAACAAATACTTTTTCTACATTCAGTTCACTACTGATTCCAACATTACCCGTTACATAAAGGTTTTCTGATCCAAAAACACTATCACCAATAGCAACTTTTTTCAGAGTATCATTATAAACTAATGCATCTGCTCCACCAAAACTTCCATTGTCATTAAACTGCACGTTTGTATTATCACCCGCAGGATCGAATGGATCTACAGTTACGGTAGCAATACCTTGGAATGCGGTTGCTTCAATGCTCTGACCAACAAAGTTCAGTGTTTGAACACTACCAGCCGTACCAACAACTACACCTTCTTCTTGAACGGTGATACCACCAAAACTAATTTCTGGTGTTCCCCAAACAACAGAAGAACCCGTAGAAATTAGAGACAGACCCTGAACTCCTGGTTCATTCGTATAATCATATAATGCATTATGTAACTGCATACTACCGTTAACGGTAAGTTGATATGCAGCTTGAGTTGTTCCAAATCCAACTCGTCCTTCAGTTACCTCAAGGACTGTATCACTTCCAGAAAAATCCTCTATACCTAAAGATAAAGATGTTTCTCTACCTGAAAAAAACCTTTTACGTGCTTGCATTGACTTAATACCGTATTAGAAGTTAGATGTCTCCAGTACAGATGCAACTAATTTCAGTACACCTGATGCATTACCAGTGATTGCTAATTTATCACCTGTTTGTAATACAAGTTTACCATTAAGTAAACTCAAACTATCTTTAGAAGCAACTGGATAATCCAATAGAAGTGCTGTTTCAGTAGTTTGTCTCTTATGATAGAGACTTACTGTTTTTGTTGCTGGATCAGTATTAGTTACCTGGATTAGTAGGAAAACTGATGTATAACCAGTAGGTGCAGTATAAATTTCTGTTGCTGCACCTGTGCTTACTGTATGAGTAATAGTTTTAAAGTTATTAACTGCGACTGCTGCCATGATTTAACCTCCTAGTGCTAGAATGAATGGTGTGACGCTGTTGAACAATGATTTAATATAAACACGACCAGAGATGGTTCCAGTTGCTTGGTCAATTTGAATACCATCACCAATTCTGAAGTTACCTGCCTGGTCCGTACTTGTGTAAACTACGAGACCACCATCTTCCTGAACAACTTCATTATCTTGAATAATGATGCCTCCAACTGAAGGTCTTGCGGTGAGAATTGTATTTCCAGCACCAACATATTCAAAAGAGTGAGAGGATGTGATTTGCAAACTCTGACGAGTTATATATGCAACTTCACCACCTACTAAATCATTATTTAGTCCTTGACTCATTGTGATAGTTGAGATGCCATTATGAGGTAGTGTTGCGGAAGCAACCTTGAAGTATAATGGTTGCATTCTCTCAACTTCAGCAGTTGCTTGTGTGCCACCACCATCAGGTGCGGTAATTGTGATTGTTGGGAATGAATTTTCTTGATATTGTGTTCCAGAGTTAGCAACTAAGAAATCGACAACTTGTCCATCTTCAATAATTGGAATACCTTGTGCGGTAATACCGTCTGGACCTGTTGGATCAGAGAATACAACACCAGGTACAGCACCTTCATATCCAGAACCTGGATTGGTAATCTTAACTTTCTCTACAGAGAAGTAGAGTTCATCAAAGAATAGTGTTTGACCATCATAAGGTCTCTGAGTACCGATACCAGTTAGAGTAACTTTTTTATCACCAATATCATATGGACCCTGAGCATTTGTTCTACCAGCATCACCTGCCTTAACGACCTCAGCAGTCTGTCTGTAGTTGGAACTAGAAGTTTCATCACCAACACCCTTAGAAACTAGACCAAACTCACCGAAGGAAGAGTTGGAGTTTGTAAGGTCGCATTGACCACCAGAGAGGGTTACAATTGCCTCATTACAGCAGATCGTGAAGATAGACACCAACTGAGCATATGCACCGTTTGTGATGGATACTCCGATGCCACCTTGGTTATATTGAGTGTATGAGTCAACACTCATTGAACCTTGTACACCTAGTTCATCCTTATCACCAGGATCAGCATCAAATCCATTAATTCTCATGCCGATGCTATTTTCAATAAAGTTAGTACAGTTTCTAATGTAAGGACCTTTTAGAACTGGACCATCAGTACCAGGAGAGAATGATGGATCATTTTCAAAGTTAGAACCTGCTCCACTATTTCCTGGGAATCTGGTAGAAATACCAGCACCACCATAGTTCACTGCAGAAGTTGCTGCAGCAACAAAAGTATGAACATAAGTAGCACCAAATCCTGCAATACTACCAGCATTGATAGTGAATGTATTTGTAGTTGTTTGAGAAATTCCTACAAACTTATCATAGATTGGACTGGTTTTATCTGGATATCCGATTGTAGTTACATTACCATCTGAACTACATGTAAATTGGATAGAATTTGGAGAGAGTTTTACTTTATCCGTAGTTGTTAGTCCATGATCATTGACAGTGATTGTCAATCCACCACCGACTGGATCATAAGTAGCACCTGTTGGAGTTAGATAGAGAGGTTCTTGAAGTGTTCTAAATCCATCCTCAATAATTGCACTAGCAATACCAACTGCTGTATTTACTGCAGAAATGACATTCTTACAGTTACCAACAGTATTGTTATTACCAGTATCAGAATCAATTTGAATACTTATATCTCTAATCTGACCAATGTCTGGTCTGAAGGTTCTTGTCTTCTGAATAGTTCCACCACTCTGATAACTATGAGCAAAAGTTGAAATACCAACATTAATTGCTACTTGAGTATCTGAGACATAATCCTTGACTTCAAAACAATCACCAAATGTTCCGTCTGGGAAAAGTGTTGTAGTAACACCAATTCTTACTTCACCACCACTATCATAAGTGTGATCGATAGTTGAGATACCTACATTAGTATAGATAACTGTTCCTGCAGTTCCTACATATGCATCATAGATATAGTCATTAGTTCCATCTGGGAAGATAGTTGTTGTGATACCAGATCCACCAGGACAAGTGAATGCAACATCAAACATTTCAAACTCATCACCAGAACTTAGTCCGTGATCAGATGCTAAGGTAATCGT
>Ga0213864_10001129_pt1 | contig 12108 bp, 9 predicted proteins | sample PICome_5_FD_160078 | JGI IMG/M metagenome (GOLD analysis project Ga0213864, IMG submission 160078) | Coastal seawater microbial communities near Pivers Island, North Carolina, United States - PICO247 | ecosystem: Environmental > Aquatic > Marine > Coastal | place: USA: North Carolina | collected... | reverse complement strand
TCTATACTATGGGAAGGAGAGTTTCGTCGCTGGACAATGACGATGTGTAGGAAATGTTCAACTTGGATGCAGACTCGCCACTCTGCAAAGTAAACTGCGATGTCATTTGGGATTTGGACTCGTAAGATCCGTAATATATAACAGGTGACATGTAAAAATCGGTTAAATTAGTTTCGGTTTCGTTATCTAATACAGATATAGCGACATCTATCGCTTGGAACAAAGAATGTGGGATCGGTTGGAGTTGTGTGACAACAACGTTTGTAGATATGAATTACAATTTCAGGCGGAAGACCCTGTGCCATCTGAATCGTGATTGTTGTTGGCAGAGTTAGTTGCCTCAGCCGCAGTTGGCAAGAATGCGATTGCTCTCTTCTCAGTGGTGCATGCATACGGAGCACAATCCTTGATGGTCTTCTGTTTCTTGGAGGAAACCTTCTTCCTTTTAGCATACTCGAATGGCTTGGTTGGAGTGATCTTTCTCTTACTGGAAGATCTCTTGGGAGGAACGTATTGCTCCTCGTCATCGTGGTCATCTTCGTCGCTGCTGTCATAGTCTTCTTCCTTGTAGTCATCCGAGAATTGGCCACTTCCCTCCTCGGACTCCTCAAAGCATTCAGATTCTGACTCTTCACAATCATCTGTCTTGAAAGATCCGCTGGAAGAGGACTCGTTGCTCATAGCCAAGAAGCTGTCGGCTTGGTATGAGTTGAGAGAGTCGGAATCATCATCCTCAGAGGAGGAGTCATGCTGGAGCTTTGATCTCTTTGTCTTGGGGGTGCTTTGGCTTTGACGGGGTAGGAGCTCAGGGCATCTTGCTCTGTCCAAGGATGGGAAGAAGATATTGGGAGGGGGACGCTCTTCCTCGGGAGTTTTCAAAGGTTGAACTGAGGTGCTGCCATTGGTCGTATGTCCTCTTGCCTGAATTCTTGGCGACACAACGGAGCTGTTGGATGTTTCTTCAACAGCTTCTCCATTGTTCACAGCTGCTGCAAATGGAGTCATCCCTGCAGTTGCCTTTCCGTGTTGGGAGGCTGCTGTAGTACTACCATTTCTCCCTCCTGCTGCTGCAGGTGCTTCCGAGGTGGGTGGAGAGCCGTTGTTGACTGCCTGTGGCCATTGGAATGGGTTCTTACAACGTCCACCCTCCTGATTCTTGGAGCAACGTCCAGAATTGCAGCTGTGGGTAAGAAGAGTACGAGCAGTGGCATTATTCTTGGCTGCTTGGCTTGTATTGTCAACAGAGTTTCGGAGCATATTTTTGCTTTGCTCATCGAGTTCTCTGTCATCACATGGGCCAAACAACGATCTACTCACTGCCATGAGGTCTTCGTCAGGAGGGAAGGGATACTCAATCTCCGCAGAAGTAGCATCATCATCGGCATCACTAGCAGCAGCAGCAGCAGCAGCACCTGCTTGGATATCCTTCTTGTCGGCAGCATCGATAGGCTCGTCATCCTCCTCCTTGGCTTCTTCTACAGCCGCTTCGGCAGCAGCATCGATAGGCTCGTCATCCTCCTCCTTGGCTTCTTCTACAGCCTCTTCGGCAGCAGCATCGATAGGCTCGTCATCCCGAGGCCCTTCTGGAGCTTGTTCAGGACGAGCAGCGCTGCCAGATTCTTCTTCACTGTCAGTCAGGCTGATCACACCGCATCTGCGGAAGCTGAAGTCAGGATTCAGCGTGCGTCCCATCGAGAAATGAATCTGGAATGGTAAGTAAGGGGTCATATCTGTTGGCCTGAATTTCTTGGGCATATCTAACAGTGACTTCAATGGAGGAAGGATCCACTCTCCGAAGCCACCAAGCCAAATTGCGCCGTGTTTCTTGGCCTCTTCTTTGAGTTCGTAAACAACTCTGAGGATTACAGGAACAGAGAAAACGTATTTCGGGCAAACCTGACGATTGTGTGAAAGGATGTACTCTTCAACTTGACCCGTTGGAACTCTGTTGATGTTGATGAGGCACCAATGGGCGTGTGGCGTGTCACCAGGCCTATCTCTCATGTATGGAGCGTTGTAGGGCAGAGGGTTTCGTGCAGACGTCTTCCTATCATACAAAGGTGCCGGAAGGTGCTTAAAGTAGTAAGTAGGATTGTCTTCTTCATTTCCTTCCTTTGTTGGGTTGGCTTCTTGAGCTTGAGGGCTGTCAGAAAGTTGGAGCAACTGCCTGGCCTGCTCCATACTTCCAACTTCGGCTATGATACCGGTGTTAGGGTATATTAGTTTGATGGCCATTACACGGTCTAAGGCACCCGGACTGATTAGACGTGTATTCCGTCCAATCATATAACGGGCATCTGCAGCAAGTGCAAACAAGTTCGATGAAGAAGGAGTTAGCAGGAGGTGTTGACGTATTATAAATTGTAGATATCTAGAGTCACTTACCTCCTCCGTCCTGTTGATGTCTGCTATCATTCTGAGAGATGTTCATCTTCAAAGGTGTCTTGTTTCCTATTTGGATCTTCGATGGAGTTTGTTGTTTCAAGTTGCAAGTTGAATGATTTATGAACATCATCATCAAGTAATTTCGGTGTGCAGCTTTTGTTGCCGCCATTGCCATCGGTGGGTACATCGGCGCCATCGGCATTTCAATTTTTTTCGGCGGCGATTCGATCGGCACAACATCAGGACTTTGTTTGTCATCGTGGCTACTTTCTTTAATCCAATGCATATAGGTGAGTTCATGGTAGGTTATCGGATTTGAATGCCGATTTTATGGGTGTTTGATTGGCCTCTTTGTTTTGATGTCAACTTCTGGATCGATGGTAGTGGCCGTACTTGTTCCTTCCGTTGGAGGTTGGCAATTGCATGGCTTCAAATCTGTAAACTTCTTCAACATCTTCGGAAGTTCACCAGTTCATCCTCGAGTTATGTAGGTGACTCTCTTTTTTCAGTTTGTGCAATTGCGTGCCCATTGTGGAAAATTTTCGAGAGAACAGGTATTAATTCCCACGTAGGGTCACCCCCCTAGTGAAAAAAATTGGCGAACAGAATGGCTCATGATTTTTTTATTTCTTATCTCTACTGGAAACCAAGAGCTGCATCCGATGGCGGCTCCACCGATGATTGATTGGCGCCCCTCCGATCCATGCCGAAATCGCTGGCGCCTCCTCCGATCCATGCCGAGTCCGCCGGCGCCACGGTTGTGCCGCCGGGCGGGGGAGATGGTAGAACATCAGTTGACTTTGTCATAATTCTAATTTCATCCTATTCTTCACCACTACAATCATTATGCTTGTTAGGAACAATTTCGACCTCACATCACTCTCCTTTGTTACTCCAGGTAGGCTTGTCCTATAAGTTTTTTCCTAGTATGTTAGTTCTCCTGGTGCTAATCTTCTTACTTTTTCATTCGACTATCTCTTATGCATAGGAGTTCGTGTCTCTTCGAGAGCCAAGTTGTCCTCGTTAATGGAGATGGAGAGAGATGAATCATATGATGGCAAGCGCAAAGTCTTGCTGTGTGAGATTCTGTACTATAAGCTGAACAACATGCAAGGATCCAAGCTTTCTGTTATTGCTAGAAACAACTCCAAGACCGTCGAGTCCCTCTCGTACAAGCGTATCATGTTCCTTCGGTGCCTTTCAAGTCCAGCAGGCTTTAACGTGTTCGTAATCCTTTTGGGCAAGAATCGGAACTCATCCATTTTCGATGCTGACCTAGATGGAAGAGACATTGGTAACTTTCAACCGGGAAGTATCATTCTCTTGCCGAAGCCATCCGGTATTACGAATTGGATGAGTGGTCATAACCTACCCATTATTGATGTACCAAATGTCCTTTTTTCTGTCTCCCGAAGTTCGTTCTCTGATCAAGAGAAGGTTTCGGTTCCTGTTGATTCGACCTCTCTGAGGATTCAAGCCTTCTCTTATGCACATGCTCTGCTTGAAGTGATCAGTTTTCATGTCATACCCACCTGTTGCACTGGAGGACTATGTGGAGCCCTAGACTCCTCTCCTGCTGGGGGCGTGGCTCTTTCGAAATGTCCTTGCTTTCACACGTTGAAAAGGGAGGGCAATTTTGTCTTCTTGGTAACATTGAAGGTTACCATTGGTGACGAATCGTTCATCGTCCGTAACTTCTCCAACAAGAGATTCACCAACTTTTTCATCAAAGGGGGGATTCCACCCGGAGTAACAGCTGCGAAGATTCTATCCCTCAACATCGACGACGATCTTATGGATGCTGTTGAAGGCTCCATCGAGGCAGCTAATAGTAAGGGTGGGTTCTCTGTTAGCGGGTGGCTCAGGAGGGGCCTTTTCAACGACGAGGGCGATGTCGCCCACAAAGACAAAATCGTCAGCGGGGAGAAAACTCATCATCTGATTAGCATTGACTTCAATGATGATAGCTGTGTTGATAATTATCTCGTTGATCTGTATGCCAAAATGAATGAGTGAGATAGGTACGGTCGAAGGGTTGTGTTGATGGTTCTTTCAATGGTACAAGTGTCTAGAGGTGGCTAGCTGCTAAACCTAAATTTCTAAGTATGTATGTATGATGTTGTTTGTTAGTTGTCACTACTCCCATGGGCTTCTCGTGGGCGTAAGTACCTAAGAGTATTTGTTTCCCCTCTCCTCTTTTTGCTCTTTTTCCCCTTGAGCTTGAGGTTTGTTGCCACAAGGAATTCAAGCACCTCTTCACCAGTGGTATCCATTTTTTTCTGAACTGGTTGTGAAAGCTTGAACCAATGGAATAAGTACTCCCTATGTAGAATCGGTCTGATTTTCAGAATTAGAACGAAGAAAAAAAACTTGCCCACTACTATCTACAACCACTTTTTACTGATTGGATGCACCTCGCCTCCACCTCACAAAACTCATCACGACCTCTCACTACAAATGCTGAAGCACTACTTATGAATAAATTCATTGTAAACCGTCGAGCTGCTGAAGCAGTATTGTATCAGAAATGTATGGATGTTGGCATTCCGTACGAAGTGGCCCCTCCAAATGAATCCCGAAAACAACAATTCAATCGTCGGAGGAGAATAAAGAGAAGAATCAAATCCAGTCAGATGGAGGAAATTCCTATTGTTACCGATGTTAGTAGCTATAATATTAACAACACTCCTGGGCATATCACGGATGTTGGCAGCTGCCGCATTATTGACAATCGACAAGGTCACCACGGGAAGGATATGAAAAAGCTCCCTTTTTATATATACATTCATCAAATGAAGAGTAGATTACACAACATTACAATGAGAGGTAAAACACGTCACGGCCAACTCGGTGATTTAACTCGTATCCGGAAGCAGATTACTGTGCTTCCTTCCGAAACATTCATGTACGCAACGTATGGAGATAGTAGTCTAGGTGAGGCCCCACACGGCTCAGCTTTAGTGTCGAAGAAAGAAAAGGTTGATGCAACACTTCAGAAGCGGGAGGTTGAGAATGTCACCATTTCTAAGTGTATTGCTGATAGTCGTATATATGAATCCGATGGTTGTAGGGTTGTTTACGATGACAACGAAATGATCGAGAAATCGAAGGATATTAGGTTCGAAACTGAATTAGTACGTCACTTTTTGGATGTGTATTCCCAATCTGATTCTATGAGGAAGAATAAAAATCGTGATGGCGTGAACTCGCTTTCGAGGTGTGATGGGGGATTCCTAACGAGATATCCACCGGATAGACTTGGGATTACGGAGACTGTCAATGGGGAGAAAATCCCTAAGTTGAAATGTGCAAAGTTCAGAGCATTACCTCCTTACGTATTGGCACATTTATTTGAAGTCATTTTACCAATGGGTCAGAAGTTCCTTGATGAAAGTGATGCCGGACATTGTTACCCCGACAACGAGAGATACCTTCAATTTGCAAAAAAATTCAATGAGGAGTGTGGGTTTGCAGACGCCGAAACTAGATTCGAATATGTTGATATTATGTGTAACAGAGTTGGAGAGTGTGATCAACCGCTTATGAGGCATATTGATGGCAAGAACTGTTTTAGGAAGGGTTATTCAGGTACTGTAGTGTATTCATTCCATAAAGAAGTGAAGGGGATTCTTTATAAATGTAGCATCGTTATGGCCTCCCGGACTGTATGTGGTGCTGCGATGGATCGTATCAGAGGGCAAACAGGATAACAATCATCTTTAATCAATTATTTTACACCCCTTATTCTTTTGATACAAACTACTAGCTTCAACTTATTCTCCTCTAAACATTCGTCTCTATTGTAGTCATCTATTAGCGCTTTCCCATTATCAATGCGATCTTCGATTCTTGAACGTCCGTTTTCCATGGATATTCGATTTTTTCTTTTCCAGGCGTTCTCTAATCTTTCCCTATGTTGTTTGGTAAGGTGCCTCATGTTCATTATATAACACACAGGTGCGTACGGAAGAAACTCAACAGGTGCTGTCCCTTCTGCACCATGGCCCGAGTTATGTTGGACTATCCGTATTGATAGATTCTGTGTCTGACCTATGTATGTCCGGTCTTGATGTACAGTGGACATTATCATGTATACAAATCCAGAGTCGTCATTCGGCACCGTCACATTGCATAGCTTGTAAGGAAAGACACTTTCCAAATCCATAATGCCTCTCTCCAATTCACTTGTAATTGTAACTCCATCACCATCGATAGCCCAGTTGCGTAAAATGCTCTCTATATAATCGGTCCATTGATTGCGCTTACATATCACTGAATATATCTTTTCAATGGCAAATTCTTTGTCCCCCGCGATGTGAATCATGTTTGCCCGTGGGGTTCGTGACAACATTACTACAACTTGCTCTTTTTCCCACGGCGAGCATTCTGGTGTAATCTATGGATAGGTATATCGATGGCAGATGATGGTGAGAATGCGCAAATGTGAATAGGTAAGCGTACATACTGCAACGGGATGGAAGTTTCCTCACCTCAATGGCCACGGGGCCGAAAATTGTCTGCCCCTGCTGCTTATTTATCGTGCTCGCCCCAACGTGACGGAGTGTGTATTGCTTCCTGTAGCACTCGCTGTGTGTCACCTTCAGATTGTTTCTCTCCTGGGTAACCCCGATTGTCACTTCGGTCCATCCTTCCTGAAGAAGAGTTTCCTTGTCGGGAAGGTCTTCCGTAAGAGTATGTGAATATTTTGCCGGAGCCGCAAGGAGTTTAATGTCTGCCCACGACTCGATATCTTTCTGCTTGGGCTTCTCTACCATCATTAGCACTTGTGATTGACTGTAACCCTTCCCATTTACTGTTGCTTCGAATACGGCTCCTTCGTGGAACAACAGTCGCCGAGGTTCTCTCCTCTTCTTGTCCAGTGACCTCTTGATGTAGGGATCGTTCGTCTCGTACAGATCTCTCCTCGAATGTAGAGGTCTGGAGAGGTCCTTAGCATGGCATATGGTGTAACTCCTTCCCTGCCTGGAGAGACTCAACTCGCTTGAATTGATGTAGTCTTCTGCGGCGGTTGATGCTTGCTCACGGCGTGAGTACATGCGCAGCACTTCGGGTCCTAAGCTCTCGTCATTCATATCGGAAACAAAGTTCACATTGTCAGTCAACAGTTTTGTAAACTCTTCCTTCAAGTCGGGGCTTGCTGCCAACTCAAGAGGCGGCATCCGAGTTATTTCCTGAATGCGCTGGAGAGCTGCGTCACCGTGTGCACGCACGCTATGCTTCAGTCGGATCAGTGTGAAGTCAGTCATGATGTGGCTGCTCAAAAGGACAGGCAATCCCTGGATGGTCCCTATTGTGTTGAAGAGGGAGATAGAGTCATTTTAGAAACATAGGCTGACAAAGAATGCTGGGTATGGCCTTTGTCACCTTGGGCAACTCACCTATCTGCTGATGGTCCATTGAGGCAAATATAAGCACTCCACCAAAAGGTATGTTGCTGTTTCGTACGTTTCTCAATATGCAGTCAAGTTGAGTGAATTCCTGTGCACTTAGTGTCCCCATTTCATCTAATAGTAGCACATCACAAGTCATTAGCAGGTGCAGCATTTTGATGTTTGACTTCCTGTGCAACTTGTCTATTGCAATCTGTGGATCATATAAACATGGCAGAAATGTTTAAAGTTGAAGAGTTAGTCCTTTCTCTCCCTCAGTTAGTACATACAATCATCTAATATCAAGCCAATCGTCTTACCTCCGCCAACCTCCGTGGATTATCACTGCTCTTGCACTCAAGGGCGAATAGTTTGTGAAGGTGGTATCCACCGCCAACAGCAATACTGCGTTTGGCCATGAGGGCAGTTGACAGAACCCGCAAGCCTTTTGTCATTGCGTAGAGGCCTTGATTTAAAAGGACAAAGCTTTTCCCGCTCCCCGGAGCTCCCTCGCTAATCACTCCACGGGTGAAGGTGAGATTTCCAAACTGTCTCGAGTAATTGTTCACTGCTCTCACTGCCAGCTTCAAAGACGCCTGCTGTTCTTTGTAGGAAAGGTCACTCTGCTGTGCGGATTTTGTGATCGCTTCAATTGGATCCCAATCGAGAGGACTTTCCTTCGTTGACGACAAAATGTCCTCCCTCGGGGGAACTAGGATGTTCTCGGGGAGGCTCGAGAGCATCACATCAAGAAGCTCAGATTTCCTCGTCTCCCATTCCTCGTCCATCTCTTTCGTCCTTTCATTCAGCAATTCAGTGAGGATGCTTGGAGGTAAGTCCGTAATAGGAATGTCGTCATCGAGCAGAACCGAGTCTAGCAGCCTTTTACAGCGAATGATATACATCTCGAGTCTTCTCAGTGTGATTGGCTGGAGTGCAAACACCTCGTTAATTATTCTCTTGAGCAGGCGGTTGGATGCCTCTCGAAGCCTTTCCGTGTCGTTGATGTCCTCCTCGGGTATCAGCTTACACTTTGCTAAGGACATCTTTATGGACTTTTGCTGCCTGAATTCGAGTTCCGTTTCGAACTCACCAAGCATTATCATGATGTGAAGGAGAAACGCACTTGATTGCTCGGGGCCGACCTTCGAGAATACAGGAATGGGCAGTAGATGCTCGTCTTCTTCTTCCGGAGTTACAAATATCGGGCAATCCTCCTGGGTATCGATTACATTCAGGAGATACTCTCTCAGCCTGTTAGAGTCGTGTGACAAGTCACAGCGTGCCATACTCTCCAACCTTTTCTTTGCTAATCGGAGCGCTCCTCGGCGTAAGCGAACCCTTCTCCCCAATCCATCGATCCATTGACACCTCAGAATGTCTTCTTTCAGACCAGCCTTTATGTCTGTGTAGCTCATCGGCTCATCATCAATCTCAAACCATCTAAAGTATTCTCCTATTCTTGGAAACAATTGTACTAGTTCAACTGGTCTGAGCCCAAATATAGATACCTTGTCGTAGCGTGCATTGCTTCCTCTCAGAGTCAATAATTGGTTTGAAGTTGTTTGACGGGATAGGTTCAACACTTCCCTTGCTGCATGCACAGGACCCAATGGCATCTGAACATCCTCCTCCGTGAGCAACTTGCCACTGTAATCTTGTATTCTTGTCGTTCTTCGAAGCTCGACAGGTTTCGACTCTATCACCTCGAAAGTAAGGTTGGTGGTAACATCATTGTATCCGAGAAGCTGTTGCTGCATTTCGGTGAATGCAATGTGTCTACCGACAGGCTGATTCCGAGCACGAGATTTCTTATGAGCACTCTCTTCGAATTTTGCAGATCGGGTGATCTTTGTGTTGTGGAGAAACTGTCTTTCAGCTCGTAGAACCTGTTCCGATAATACGAAAGTGAAAGTAAGACGTTAGGACATACCTCCATCGTGCTGAAACAGCCGTAAAACATTCACAATAAAACTTACTGCTCCCGTATGACTATCACTCCACACAATGCATCGGTTCCCTGCGTCCATTTTGACTATATATTTGGCAACATATCGTGATATGGCATTTGTGCCTGTTAGGATCTGATGAAAGAAGGCAAAGTGATGAGTTAGAATACGGAAAGAACTCGATAAGAACTGATTCACAAATTCGTCTTACCTGGACATTCTGTTGCGACCTTGTCAATGCAAATAACTGAGGGACTACAGGAGATAAGTTCTCCTCCGTGGATGCAGTCACAATGCCCATATGTCTCTTCGGATCCAAGACGTCGGATAGCAATCTCCCTCTTGGATACTTCTCTGATGGCTCCTCATACAAGTCGCACTGTTTAAGCACCTCCAGGCAAGAATCCGACCAGTCATAATTGAAGGGAATCCATTCGTTCTCTGTCGGGACGATGCTATCCTTCACTGGATGTGGCTTCTTGCATTTATAATCGTCAGGGGTACCACTATCTCCTTGTCGAACCAAGCAACGTCCGGAGGCGCAGCTGTGGACGAGAATCTGATCAGCAAGGTCAGTATACTCTTTGAAGTCCTGAACATCTTTCAGTAGTCCTTCCTCGATGTAATCCTTGACCTCGTCGCCAGTAATCAAATCACATATGGCGCTTCGTTGAAGGGAGCACACAAATTCTCGGAACTCTTCTACGTTCATGTCCCGCCTTGACAACCCAAGAAGTCCGTGTATATGGCTAAGATTTCCGGACTCGTCTTGATACTCATCACGAAAGAACGCAGGGAGAACCTTCCCAAGAATTGTCGAAGATGATTTAATAAGGAACTGCAACAATAGCTTCCTCACCTCCATCCACGATCGGCTCACTATAGACATGTACGCCATTTCAAATGACCTGGATACTTCCTCTCTCTCCGCTGGAGATAGATACTTCCAATCGGGGAACTGTTTCGTCCATCCTTCTGATTTTTTCCAATCAAATAGGTGACGTATACCAGGATGCATAGATTGATTGCAAGTAAATGTCAGAAACAAATCGAATTGGATTGTTTTGCTCGCCGCAGCCAGATTAATTGCCATTTGGGAGGAATCCACAGATTCGTGAAGTGAGCCGTCAGCGCCACTTCCAATCTCTAAACCTTCGTTTGAGGTATTGCTGACACGAAATCCATGGCGAGCAATCTGAGATGAGTGGTGACTGGAGGCGGCCCTATTCGCCTGCCTATCATAATTGAAGGCGGCATAATTATGACACGTTGCCGCACTTGACGAAGCATGGGTTAGGCTGTTACGAGTCATTTGTAGGCTCGACGCAAATCCATGTTGGTTTCCGTTGTACCTCTCGCTGCTAATTACAGAACTGCCAAGAATTGCATTCTTATCATGGGTGGCATTTGACCAAAATATTCCAGGAAAGAGCATGGCTGGCAGATAGAGTATCGGGAAAGATATCCCACGGACGGAAGAGACCAACTTTTGAACAAAGTGCTGCTGCATGTTTGTTCCACCAATCCTATTCCTTCTTCTGGAGAGATGAGTTCCGACTTGATTAAACATGACACAACCCGATGTAAACGTCCCGGGATCTCCCACAAGAGTAACCTCCATTTCTGAACCATTCACTCGAGGAAGACACTGATCACCTAGTGCATTGGATTCAAAATAGTCCCTATAATCTGCGTTGATAGCATCAACGTCTGCTGAACACGACTGAAGACATGCAGAGAAGTTTAGTGGTAAATTTGTAAGACTAGCTCAACAGCTCCAAGCGCAAGATGTACTTACAAATTCCTGCATCATCCCATTGACATCCTTGGGGTAATAATCATCGCATTCATTCCCGTACCTAGCAGCTTCAGATAGCTGCATCCTTTCGCGGATTGATAACTGCACTTTATCTCCACTGAATGAATCGGTCTCATTGCATTCATCTATCTGACAACAGTACCCAACACTTTCTACAGATGCATCATCCTCCTCTTCACAATCCGATGAAATAGTACCTTCATCACTGCGTGTATCAGTATCATTGTCCGTGTCTTCGTAAACGTGATCATCTCCAGGTGTATTTGTACCAGTCTCTACTGGAGGGTCAAGAATCGTGCAACCCTCCTTCTTGGAATAATGGTCAAAACACTTCCCACAAACTGCAGTATTACAGTGAGCCTTCGGGCATACATACTTCTCCTTTCCCGAACAATTTCGAGTAGAACAGCTCAATCTGTCCTCACCCCTCCTACATGAGACAATGAGCGGAGAATCCTCATGTTGATCACAATTACACATGACTTGACATTGCATACCTAATGATCGGTATAAATCAAATCTGTAGGTGTCGCTGAGTTTGTTCTCCTTCTTACAGTAGACGGTA
>Ga0213864_10001124_pt1 | contig 12140 bp, 5 predicted proteins | sample PICome_5_FD_160078 | JGI IMG/M metagenome (GOLD analysis project Ga0213864, IMG submission 160078) | Coastal seawater microbial communities near Pivers Island, North Carolina, United States - PICO247 | ecosystem: Environmental > Aquatic > Marine > Coastal | place: USA: North Carolina | collected... | reverse complement strand
CAGTTTGATTACCGCCGAAGTTATCTCCAAAGTCAACAACAGGACCAGAGCCACCACTAACAGTGACAATATCACCATTACGGTTAGTTATTTTAAATTGATGTTTAAAAGTATTGCCACTATCAATTGGTATCTGAAGACCATACGGTTTAGAAAAATCATATGTACCAGTGTCTGCATTAATAGGTGCAGTACTTTTAATTGTTGAGAACCTTGGATTCTCGTGAGGCTTGTCGTCCGGATCAAAATCATCTAGCTCAGCATCTGTGCCCGTTCTAGTAAAAGCAATCTCACCATTTTGAAGAGCAATATTAGAATCCTCCATGGCGAGCGGACCAGTCATGGTATCGCCTGCTTTTTTGACAAAGATGTCCTCAATGCCAGTACCACTATCAATAAGACCTTGTAGATACTGAGTCAGCTCATTAATGTTATTGTCTTGACGTAGTTGATCAGCAGCAAAATTATCAGTTGTGACGATACCAACCCATTCACCATTAATATAAATGTAAATGTTATCGTTACTATCAACCCATACATCACCATTAATTAAATCAGGACTACCTGGCAATTCAGGATGCTCAGTAGGTTCGTCTGGCTTGATAATAGGTGGTCGGTTAATATTTTCAATAATCTGTTCAGCAAAAAACCAGTTAACTAGTTTCTGATTGATGAGATATTGAATATCATCAGTAGTACGGAGATTAATAAACCCAGCAGGTTTTGCCGGGGCATCTGCTGTAGTATTGACATCAATAGTAGTAATAAACTCTTTAGTACCACCATTTTTTCCAACTATCTTCCATGCCCCATTATCAGCATCCCATCGATAAACAACAGTAGTACCATCACCTTTGTCTAATTCAACAATGGTATCAGGTGCTGGGTTTAAAGGAAATTCATTTGCTGCACTCATTAGAAAGACCTCACAGTATTAGTAGTCTCGAATCCGAATTGGAATCCAACATAAGGAAGGACTAATTCTCTAATAGTGTTGAGACGGTTGTAGTAATAGTTTAGATCACCAACAGTTTCTTGCTTCAAACCAAAGATATCCTTCAATGCTTGCTCAAGGACAGGAATACCAGCAGGGTCAAGGTTTTCGTCAAAGTCAAGAGTTTCACGAATAGCATTGGTGTAGTAGTTCATGAGACCTTTGAGTTCTGCGCTTTGCTGACGCTCTTCAAAACCAATATCAAGACCACCATCGTCTTCGATGTAATCCTCGAACTCATCAGTGATATTAAAAGTAGTAGGAAGGAAGTTTGTACCATCATCATAGAATGGGATACAAATTACTCGACCAGAAGCAACAGTCAGACGACCACGCTTGACACGATTAACATTACAGAAAGGGCGGAACGTAAGACGACCGGGATTCTCAACAGTACTAGTTGCATTCAGTTTAACACGAATCATCTGAGTATTACTGTTGCTCTGCTGAGGAGCACGACGACGAATTGAATCAGGATCACCTCCATCAATTAGACTTGCTTGCTCCCAAGGAATAATACGAGTTTGCACCTTAGTACCTGCTGCCAGTTTACCTGGACTCAGTTCCAAAGTACGGTTAGACCGAAGCCTCATGTTATACGAGACACTTGCGTATCCGTCTTTAGGATCTTCTCCTCCATTTTCGTATTCGGGCGTAGGTCCGATAGTAATGCCATAAGTAAACAGCAGTATACAAGAATTAGCACCGGGAGGCAGGGTAACCGTCTGATCATTTACATCTTCCTGAAAGATATCATATAAAGCAGTATCATACCAATCACTAGGCAGGGCACCATCATCAGGGTTCCAAGCCTGTTTAGTCTTGTTACCGCAGTCATATTGGAAGACACCTGCTCCAGGGAAGTTGACTAATTGGACAGCGTTGGTACCAGCTCCACCAGAGCCGCTAGTACCGCCACCACTGCAGCAACCAGCCAGTTCACTCAAGGTAATACCATTGGGGACATTGATGTCATAGAATTCAAGTTGGTCGTTAAATGCTGTCAGGCGAGAGTTACCACCATTAAACACTTTAAGCTGTGCACGACCATTCTTGTTGCCAACCTCTACCCGACCAGGGCAGACTTCAGCAAATTCATCAAGGTCGTTTCCTTCACCAAATACGGTGACACCGCATTCGTCGTCATCTACAAACCAGGTCCAGGGTTCTGTGATGGTTTCAGCTTTGTTATCTTCAGTGTAATTAGCTTTAGTTCCACAAGCATTGTTTCCAGCTGGGCTGCTCATTTCAGAAGCGTTAACCCATCCTGCAGCTGTATATTTTACAACGTCACCAACCCTAGGGTTACTAATAGTGACGTCATCAAGATCATTTAGTTTTGACATAATTAATTAGATTCTTCTAGGGCTTGTATGCGAGCGGTAAGATTAGCAATTAGTGTAAGCAATGCTGAATCAGTTGCATCATCACTGATTTCATCTGATTCAAGAGCAGCCACACGGTTAAACAAAGATGCAAAAGTAGCACCAGTAGTAAAAGTTACTGTCGGTGAATAACTAGAAGCACCAAGAATGTTTCCAATATGTTTAACCCGAACAGAGTGGGTTGTATTGGGTGTTAAAAGACCATCAGGTTTCCACGGGTTAGTTGTACCTGCAGAATGTTCAGTACCATCAATTTCCCAAACAATAGAAAGTAAAGTATCTGCGTCGCTGCCAGGTACTAAAGCAAAATCAGACGACAATAAAAAGACCTCATCAGTTAAGAGAGGCTCATCAATCTTACTAGGACCAGCTAGTGAAAAATCAATACCATTACTATTAGGTCCAATAAACCGACCTTCTGTAGGAACAATAGTTATAACATTACCAGTAACATCTATAATTGACCCTACACCTGCTTTTACGGGTAATGTGATAACATCGCTAACACTCCAAGTACCGCCATCAACAGTCATTGTGTTGGCATTAGTGTCAACGCTTACAACTTCACCACCATTAGCTAAAACATCACCTTCCTGGAAGTACTTGAGATCAAGGTTTGCACCAGAGAAAGATAAGACAATGTTGTTAGGATCAGTATCGTCAACAGCAGTAATAGATGAAGTTGTTAGAGTATAGTCTGTAGGAACAAATGGACCAGGATTACCAGTTCCATTAGTCTGAAACACCTCACCCTGCATTTCAGTTATGTCTAAATCACTGGCAACCGTAACAATTGATTGATAATTTTCGGGGATAAAACTAACAAGTTGCCGCTCTCCAGTAATGATAAATCTATCGTTATCATAAACAACAGCACGAAGGGACGCATTGTTAGCTACAGAACCCGATTGAGCTAATTTCCAGGTGCTGCAGTTATCATAAGATACACCAACAATACCGTTATCACCAACACAAACCCAAGTTTCTGTATTAGGATCATAGGCAAAGTCTCGGATGTTATTGCTAAAAGGGTTAGTGATTTCTTCCCAGCTGGTGTCATCTGTAACGTCAGCTGTGCGGTAAATCTGACCACTACTAGTTCCAATTACCCAAAGACCATTAGACCTCTTTAAAGCAGTGATACCAGTGCAGCCAGTAGGTCGTTTTGATTTTATATCCCAGTCGTCTGAAGTTCTAGGATCACCACCAGTACAAACAGAATAATAACCTGCGTCTCCGGGAGCAACGCTAGTCATTACCCAATTACCATCATCTTCGCCATAACGAATTGCAGTGACATATGAGCCATAAACGACTGAGTAGCTGCCGCTCCAACTACCCGTACCTGAATATGAGTGATGTATCTTAGTACCGCCGTCTCTGCTGTAAATCCAACCACCAGTACCGTGATGAACATTATTCAATAAGTCCCCAGAACCCTCATTACCTGCTGTCCAGCTAGTACCGTTGTTAGAATAAAGCCATGTGTGATTGCCACCAGCAATCATCCACCTGTTATCAACTGGATCATAATCAATAGAACTGAACTCACTTGTCCTTGTAGTAGGTGTTTGTTTTGTCCAGCTTTGACCTTGGTCTGTTGAATAATAAACAAAACCTTTGCCGCCGATACCGCTAGTTTTTCCGACAAGGTGCCATATACTACCAGTAATGCTAAGATCAAAAACAGACTCATTCGATGAAAGTGGGTTATTAGTAAACGGATTCCATCCACCAGGTGTTCCAATTAGATCTGAATTGCTGATGGTATCAGTACGAGCATAAGCAAGACCACCACCTCCTGCTCCAGCTGATGGTTTCAGAACAGTAGGGGTGGCTACTGCTCCGATTGGAGTGGGGGCAACGTTTAAATCATCTTTGAGGTCTTGGTATGTAATTTTATAGGACTCAGCGCCCCTTCCTACTATTAAATTGTCAGAATCTTGTAATGACATATTGTACTCAAAGGTTGTTTAGATTAATAATCAGGGAAGATCTTCAAGAAGCTGCAAGTTTGCAGGCATCACAAGAGTCGTTGCATCAGCACCAGTTCCAGCAAACTTGACTTTTACTTCAGGAGTACCAGCGGAACCAGGGGCAGCAGCAGTATTGACATCAATACCATCACCAGCAACCAGGCTCAACACACCACCAGGAGAGGCAACAAGGTTATCCAGAGTGGTCTTGTCTGCAGGAGACATCAGACCAGCATTGCTGCCATCAACCAATGGAATAACAGTGGTATCACCACCAGGAGTAAGGGTCAGTGTTCCATTTGTAGGAGCAGCTGCATAGGTTTGAGTCGGGTCAACATTGGTCTCAGCACCAGGATCAATACCATCAAGCTTTGCCCATGCTTCCTTAGGCATGTAGCCATCAGTAGTAGCATTAGCAGCAGGCATAGAAACGTCTTGCTCACCGTCCGCAACAGGAGAGACAACAACAGGAGCAGTACCAGTAATCTCAGTCAGACCACCGCCACTGCCACCGCTAATGACTGCCCAGGAATTGCCATCATAGAACAGACGATCACCGTTATTAACAGTCTCACCGTTTGCAGCGCCCCACAGAGCGTTGTTCAGAGTGGTACCATCAGCACCATCCCAGATGTAGAAGTCACCGTTAACAGCAGGTGCAGGCGGGTTAGCAGCATCAGTCCAAGTACCTTTGTAAGTCAGACCAGCAGGAATAACAGCACTCAGCGTACCATCACCTGTGATGTCAAGGTTAGCACCAACTTTAATCACACCAAGTTGGGAGGAAGAAGCAATAGGTAGATCAGTATCTACATTAATATTATTAATAGTGTAGCTTGCAAGGTCAGCAGCAGTGGTCTTATAAGGAACAGTGCCACGTTGTACAAGCAAAAGATCGGTATCAGAAACAGCCATAATTAAGCGTTAGGAATAGTAAGTAAATCGAGAGACACAGTAGTGCCGTTTTTAACAAGAGGTGCAGTGAAGGTAAGAATCTCACCACCACTTCCAGGTAGTCCTTCGGGTCCTTCAGGTCCTTGAGGTCCTTCAGGTCCAATATCACCCTGATCACCTTTGGGACCTTGAGGTCCTTGAGGTCCGGTATCACCTTTGGTGTCTAGTTGAATCCACTGAGTACCACTTTCTCTACGATAGAAAAGTTCAGCAGTATCATCTTTGATCCATAGTTTACCAGGTTGAAGGTAAGACTCGCCACCACGAATGCTTCTACCTGTTGAAGACAACTGTTGATCAAATCGTTCAACAAGTGCATCAGTGGTTGCAACGTGCTCATCATCAGTAACGGATTCATCCCATTCCTGATTACGTTGCATTAGACCAGTGACTTTCTCTACTCCAGACAAAGCCTGGAAGTCAGCAAGTCGTTGTTCAACAGCAGCAGTTGTTGGGATGTGGCAATCATCAAGTTCAGCAGTCCACTCATCATCACGGTAAGTGGTTTCATCACAGTGATCCCAATATCTATTGTCAATCCATTTTGTACTGGCAACGTGGTCGTCATCAATGCAAAGGTCTGAACTAGATTTAACTAGATCGCCTGGAATACCTTTATAGTCTTTGTCAGCATCAATCCTATTTAGATAAATGTTCTTACCTTCAATTACCTCTTCATTAAGGTATTCAGTAGCACATTTGGCTTCTTCAATAGCATTTTTAAGCTGGTTAAAATCATCATTCAAATCACCTGCTTTAATCGGGTGACCTGGATGAAACACCGCTTTCATCTGATCAATGTCTGTGCAACGGTAGATGACTAGGTTTTCCTTAGGTGGATTGCGTACCCCAATAGTAGTAGGGTTATTAAAACCCCAGTCAGGACCGTACTCTAGCGGCACATAGGTTAATTTTTCTGGATCATATACAGAGACCTTGACCTCTGAAATGTCATCGTATTCAAATGGGAATGTAAAAAGATTCTGCCTTCCATTCCCTTCATATTCAATTCGGGCTGTGCAGTCGCTACATAGTGCCATTATTTGTACATGTTAAGGATGTCTTGGGTGGGATTAGAAGTTTGTCTATCTGTTTGTACGTTGAATATTGCTTTCTGTCTAGTCTTTTCAATAAGCTCCAAGACTTCAGGTTCTGTAGAAATATCAGCCCATGCTTTTTTACGGATGTCATCCATAATAATTTTAATCCTTTGGTTGTGATAAAGACCATCAATAGAATCTAAATCACCAGCACGACCCATCTCTTGAATCTGTTTCATCTTAGCAACAGAAGCTTTGATTTTAGGTTCTTTAGCTAATTCTTCAAGCTGTTTCAAACCGTTCTGTGCACCCATTGCTTTTTGGAACATAGACCTAACAACAGGCTCTTCAGTTAAATCAATAGCTTCCAAACCTTGAAATCTAGGTGAATAAGTTACTGAAGTAGTTAGGTCGAATTTACTATCAAACAACAGCTGTCTACCAGGACTATAATCAAGACTGATTTGAACTGGAGACATCATGTTAAATACACGAGTTGCCCAATCCCAGTTCCTAACAGGTTCTCCCGTAAGAATGTCGTACTTAATAGACAACGGATCATCAGTAGTAAATTCAGTAATACGGTTACGATCACGAATAGTATCAGCAATACCTCTGTTATGCTCAAGCATGTAAGGCATAAAAAGTTTACCGATGTCGTTGCGGAGACTAGAAGAAGGAATGAGGCTGTTAGCCGTAGATCCTAAGATACCTTCAAAGTTACCCTCACCTTGGGCGGCATCAAACAACTGACTTAAGCCTTGTAGGTATGATCTGTCAAAAGCTGCTTGTGCTACAATACCAGCAATCTGTAGTAAACCATTCTCAGTATCTCTATCACCTAATGCTTCTTGGTTATCATGGATATCAGCAACAGCATCTATGATAGTAGAATACGGTTCAAAGAAGCTAGTAGATACCCAACGATTGCCAACTTGAACTTCCCTTGGTCTCCAACCACCATTAATCCAAGCTTGACGTAGTGAACGGTTTTGAGGACCGTTACCGTGCAACCTATTAGATTGATACAGCTGACTTATCATAAAGATAGATGCAACACCAATAGCCTGACGACCCATGATAAGAGCTTGTTCAGTAGCTAATTCTTGAGCAGTAGAGATTCCATACTTCGCCAGTGGCTCCAAGTTATCAGCACTACCCAACAGAATAGCACGCTGCTTAGTCATAAGAGCACCCAGCAAAGGAGTGTTCTTACCGGTCATTGCTAGACCGTTAACACCAGTACGAGCAAACAGGAAAAATGGTTTCACCGGTGGAGCAGCATTAAATGCATTCTCAATAAACTTGTTAAAACCTTCGAGGTCAGCAGTTAAGGTAGCTTCTTCGTACATACCTTTCATATACAAATCACTTTCTAGATTAATGTTTCCATCATTATCTAGCAGCTGTTTGTAGAATTTCTCTTGGGATTCTTCCAATGCTTCTTTGGACATCTTACCACCACTGTTAGACAAGGCTTCAGACATTGCCTGAGATCGTGCCCTACCGCGTGCCATAACGACTTTAAAAGCATCATCAGTAGCTGCCATTAGCTTACTAGAATAGGTAAACAGGTTGGAATCATTGATACCACGAACCATATTACCAAATCGGTAAGCAGCCTTTTCTGATTCAGAACCACGAGCTTCAACCCAATCTCCATATGCTTTCCATTGAAGATCAGATTTCTCATAATTAACATAACGAGTCTTGAGAGTCGCCATGTCATTAGACCAATATCCTTTCAGTTTCTTTTTGAAAAGAGTAAATGCTTCAGGTACAGCTTTAACCATACCAGCAAGTTCTGCCATTGCAATTCTACCAGTAGCCAGATCACCCACTCCAGCACGTACCAGAGCGCCTGTAAGGAGGCTGTACTCACGGTTGAGGGTATTTGCTACCGTACCAATCAAAGCCCTTGCAGGGGTCTTAGGAGAGCTGAGTACGCTGTTGACCATCAGGCTGTTAAGCTCACGGACTAGCAGACCAGTGGTCTTGCGTTTGCCATCGTTATAGCCTCTGAAAGTCTTACGAGCAAATGCATCAAGATCTTCATAGTTAGAGATCTTACCACCCATTGAGTTGAACTCTGTAATAGCTTTACCAAGATCACCAGTAGGATCATCTTTAATCAATTGACGTAGAAAATCAATACCTTCATTAACTTCTGCTTTGACAAGATCAGGATCAGTAGGCAATAAGCTGCTGTCTTTACGAAGATCACGTAAACCTAAAGACAAGCTACGGCGAGCACGCTTGGTCTCGTAAAGAAGGACTTTCATAGCATCAAAGGCTTGATCCATGATACCGTCTTTATCAAAGACATCGACGTTGTCACCGACTTCACGAGCAGCAATACCCATGTCACGGATAGTCTTTTGCAGAGAACCTAGGACCACATCAGCTGCAAGAATGTCTTCAGAACGAAGAACCTCACGACCATCAATAACGTTCTTAGGAGCAGACCTCAGATACTTAATAAATTCTTGAGCATCTTCTACACTAAACTCACGAACCCTACCGTCTACATCAGTACCAAGACGTTGCAGAACATCTGCCATCAAATCATTGGCAGATCTACTAGGATTCTCTTTCTTGATTTCTTCAAGCATTTGCCTGAGTTTAGAATCAGAGACAACTTCACCAACAGCTTCTGTAAACACTTCATCAGACATCTTAGCAGAATACGCAGAACGTGCAATCTGTGCAGGTGTCATAAAAGCATCAGTAGAACCATCAGCCTGTCTGACATCAGTATCAATCTGTTTCTTTTGATCTAAGATTTCAGAAGGTTTAGCTCGTGACATAGTATTGCCTTGAGCCTGATCAGCAATAGGCTTATTCTTGAATCCACCAAACCCAGGATCTTTAAGCTGCTGCTTACCACGTTCCAGAGTCTGTTCAGCAACGTCAGCATTACGCTTAGCGATGCGTTGAGATACCTCATCAAGACCAGCTTTACCAAAGATTTTACCAATAACAGCATCAGCAATAATACCAATACCCATGTTCTCTGTTACGTTGATCAGAGTACGAACACCAGCATTATCACCAAAGTTAATACCAGCTGCTTTGAAAGCTTGACCAGTCAGACCATCTTTGGTATAGGTATCTTCTTTTAGAATATCAGTAGCAGCACCGGCTACAGCACCACGGGCAATAGTACCAGTGAGACCAGCCATTTTACCAAGCTTACCAGCCTTACCTACCCAACCTGCAACCGGAACAAAAACCGAAAGAAATGAGGTAGCTTCATTAATAGCACCACCCCACCATGTTTTAGGTTTGAAATGATCTTCTACACTTTTGAGGGGATCCCAATCAGGTTCATAGCCCTCTTCAATTTTACCTGTAAATAGATCGTAGATACGCTCAGGAGCAGTGATAACTTCACTGGCAGCTTTAACGACACCACCAGCTACAGCACCACCAATCTCCTTAGCTACATCACCTGCATCATTTACACCTTCTGCTTTCTTACGTTCTTCCTCCTCTTGTTGTTTGCGCTGCTGTTCCATGATAACAGCTTGTTCGGCAGCTTGCTGCGCTTCTAGTTCTTGTTGTTGAAAGGCATCTTCACTTTCTTGAATAAGCCTTTGGTCAGCGCCAAACTCATCAAATTTAGTTTGTTCCATTTAAGCCCTTGAGCAAAAGTTCTGGACGATTATATGGATCGTAGACGTCTTGAGCATCCTGTAGCAGTTGCTGCAGTTGAGCAGGCTTGAGGAATTTAAGACCTCTCCATTCATTAATTAATCCAGTTGTACTGTTTTGTAAGTTAAGTCTCCAACGCAACCTGTACAGAGCCATAGCATCTTGTACTTGTGCATTGAAAACAGCGTCCCTTGGGACTCTAAGACCTTGTACTACTTCTTTAAAAGTATCTTGAATAAATTGATAACGACCAACAGCATGTAGTTTGCCTTGGCTGTGTAGCTTCAGGATCTCTCCAACAGTCAATTGGCTGACAGGTTTACCGAACCTACCATCCTCTGCACTGTTGCCCGGATCATGAGCAGTATAGCCATTGTTGCTTCCTCCCAGATTATACGCATCGTAACCACCGTAGCTATATGATTCTTTACTTGCAATTACGTCAAGGACGTTGACAAGTTCAGGATCTTCAATATAGGCGCGGAGTGTACGGGACGGCGTATTCTTATAGCGAAGAAGTCGTTTTACTTGCTCGCTACCATTGTTAGTAATATCAATTTCTGACTCAGGAATTTTGTAGTTTTTATAGCCTGATGCTTCTAGCTGCTTAGCAGCAATTTCCTCAGGACTGAGCAAAGACGCTTCTGCAAGATATTTAAAAATATAAGGCACGTTACCTCTACCTTTAGTCAGGTATTTATAAGCAGCTTGTAGGTCTGATTGTTGAACACCGGGCAGTACTGCTGATTCAAGTTTATCAGGGTTATCCATGAGAGCCTGGTTAGCTAGCTGACGATTTTTCTGTGCCTCTTGATCGACAGTTCCAATAGGTTTAAATTTTTCATAAGCTATGCCAAGCATCTGTTCACGAGCTGAAGCAAAAGCTTCTTCAGGAGTTTGGTTAATAGAGTATTTAGCAAACAACTCATCAAACTTCTTACCCATGTTATATTGGACAGTTGCTGCTTCAGCGTCTATAACATTACCGCCTTGATCTAGCTTTTGATTTTCTTTTAAAAGACCTGTGATAAATGCTTTACGTGGTTCTTTAAATTGCTTCAGTGCATTTTGAACAACTATACCAGCATTAAGTTGATCTTTAAATTTAGCCAATACATTAGGATCTTTGCCAATCGTATACTGTGGAGGGATCTGCCCACCATTAGCTTCAGCAATCTGCGTCAAGAATGCTTCCTGTTCTTCTAAGGTTGCATCATCAACTGTGTACAATCCAGACAGTTCAGCAGGTACTGGACGTCCAGGATACTTAGCACGCCAAGCTTGAATTCCAGCAGCTTTTTCAGCACGATCTACCTGGTTGTCATCAGCAGTTGCAATTTCAATCAAACCATCAACAAACTGTTTAGCTTCTGCAGTTTTAATTTGATTGTTCCTCGTAATATCTCCTAGGCGTACGTCTTCAATCAGCTGAGGAATGCCGCCGAAGACTGCCGGAAATTTATCTCTGAAGTTGCTAGGAGCTTTGTCACCGTTAAAAGTAACGGGATCAGTAATAAGTATCTCAGCTTGTTCAGGGGTAATGCTACCATCTTTTAATCCTCTATCAATGATATCCGCAAGCTCAATTCTACCAGCCGTAACACCATTAGGATGTTGCTTGACAAATTTAGAAGACACGCCAGGTGTATCTAAATTAAGCAGAAGATCATTCTTACGTTCAATAAGTCTTTCTGTTTTAATTTCAGCTCCTCTACGTTGAGCAAACAACACCATTTGTTGTTGCATTAATCCACGCATCGGGGTAAGTAGATACTTATCAACCATAGTGGGATTATACCCATTGAAAGGTCGAAGGTAGCCTGCTACCATTTTAGACAACACAGCAGAAGCTTCTTCAGGAGTTTTAGCACTGTTTAAAGTAACAGTCCTACCATCAATCTGTACAGAAATTTTGTCTGCATTCTGTGCCATATATACTGGGAAACCCTGGGAAGCAATCTGCATGTCTGCTTTAGCATACCCATACTTTTCCCATCCAGATAAGCTACGAATCTTTTCACCAGTAAAAACACTAGCACCATTAGCTTCAGCTTCTGCAGCATCTTGTTCAGCAGCAACCTTAGCACCTTCCAGCATAGCTTCGCTTTCATTGAAAGCAGCTGCTTCTTCTGGAGAA